>Ga0326597_10006254_pt1 | contig 16358 bp, 15 predicted proteins | sample RVTome_12_FD_203789 | JGI IMG/M metagenome (GOLD analysis project Ga0326597, IMG submission 203789) | Soil microbial communities from uranium-contaminated site in the Upper Colorado River Basin, Wyoming, United States - RVT100D185 | ecosystem: Environmental > Terrestrial > Soil > Contaminated >...
CCTGTGTCCAGGATTCTTCGCCGCCGGCTTGAATCCCTTCCCAGTCCTCATCCAGCAAGTCGGTTAATGTGAACCCCATTTTCCGCCGGTTGGCCGTATCGGTCAGGTCTAGCACGATGCTCAAGTTAGCCCGTGCGCCGGCCGTCACGCGTGGTCGTATCGCCGAAAGGGAGAAGCCGTAGTCCAGAAAGTTCTGATACGCTTCGTAGGTGGCAGTGATGATGTCCAGCGAGGCGTAGACCGCGTGAATGCGCCTCCGATTCCACCGGCCGCCATGCTTCGCCGCACCGTCGCCCGAAAGGAAGTCGTCCTCGTTGGCGTACTTCGTGCCGGAAGAGCGCACGATCGTGCCGTCAAACGCGATCGCGCGGGGAATCAATTCCGCGATGTGCTCGAACAATTCGACAACTTCGAGTGGATCTTTACTTGGCATGTGGCACGGTCCTCATAGCAAATCGCGCAGAACGAACCTATAACGTCGTTTACGGAGAGACTGGATTTGTTGGTCGAGTCACCAGGCTGGCGGGCCAACGGATTAAAGCAATTGAATCACTGATCATTCTAGCTGCTGAAGGAGTCGACGCTGGGGCCAACCGAACGTAATGGCGAGTTCTCAGACGTTGACGGGCGGCGAAACTTCGCACTGCCCTCTAACGCTTCGATCGCTGGCAGGTCCCAGACGTCGATGAGCACCGCGCTCGTGCGTCAACACGATCCTGTCCGATCGCCCTTTTCGCGACGAGAGCCGTTGGATACGGACGGTGCCGTCCGCACGAGGTTTGTCCAAATGTGCCGAACGAGTACCCAACGTGTCGAGACGGTCTCCGAGTACGTCATGCCTGGGTAGCGTGCCGGCCAGACCAGAAACAGTGGCGTCCAGACTGCTAATCCGAACACGTATATGGCCACCACAAGCACCAGCCACACGCCTCGCACAAGTCTACCTGATGAGCGTTGATCTTCCATGATAATCACCGACAGATACCAGATGTCGCCAAGCACCAAGATCGTTCGTCACACATTATTCTGCTCCGACAGCGTTGTTGGACAAGTAACCTAGCGGCTCGAGTCCCCAGACGCAATCGCGTTTCGCCGCAGCGGCATGCGCGGTCAGCGATCTTTCGACACCGCACGTTATGGCGAGTTATCCGGAGTTGCTGGTACCTACAATGCTGTAATCGTGAACGACGCATTCCGACCCAATGAATCGCGCCCCCGGATCAGGTCGAAACTGCGTCGGACCGACGCGCGCAAGGAACCACTCGGCAGAGGAGATAAGTGGGTTCGATTCTTGCCGGCTCAAGAGTTGAAAGTTCGGGACCAGGATACGCGTCCGTCACAGGTGGGGCCACAAATGATCACCGTCGAAGAGTTCTGCACGAATTGCCTCCTTTTCCTCCTCGTCCAATCCGTCGTCGTGGCGGATCCCGTTATATCGTTCCAGCTTATCGATCAGTCCTTTTCTGTTCCGGCGAACCATCGCCCGAAACGGTCTAAATCTCCCGGGCGAGACGAGTTTCTCACGCGCGAGAAAGCCGTAGTACTCCAGCAACGACTCGCATACGTCTTCAATCATATTCCGGTCCACGTCGGCGAATTTGAAGATGAACTTGTGCATGATCGCCTTGAAGTGCCGCTCTGCGTGGCCGATGTCTTCATACAACAACCCCGCCGTGTTCGACACTCGGTCAACGAAGTCAAAATAGTTCTCAAGCGTCCTGATGATTTCGGCACATCGCGTGCGGCGGTCCTCATCAGCCGCCAGATTCCGGCCCAAGGCCTGAAGTCGATCCAAGTTGTAAGTCGCGCAAACTCGATCGAGCCTTTCCAAATCGTCGTCGTCCGATAAACGCTCGATCTCTTCCCTGTCCACGGGACGAACGAGGTAGTCGGAGAAATTGCCTGGCTTTGCGAAGGTGCCCCGCTTTGTTGTAGAATGGGAACACAACTTTCGCGTTTCGCAAGGCGCATCGATTCATCCAGCATCATCGACGGGTTCGAGTATGACACCCGATCAAAGCCACGCGCAGATCGTCTCGCGACGCGAGCTGTTCCAGAACTTGGGCACTGGGATTGGGTCCATCGCGCTGGCGTCGCTGTTGGCAAACGATTTGCCGGCGGCTTCGGCAACCGCCAATCCGCTCGCTCCGAAACCACCGCACTTCGCTCCCCAGGCGAAGAACGTCATCTTCCTGCACATGGTTGGTGCGCCGTCTCACCTGGACCTGTTCGAAAACAAGCCGGCTCTCCGAGAGAACGACGGCGAACCGTGTCCCGACGAGTTTCTGGTGGGACAGCGATTCGCTTTTCTACGCGGGCACCCAAAGTTGCTGGGAACGGAATTCAAGTTCGCGAAACACGGAGATGCGGGCGTCGAACTATCCGAATTGCTGCCGAACCTGGCGACTGTGGCGGATGAAATCTGCATGTTCAAGTCGCTACACACCGAACATTTTAACCATGCCCCGGCACAGCTCTTCTTTCAAACCGGCTTTGGTCGATTCGGGCGACCGACGATTGGCTCGTGGGTGAACTATGGCCTTGGCAGCGAGAATCAAGATCTGCCCGGCTTCGTCGTCCTGATTACGGGCTCGGTGGCGGGCGCCGGGAACAGCCTGTGGGGCAGCGGCTTTTTGCCTACGGTGTATCAAGGAGTCGAATTTCGTAGCCAGGGTGATCCGGTTCTGTTCTTGTCGAATCCGGACGGCATTGATCCCGTGGGGAGACGCCGCATCGTCGATAGCATTAACAAGCTGAACGGAGCCCAACTGGCGGACGTTGGCGATCCCGAAATTGCGACGCGGATCAGCCAGTACGAGATGGCGTATCGGATGCAGAGCAGCGTGCCGGAACTGATGGATATCTCGCAGGAGCCGCAAGCGATTCACGAGATGTATGGCACCGAGCCAGGCAAGACGAGCTTTGCGAATAACTGTCTGCTCGCTCGGCGGTTAGTTGAACGCGGTGTTCGTTTTGTTCAGATGTTCGACCAGGGCTGGGATCACCACGGCAGCGTCTTTAGCGCGTTGCCGAAGAAGTGCAAGCAAGTCGATCAACCGATTGCGGCGCTGATCAAAGATTTGAAGCAACGCGGCTTGCTGGACGAGACGTTGGTGGTGTGGGGCGCCGAATTTGGCCGCACACCGCTGCTGCAATCCGACCGCGAGAAAGCAGGTCGCGATCACCACAAGGACGCCTACTGTGTCTGGATGGCCGGTGGAGGATCGAAGGGTGGGGCGACGATCGGCAAGACGGACGAGCTTGGCTACTTCCCGGTCGAGGATGGCGTTCACGTCAATGATTTCCACGCGACGCTACTGCATCTGCTGGGCCTGAGGCACGAGCAGCTGACCTACAAGTTCCAAGGACGCAACTTCCGCCTGACCGATGTCGGCGGGCAGGTTGTCACGAAGGCGCTGGCGTAATCGATCGGAGCGTGCTCAGGCGACTTTCCACGTCCTGTCGACGGGAATTCTGGGTGCTCGCATCCGCAAAGTAAAAGGACATCTCCCAAGCAAGGTTTGACAGCCTCCAGACATTAGCGTGACTTGCGAATACGTTTCACTTGTTCTAACTTCCGCTTGCGCGCCCGTCGCTCGCGCTTGGTCAATGTTAGCGTGGCTGCCGTTCTGGGTAGCGTTTTCGGTGGCGTCGCAGATGGAGTCCAGGATGTTCCTTGCGGCTGCGAGTGGGCAGCACGGAGTTCGAGGTAATGTCGCTCGAGTCGGTCCACATAGGCCGGGTCGCGATCGACCATGTCACTCCAAAAGTCGAGCAATTCCGAAGCGTAACGCGTTTGCCGATGAAACGGATCGAGGAATGGGTTCGGCATGTCCGCGTTGACGAGTGACCACTCCTCATCACGATGCTCATTCCAAGTGTAGCTGATCGTGGCAACGTCCTCGGGCCGCGCACCTTCCGATTTTACGCGTAACACCTTCACGAGAAGCCGCTGGCAATCGCACTCGGGATCCGTGCAGTAGTACTCCGTAAAGAGATACGTCCCGATCGGAATCAAGCTGTCACGACTGTTCTCAAGAAACACGGCATTCCGCAATTCGGTCCTTGTCTTTTCCGGGAAGCGATCAAAGTAACTGAGCATACAAGCCTCCTTTCTTTTCAGCCTGCGTCCGTTGTCGCAGGCTAGTGGCGTAAAAAAGTGCGGATCCGGAAAAGGAGCCCGCCCCCGAGAGCCGGCACCGTCCCGACTTCCTCAGCGTATTAAGACAACATCGAGAAGAGACTTCGCAATCCACTCTTCTTCGATGCTCTGTCAATTCGTCTCCTCAGTTCTCGTACATTCACGTCGCTCTCGTCAGAGAATTGGCAGAGCAGTTCAAAGGCACGCTCGGCGCCCTCGAGATCACGTTCCGCCAGAGCGATTTGTACCTGAGCCGTGAACAAGGACATCGCTTCGGAGACATGCAGTTTCTTGGCCAGGAAAATAGGGGCGAGTAAGTCTCGCGCTCGCTGAAAATCGCCATCCATCGCGGCGAATTGAGAGAGCGCAATGGCAGCGAACGGGTAATCGGGAGAGTTCTGCTGAAGCTGCTGCAAACGTGTTCGAGCCCTCTTCTCCCCCACTCTCCCATCGCGACGCAACCAGATGACGCACAGGTTATAGACGGCAGAGCAATTGTTCGGCTCCTCTTCAAGCGCTGCTTGCAGACGCGCCTCGGCGAATGCATAGTTGCCCGTCCGCGTCGCCTCAATCCCGGCGATCACCAATTCGAGAACTCTCGGCGACGCAGCCGAGTGCGCTGGCTCGTTGGAGATCTCCGCGGCAAACAGTTGAATGTCCGTCCATTCGCCACGACTGTAAACCCGGTGCGGCCCGGAATCGACGGCACCCTTCTCCTTGAGGAACGTCAACGCCTCGAATCGCATGGAGTCGGGACCGCGCAAGCCTAACGCAAACTGCTTCAACGCATCGAGCATCGGTGGGGAACCGTCCGCCTTCGCCAGCCTCATGGCGACCTCTCGGCCGAGCGGATCGCCTCGCTCCAACAGGGCAGGGACCAGCGAGGCGACGTCTGGATACCGGGCCAGCACGGCATACTTCTCATCGCGCATGTTCTCGATCACGCGTTCCATCGCTTCTTTGGGAATCCACTTGGCGCAGGAATCGGCCCACGGAGCGTGGCCGTCACCGGAATCCAAATCAAGCATATTCTCCCGTGCGTCGGGATGATGAGAATAGATCTTCAGGCACTTCTTCCAGAACGCCCTGGCCGCTCGTTCGTCACCTAGTCGGCACTTTGCGTAAGCGAGGTAGTGATACTGAATGGCTCGGGATTGGTCATCCACGATCTCCTCTTGCGTCGCCGCCTCGGCCAGCATCACGAGGTCTTCATCACGCCCCAAAAACGCGAGCATCTCCAACGCCGCCACCAGCGGATCTTGTTGCGTTGGCGGAGCGGCCACGATTTGATCGGCAAGTTGGTGAGCCTCGGCAGGGCGTCCGGTGAGAAAGTACAGCTTCGCCAAGGTGGTTTCCGCGAACCGATTGTCTGGAACAAGTTGCCGCGTCTCTTCGACGACAGCCACGGCATCCTTCGCGCGGCCACTTTGGAAGTAGGCGATCGCCAGGTTGTTCCGAGCCGACGCAAACGTGGGAACTTCGGCAAGCAACTCCCGACACTTCGCCGCGCAAGCCGAGAACTCGCCGCTCTGCAACAAGCTCAGTGTTTCTTCATGCAGGGCGAGCCATTCGAGTCCGTTTTTCTTGGCAAAACCAGAAGCTTTGATCCTGTCTTCGGTTTCCGGAACGAGCAGTTCCATCGCGCGCTTTGCCTTGGTAACGTGCGGATGGTCCGGCCACTGCTCGATGAACTGTTGGTAGTTCAGCTGGGCAGTCGCCACTCGCCCGCAGAACATCGACTCCTGTGCAACCATCAGACGAGCTTCGGGGTCGCGCGGCAGGAGCTTCGCCAAGCGTTCAGCCGCCTGACAAGACCGCTCGTGGTCCCCCGTCGTTTGATACAGGAACAGGATCGCCTCGACGATCTCGGGATAGCTGGTGCCGCGACTATCCAGTTTTTCCAGCAGCTCCTCGGCCGAGGCGTAGTTGCCGCGGCGAATCAAGGCGTAGGCCTCATCGAGCCGCTCGCCGAGTTTACGTGACAGCTTCGCGATAGGTGCGGACTCGCGGCCATACCGTTCGCGTTCCTTGCGCCTCGCCAACTTTTTTTGCCTGGTGCGTGCGAGATCTTGTTTCCTGCGGGCCATGTTGACATCTCCTCCATGACATGGTGGCTTTGCCACTAATCTAATGCAGCCAGCGGTCGAGCGCCAATTCCAATATTTGCGGAATTGAGCAGGAGCGGAAAGTCGAAGGGAGCGGAGTAGGCCGGAACAAGTCTTCGCAGTTCCGGCATGGTGCTTGCGATTGCTCGCAACTTTCGTAGATCATAACGACTCCAGAGACGCTGCCGGAACTGCGCAGGGCTTGTTCCGGCCTACTATTACTCACCTGTCGGATCACTACCTAGATTTCCAGACGGTACCACTACGCAATCAGACGTTGAACTTTAACCTTCACGTCGGCGTCGATTCGTGACGAACGGGTACGAGGAACTCGGGAGCGGTGATTCCCATCGAGACGTAAATGCTCATCAACCCATCAACCGACATGTCCGCCGGCGTAACGCAATCCACGGGAACGAAAAATAGCCCGCCGCCAACTGGGACAGGAGCGGTCGGAACGATCACGATCTGATATTCGCGTCCGTTGATCGCGTAGCGTTCGGCGGACACAAGCAACGCCAACAACCCGCAGCCGCCGCTGGCTCCGAAGGTGCAGAAGACAACGCTCATGCCCTTGAGATCCGTCGCGTCCTTCTTGTCCAGCATGGCGACTAACTGCTTGCTCGTTCCATAAATGCTGCCGATAAGCGGTATCTTTCGCACAAGGGCATCGACCAACTGGCTAAGCATCCGCTTGGCTCCCATCTCGACTAGTAACCCGAGGACAAACACGATGCCAAGCACGGTCACCCAACCAATGAAGTAAGCCATTTTGGAGTTCGGCGCAACGTTTCCTCCCAGCTTCTTAATGAGGCCTCCTAAGAACGATCCTTCGCCGATGATTCCACCGACCATTCCGGTTACCCAAATGACGACCACCGCCGTAATGACAAGCGGCAAGATCGCGAATACACCGGCCAGAAAATAAGTGGCGAGACGGCGGACGAGTGGCATCAGTATTCTCGACATGGGTGTTTGTCTTTCCCTGGGTGACAGTATCAGGTGACAGTATCAGACTTGCGAACAATTCCGCGCTGCGATCACCGATCGTCCTTCGCAACGCTGCGACTATTTGAGTACAATATCGCCCGTAATGTCACCCAGAGGAAGTACGATGGCCTTCCGAGGCCGTCGTGAACCAATCGACGGCCTTGGGAGGCCATCGTACGTCGAATGCTGCCGCTGAAGCCATCAGACGATTACCACATTGCGCCATCTGCATACGCCGCCGCGGCTTCCCATTCGGCAGGCACTGGTTCGACCGGCAGGATTGCCGACTCACTCGGCGTTTCGGCAAAGGGTGTTTCGATCGGCACTTCTTCGACGGCAATCGATTTGCCGATGCCAAACGGGCCCGCGAGGTCGGACGTGTCGCCAAAGCTAATGCCCAACGCGCGAGCGGCTTGAACGGCGGAACTATTTGCGTCGACCCGCGACAACTTGTTGACGGCTTCGATGATCGGGACGCTCAAGATAGATGGCGGTTGATAGCAAACCATCTCGCCAAACTTGCCTTCGATGATCAGCCGAACGGCGTGCGCACCAAACTGTGTTGCCAGCACGCGATCGAAGGTTGTCGGGCCACCGCCTCGTTGAAGATGACCGAGTACGCAAACACGCGTGTCGCGGCCGATGCGTTTTTCGATTTCGTAGGCCACTACGCTCCCGATGCCGCCCAGACGCGTTTGACGACTATCTTGGCGACGTTCCGCCGTGACTAGCTCGCCGTCAGGCAACTCGGCTCCTTCCGCGACCACGACCAACGTGAACTTTTTTCCTTGTTGATCGCGTTCCAAGATCTTGCCGCAAACGTTCTCGAACGTCCACGGAATCTCCGGGATCAGAATCACGTCGCCACCACCCGCGATCCCCGCGTACAAACCGATCCAACCGGCATGTCGGCCCATCACTTCCAGCACCATCACCCGTTCGTGGCTGGCGGCGGTCGTGTGCAAACGATCGAGTGCGTCGGTCGCACACGCGACGGCGCTGTCAAACCCGAACGTGAACGCAGTCGCCGATAGATCGTTATCGATCGTCTTGGGAACACCAACGACCGGCAGGCCATACTCGTGGAATTGTTGCGCAACTGCCAGCGAACCGTCACCGCCGACGCAAATCAATCCGTTCAGATCGAGTTGCTCGTAGGTCGCCTGAACGCCCTCCAGGAGTACCGGATCGAGTTCCAAACGGCCTTGCACGCCAACCGTGGCCGCGAAACGCCCCTTGTTCGTCGAACCGAGGATCGTCCCGCCTTGCGTGAGAATACCTGTGGTGTTCTTGCAATTCAGGGGGATGTATGTGACGGGATCGACGAGTCCCTCGTAGCCTTTGATGAAGCCGACGACGTCATATCCGTGCCGCTCCGCCGACTTGACCGCACCGCGAATGACGGCGTTCAAACCGGGACAATCGCCTCCAGACGTCAATATTCCGATGCGTTTCGCCATGTGCGACATTTCTGATGCGCCCCTCTATTAATGGCTCGTTGATCCCTGCAGGTCTGAAAGTCTAGGTCATTCGATTGGTGGCGTAAGCCTTGCTTCCGCCAGAAAGACCTCGCAAACTCGCACAACGCGCTCAACTTTCCCAACCGGAATACCCGATGCTGTACAGTCGCGCCTGTAGTGTACGCGCACATTACTCGTGCTAGCAATCACTCGTTTGCAGTCTGCGATCGCGGGAGCCAACTCACCCATCGACTGGCAAGGAAGCCGTCGGATGATTCGAGCGGCGCTCAAGAATCCACATCTCATTGTCGTCGTGGCGTTGGCCGTTCTGGTCGTCGGCATCACGTCCTACCAGAAGATCCCCGCCGATCTGCTGCCGATCTTCCGGACGCCCGCCGTCCAGATTGTGACATTCTAGCGAAGTCGCGTTGCCGATTCTGGTTTCAACCGTGACGTTCTGTGTCGTCTTCTATCCGATCGTGTTTCTCTCGGGGCTCGCGAAGTTTCTGTTCACGCCACTTGCATTAGCGGCGACGATAGCGATTATCGCTTCCTATCTCATCGCAATGACGCTGGTCCCTTCGTACTGTGCGAAGTTCCTGCGAACCAGCGGCAGCGCCGACGCGCATGCGCGTCCCGAAAGCTCGTTCATGCCAGCCTTTGGCCAGTTGCTCGCAACCGTTGTGGCGGTGCGATTCGTTGTGGTGCTGATTGCGTTCGGGTTGTTCAGCGGAGCGGCGTTCGTGTTGACGACGAGGGGAAGCGAACTCTTTCCGCCCGTCGATTCCGGCCAGTTTACGATCTACGTTCGCCTGCCTTCGGGCACACGAATCGAGCGAACGGAGGAAAAGTGACAAGACCGACTTCGACATCGCCGCCGTCTGGCAACTGGAGAATTTTGGCTTTGGCAATGCGGCTCGCCGACGGTTGCAAGATAGCCGCCATCGCCAGGCGCACCTGGCCAACGAACAAGCAAGAGACACCGTCGCCTCGCAGGTCACCGAATCCTACAGCCGCGTGCAATCGCGTAAGAAACAGATTGCAGCCGTGGCAACCGAGGTCGAAGCCGCCGACCGCTTCACGACGGCCTCGGAAGGCCATCGTACGGGTTATGGTGCCACTTTCAAACGCGACCGGTATATATCGAGCATGTACTCCGGTAAGTTCTCGACGTACCGGCTGGCTATTGCCGACCCTTGCGTTTCCCGAGACGCAATTCTTCAAGTTGGCGTTTGAGTGGTCGCCAGTAAGCCTCGTCCGCCTCTTTTTCGGCGGCTTCTTCCTTTTGCAGTTCTTGCCGCAACGCGGTCACGCTCGCACCGAGCGTTTCGACGAGTAATGGTCGCTGCGGCAGTAGTTCCCGGAGGAGTTCGGGATGTTCGGCTGCGACGGCGATGAGTACTTCGGGGGTTCGCGACTCACGCAACCAGAAACGAACGCGATCGTCGGTCGGATCGTCTTGGAATTCGTCGTAGTGCGCGTCCACCAAGCGACGAATCATCGGCCAATCCTTGTCTCGCTGCGTTTTCTTCGCTTTGACCAAGTCCTCGATGCCAAGAATCTGATAAATGGCCCCGCCGGAATCCTCGAGCGTCATCCGCCTATCCCAAAGCGATGCAAAGTCATCACAGCCTCGCATCTTCGTCATGACGTCCACGCGGATGTTCATGGCTTCGGGATGCTTGCAGCGAAAGTGAAGCGCATGTCCATGGGTTAAGTAATTCCAATCCAGCGGCGGGACCGCAATGCACTGGGCCGCGAGTTCTTCCAGTGCCGAGGTGAGGCGGGCGAGGTTGTCGTCGTCCGCAAGGATGACGATGTCGCAATCGCGACTAAACTCGGCCGCGCCGTAGAACACGCAGGCCTGACCGCCCATGAGCAGGTGCCGAACCTCGTGGGATGAAAGCGTCGAAAGGACTTTGTGGATCGGGTTCGGGATCAAGTGAGCCACCTACGCGGAGGTAGAATTGCCAAAGCTTCATCGACTCGTGCCATCGCTCGAGCGGCGTCAACCGATACCACTCCTTCCACGCATCCTCATCGTCGCGGGCCTCTTCCAGTCGTTTTAGGCGTTCTTCCGGGTTCACGCATACAGTGTACGCTGTCGGACCTGACCGCGGAAGCAAGATCTCCGCGCATCGATCGCCGGATTTCCGACCCAGAATGACGATGCGTCGGGGGAAGGAGCAACGGCTCCGCCGGCTGCCGGCAACATCTTGCCCGCTGAGCGTTGCTAATCTGTTGGGCTCGCTGGTCGTCACCGCGTTGCAACAGGCTGCCATGAGCCGAGCGCCCCGCTCTTCTCGGGGTGTGACCAAGCTTCGCGTCCCCGATGGCAGTGCCATTTCAGGCAACTGCCTGAAAATCCGTGTCGAGAATGCTTGCCAACGGCTTGAGAATGCCTTACAACCACAAACGTACCACAATTGTGGGGAGTTTCGATTCCCAGAGGCAGTTGCTCGACGCCAACTAGTGCCGTCAGAGGAGACCGATTCGATGAGCGAGAGTATCCATAAAAAACTGCAGCGCGTTCGCAAGCCGCGAGTTCACATCACCTATGAAGTCGAGACCGAGGGTGCGGTTGTCGAAAAGGAACTACCCTTCGTTGTTGGAGTTGTGGGCGACTTCTCCGGCAATCCAACGGAGCCACTCAAGCCGCTGAAGGATCGTAAGTTCGTCCAAATCGATCGCGACAACTTCGACGACGTCATGAAGCGCATGACTCCCGGGCTGAATATCCGCGTTGAGAATACGTTGAGAGGCGACAACAGCGAAATGGCGCTGCAGCTCAAGTTCGAATCACTGGACGACTTCGAACCGTCGGCAGTCGCGCGACAGGTAGAGCCGCTAAAGAAGTTACTGGAAACACGCGACAAGCTACGTGACCTCGCGACCAAGGTGGACCGTAGCGACGACCTCGAGCGGGTCCTCGAGCAGGTGCTGTCCAACACGGAAGATCTGGAAAAACTTCGATCGGAATTGGGTGTCCAAGCACCTACTGAAGGAGGTGAATGATGAGCGCTGGCGAACAGGAAAGAGAACAAGTACAAGCGGCAGAAGCACAAACATCGGAAGCCGCGGGGTTGCTCGAGTCGGCAATCTTGGCGACCAAGCAAACCGAGCGTAATCGCGCCGAAGAGTTGCTGAAGACACTGACCGAAGAGGCTCTCAAGGGAACCGTGACGTTTGACAAGGACGTCGCCCGCACGCTAAATTCCGCCATTGCCGCGATCGACGCTGTCGTGTCGAAGCAATTGGCGGCCGTGATGCACGTGCCCGAGTTTCAAAGGCTGGAAGGGACGTGGCGCGGCTTGAAGCACCTCGTCATGAACAGCGAGACGAGTGCACAGCTGAAGCTGAAGGTCTTCAATTGCGGCAAGCGGGAACTGTTCAAGGACCTGGATCGAGCGGTCGAGTTTGACCAAAGCCAGATGTTCAAGAAGATCTACGAAAGCGAGTTCGGCATCGCGGGCGGTGAGCCGTACGGCGCGCTCATCGGGGACTTCGAGCTCACGAATCATCCCGAGGACATCGATTTGCTGAACAAGATCTCGAACGTCGCTGCCGCGGGCTTCTGTCCGTTCATCAGCGCTGCCGATCCGGCCCTGTTCGGCTTCGATAGTTGGACGGAACTGAGCAAGCCGCGAGATCTCGAAAAGATTTTTGACACCGTCGAGTATACGAAGTGGAGTTCGTTCCGCGATAGCGAAGACTCTCGTTTCGTGACCTTGACCATGCCCCGCACGCTGGCCCGTCTCCCGTACGGTGCCAACACCAAGCCGGTCGAGGAGTTCGCCTATGAAGAGGTGGCGCTGGGCAGGAAGGGCGAATCGATCGCGGTCGGTCACGATCAGTACTGCTGGATGAACACGGCCTACGTGATGGGCGCGAAGCTGACCGAAGCGTTCGCGAAGTACGGCTGGTGCACAGCCATTCGCGGTGCGGAAGGGGGCGGCAAGGTGGAAGGCCTGCCGGCTCACATCTTCAAAGCCGACGATGGCGACACCGACCTGAAGTGCCCGACCGAAATCGCGATCACCGACCGCCGTGAAGCGGAGTTGAGCAAGTTGGGCTTCCTACCGCTGTGCCATTACAAGAATACCGACTACTCGGTTTTCTTTGGCGCGCAGACGACTCAGAAACCCAAGAAGTACGATCGTCCGGCAGCGACCGCCAACGCCGCCATCTCGGCGCGTTTGCCTTATCTCATGGCGACGTCGCGATTCGCGCACTACCTGAAAGTGATCGCACGGGACAAGATCGGCTCGTTCATGGAGCGCGAAGACTGTGAAGCCTGGTTAGATCGTTGGATTCACAATTACGTGAGTGCCGACGCCAAACCAAGCCAGGATGCAAAGGCTCGCTTTCCGCTCCGCGAGGCCAAGGTCGAAGTCAAAGAGATTCCCGGGCAGCCAGGCTCGTATAATGCCATCGCTTGGATGCGACCCTGGCTGCAACTGGAAGAACTGACGACTTCACTCCGAATGGTCGCGAGGATTCCGCAAGCCGGAGGCTAGGATCGCGAATGAACTCCGGACCGGCCGAGGCGCAGCATGCTGCTTTGCCTGCGGAAAAAACCGTTGCGCAAACGGAGGGTTCCGCCGCGCCGAGTGCTGCCGCGCCAAGTAGCAGTGCGGGACCGATTGACAGGTTGCTGGCGGCGACTGCTGATTCCGTGGCGGTTGCCGCTTCTTCCTTGCAGGACTTCCTCGCGGCGAGGACGGTGTCCCGCTCGCTGGATCTATGGTTCGGAAGCTCGCTGCCGGCCCAGAAGGCGCAGATCGTTCGACGACTGACCCGTCACATCGGCGAGATAGACGAACTGCTGAACGACCAGATCAATGCCATCCTGCACCACCCGAGCTTCCAAAAGCTCGAAGCATCCTGGCGCGGCCTGCACTATTTGGTCCGGCAAGCTTCCGCGGAAGGCGACCCGAATGTTCGCGTGAGGGTGTTGAACGCCACTTGGAAGGATCTTGAACGGGACTTTGAACGCTCGACAGAGTTCGATCAAAGCCAGTTGTTTCGCAAAGTCTACGATCAGGAGTTCGGTGCCCCTGGTGGCGAGCCGTATGGAGCGATCGTCGGCGACTACGAGATCCGTCCTCGCCCCAGTTCGGCGCATCCTCACGACGACATCGCCACGCTCAAGTCGATCGGACAAGTGGCGGCGGCCGCGTTTTGCCCGTTCATCGCCGGCGCGAGTCCGGCTATGTTCGGCCTGGACGACTTTAGCAAACTCGAACAGCGGCTGGATCATGCCAAGACGATGGAGCAGCTCGACTACCTGAAGTGGCGAGCGTTTCGTGAAACCGAGGACGCTCGATTCGTTGGTCTGGCTTTGCCGCGTGTGCTGATGCGGACACCCTTTGAGGACGATGGCACACGGATCGATCGATTCACTTTCCAGGAAGATGTCGCCGGACCGGATCGCAGTAAGTACCTGTGGGGCAATGCTGCTTACGCCTTTGGCGCCGTACTGGTCCGAGCCTATGCACAGTCCGGTTGGCTGGCTGACATCCGCGGCGTGCAGCGCGGAGTCGAAGGTGGCGGTCTCGTCGTGGAACTGCCCGAGGCGAGTTTCCGCACCGACAAGCGTGGTGTCGCCGGCAAGACATCGACCGATGTCGTGATCACGGACGAACTCGAAAAACACCTCGCCGACATTGGGTTCGTTCCGCTTTGCGATTGCAAAGACACCAACTATTCGGCGTTCTATTCGAATCAATCCGTTCAGAAGCCGAAGCAATACGACCGACCGGCGGCCACGACGAATGCGAAGCTTTCGTCCATGCTACAGTACATGCTGTGTGTTTCGCGGTTCGCCCATTACATCAAGGTGCAAGTCCGCGACAAGGTTGGATCGTTTGCGGAACCCGGCGAGTTGCAAGACTTTTTGAACGGCTGGGTGGCCACTTATGTGACGACCGATTCGAGCGCGTCGCAGGACACCAAAGCAAGCTTTCCGTTGCGCGAAGCCAAAGTGCAAGTCCGCGAGCAACCGGGCAAACCCGGCTCCTATCAGTGTGTGATGCACCTCGCACCACATTATGAACTGGACGAGCTAACGGCCGCGATACGAATCGCGACCGAACTGGTGCCGCCACGTGGTACATGATCGAACCTCTAACGCGAAACAGGGCCGCCTTATGACACATGGCGAACTTTTCCAAGCCGGGAAACTCCAGGACGCAATCGACGCCGCGCTCGCCGAAGTCAGGAAGCAACCGACGAATACCGACCTTCGCGGCCAACTGTGCGAGCTGCTTTGTTTCGCCGGCGACTTGGAGCGAGCCGACAAACAACTCGACACGATCGGGCAGCAAGATCCGAAAGCTCAGGTCGGCGTGAGTCTGTTCCGACAACTCGTGCGCGCCGAAACGGCGCGGCAACAGTTCCATACCGAAGGCCGTGCGCCGGAGTTGCTGAGCGATCCCTCCGACGCGATCAAGCTGCACCTGGAGGCATCGATCTGCGTGCGCGAGGGTGCTTTTGGCGAGGCGGTCTCCAAACTGGCCGAGGCGGAGGAGAAGCGGGTGAAGGTCAGCGGTGTTTGTGACGGCCAGAAGTTCGACGATTTCCGAGACCTGGACGATCTGTGTGCCTGCTACTTGGAAGTGCTCACCAGTAATGGAAAGTACTACTGGATTCCGATGGAGCGCGTCGAGCAGATCGAGTTTCATCCGCCAGAGCGACCGAAGGATCTTCTTTGGCGGCGGGTGCATATGACCGTCACCGATGGCCCCGAAGGCGAGGTCTTTATTCCCGCGGTGTACGCCGCGACTCAACAGCACCCAGACGAGCAGCTGCAGCTGGGCCGTGGCACCGCCTGGCTTGAGGAGGAGGGCAAGCCCGTCCGCGGACTTGGGCAGCGGACGTTCCTGGTCGGCGAAGAAGACCAGCCCGTGCTGCAGATCCATGAAATTACGTTTGATGTGCGAGAGACAGAAACAAGCGGCGAGTAGTCCGTTCCGCGGAACGCCGGTTCGCCCCGTTTGGTTTGGGATCACATGAGTAAGGCTCGCGAAGATCAACCACTGATCCCCTCGGTCTTGGACCGGCTGCTGGATGACAATCCGGAGCAGCGACAAGAACTGCCAAAGGCGCGCCATCAAGTGCTTCGTGAACTGAAGCAGAGTGTCAGGCGAGACCTCGAGAATCTCCTCAACACACGCTGGCGGTGTGTCTCGTGGCCGCCCAATCTCGACGAGTTGGAGTTGTCGCTGGTGAACTACGGGATTCCAGACTTCACCGGCGTCAACATGGCTTCGCCTGCCGAACGCGAGCGCTTGCGACGTCTGATTGAGCAAATCGTGCGAAAGTTCGAACCGAGGTTCAAAACCGTCAAAGTTCAAATGCTCGCGAATCGTGACGAGGCCGACCGCACGATGCGTTTCCGGATCGACGCGATGTTGTACGCCGAACCCGCTCCAGAGCCCGTCATTTTCGATTCGGAACTGGAACCTCTCACGAACAACTTCAGTGTCGCGAGCGACGCACGATGAGCGACGAACTGCTGCCCTATTACAACCAGGAATTGGGCTATCTGCGGAAGCTCGGAGCCGAGTTTGCGAAGGCCAATCCGAAGATTGCCGGCCGGCTGCGTTGGGGTGCCGACTTGCCCGAAGACCCGCATGTCTCTCGGATGATCGAAGCCTTCGC
>Ga0326597_10006255_pt1 | contig 16357 bp, 23 predicted proteins | sample RVTome_12_FD_203789 | JGI IMG/M metagenome (GOLD analysis project Ga0326597, IMG submission 203789) | Soil microbial communities from uranium-contaminated site in the Upper Colorado River Basin, Wyoming, United States - RVT100D185 | ecosystem: Environmental > Terrestrial > Soil > Contaminated >...
CGCTGAAGGCGCTGCGCGCCGAGGTCGACGTGCTCACGCTCACCGCCACGCCGATCCCGCGCACGCTCGCCCTGTCGCTCGAGGGACTGCGCGAATTCTCCGTGATCGCCACCGCGCCGCAGAGGCGGCTCGCCATCAAGACCTTCGCCGCGCCCTTCTCGGAAGGCCTGATCCGCGAGGCGGCGCTGCGCGAACTCAAGCGCGGCGGCCAGGTGTACTTCCTGCACAACGAGGTCGACACCATCCAGCTGATGCGCGAGCGCCTGGCGCGGCTCCTGCCCGAGGCGCGCATCGCGGTGGCGCACGGGCAGATGCGCGAGCGCGAGCTCGAGCGCGTGATGCGCGACTTCTACGCCCAGCGCCACAGCCTGCTCCTGTGCACGACCATCATCGAGACCGGCATCGACGTCCCCACCGCCAACACCATCGTCATCCACCGCGCCGACAAGTTCGGCCTGGCGCAGCTGCACCAGCTGCGCGGGCGCGTCGGCCGCTCGCACCACCAGGCCTACGCCTATCTGCTCACCCCGCCCGAGGAGGCGCTCGGCGCGCAGGCGAAGAAGCGCCTCGAGGCGATCCAGATGATGGAGCAGCTCGGCTCGGGCTTCTACCTCGCGATGCACGACCTCGAGATCCGCGGCGCGGGCGAGGTGCTGGGCGAGTCGCAGTCGGGCGAGATCCAGGAAGTGGGCTTCAACCTCTACGCGCAGATGCTCGAGCGCGCGGTGCGCGCGCTGAAATCCGGGCGCGTCGTGGACCTCGAGCAGCCGCTCGAGGTCGCCACCGAGATCAACCTGCACGCGCCGGCGCTGCTTCCGGAAGGCTACTGCAGCGACGTGCACGAGCGCCTGACGCTCTACAAGCGCATGGCCAACTGCGAGTCGCGCGAGCAACTCGATGCGCTGCGCGAGGAGCTCGTCGACCGCTTCGGGCCGCTGCCCGAGCCGGCGCGCGCGCTGCTCGAATGCCACGTGCTGCGGCTCGCCGCGCGGCCGCTCGGGGTGGCGCGCGTCGACGCCACGCACGAGACCGCGCTGCTGCAGTTCGTGCAGCAGCCGCCGATCGACGGCGCCAGAATCATCGCCCTGGTGCAGCAGCGCAAGGACCTGCGCCTGTCCGGGCCGCAGCGCCTGCGCCTGGATGCGAAGATGCCCGGCTGGCCCGAGCGCGCGCAGGCGGTGCGCGAGCTGCTCGGCCAGCTCGCGGCGTGAACCTCGTCCTGCAGGGGCCGGGGGCCGGCGCCGCACACGCGGCCGAGGCCGCGCGCCTTTGCGGCGCGCGCGCCGTGGAGCAGATCGCCGCGGGCGCGTTCCGGCTGCGGGGCGCCGGGAAGAACGCGGCCGTGATCGAGTGGTGCCACGAGCACAGGCTCGACTGCGCCTGGGTACCGGAGGGGCGCGGCCTCGCCGAGCTGCGCCTGGTGGCGATGGACATGGATTCCACGCTCGTCACCATCGAGAGCATCGACGAGATGGGCGACCTGCTCGGCATCAGGGAGCGCATCGCCGTGATCACCGCTCAGGCGATGCGCGGCGAGATCGACTATGCCGAGTCGCTGCGGTGCCGCGTCGCCCTGCTGGCCGGGCTCGAGGAAGCCGCGCTGGAGCGGATCTGCGAGCAGCGCATGCACCTTTCGCCGGGTGCCGAGGCGCTGGTGCGCCGCTGCCGCGAGCGCGGCATCCGCACCCTGCTCGTCTCCGGCGGGTTCGATTTCTTCACCTCCCGGCTGCAGCGGCGTCTCGGCATCGATGCGGTGCTCTCCAACGTGCTCGAGATCGAGCGCGGCCGGCTCACCGGGCGCCTGCTCGGCCCGATCGTGGATGGCCGCGCCAAGGCCGAGAAACTGGGCGAGGAGATGCGCCGGCTGGGCCTGAGGCGCGAGCAGTCCCTCGCCATCGGCGACGGCGCGAACGACATTCCCATGATGTCCGTCGCAGGCACGTCGATCGCCTACCGCGCCAAACCCGCGGTACGCGCGCACGCCACGTACGCGCTCGACCACGCTCCGCTCGACGGCGTTCTGCACCTGTTCGTTTAGGTTAGGATGAATCCTGCGACGCAGGGAGGGGTCCCATGGCCGACAGCGTGAAGTACATCCTCGACGAAACGCGCATACCGAAGCGCTGGTACAACCTCGTGGCGGACCTGCCCTCGCCGCCCCCGCCGGTGCTGCACCCCGGGACGCGGCAGCCGGTGGGGCCGGATGACCTGGCGCCGCTGTTCCCGATGGCGCTCATCGGCCAGGAAGTCTCGACCGAGCGCGAAATCGAGATCCCGGAACCGGTGCGCGAGGTCTACCGGCAGTGGCGCCCGTCGCCGCTGCATCGCGCGCGGCGGCTGGAAAAGGTGCTGCAGACGCCGGCGAGGATCTACTACAAGTACGAGGGCGTCTCGCCGGCGGGCAGCCACAAGCCGAACACCGCGGTGGCGCAGGCCTTTTACAACAAGGAAGCCGGCGTCAAGAAAATCGTCACCGAGACCGGCGCCGGCCAGTGGGGCTCGTCGCTGGCGTTTGCCGGGGCGCTGTTCGGCATCGAGATCAAGGTGTTCATGGTGCGCGTGTCCTACGACCAGAAGCCCTATCGCCGCGCCATGATGGAGACCTACGGCGCGAAATGCGTGCCCTCGCCCTCGCCGGAAACCAATTCAGGGCGCGCCATCCTGGCACAGAGAAAGGACCACCCGGGCAGCCTCGGCATCGCGATTTCGGAGGCGGTGGAAATCGCCGCCACTCACGACGATACCAAGTACGCGCTCGGCTCGGTGCTCAATCACGTGCTTACGCACCAGAGCGTGGTCGGGCAGGAGGCAATGGCGCAGATGGAGATGGCGGGCGAGTACCCGGAAATCCTGATCGGCTGCACCGGCGGCGGCTCGAATTTCGCGGGCCTGGTGTTCCCCTTCCTCGGCGCGCAGCTGCGCGGCGGCCGGAAGGTGCGCGTGATCGCGGTCGAGCCGGCGGCCTGTCCCAGCCTGACGCGCGGCAAGTACGCGTACGACTTCGGTGATACCGGGCACCTGACGCCGCTGGTCAAGATGCACACGCTCGGCTCGACCTTCACGCCGCCGCCGTTCCACGCCGGCGGGCTGCGCTACCACGGCATGTCGCCGCTGGTGTCGCATTGCCAGGAGCTCGGCCTGCTGGAATCCCGCGCCTATGCGCAGACCGAGGTGTTCTCGGCCGGCGTGCAGTTCGCGCGCGCCGAGGGGATCATTCCCGCGCCCGAGGCGAACCACGCGGTGAAGGCGGCGATCGACGAAGCGATGCGCTGCAGGACCGAGGGCAAGTCGCGCGTGATCCTGTTCAACCTCTGCGGCCATGGCCACTTCGACATGCAGGCGTACACAGACTACTTCTCGGGCAAGCTCACCGACCAGAAATACGACGAGCAGGAGCTGGCGATGGCGCTCGCCGGGCTGCCCTCGGTCGCGGCCTGAGCCGAAGCCGGCGTCCTCTGGCCGACGCGGCGGTGCACGAGCTTCCCGGCCGGCTCGGCCAGGGCACCTGGAACATGGGCGACGAGCGGTCGCGCCGCGCCGACGAGCTCGCAGCGCTGCGCGAAGGCATCGCGCTCGGCATGACGCTCATCGACACCGCCGAGATGTACGGCGACGGGCGCTCGGAGTCGCTGGTGGCCGAGGCCATCGCCGGGCGACGCGGGAAGGCATTTCTCGTCACCAAGGTGCTGCCGTCCAACGCATCGCGCAAGGGCGTGGCGCGCGCCTGCGAAGCGAGCCTGCGGCGGCTGAAGACCGACCACGTCGATCTCTATCTCCTGCACTGGATGGGCTCCCACCCGCTCGAGGAGACGGTGCGCGGCTTCGAGGATCTGCTCGCCGCGGGGAAGATCCGGTCCTGGGGTGTGAGCAACCTGGATCTGTCCGAGATGAAGCAATTGCTTTCGCTTGCAGGGGGCGAGGCCTGCGTCACCAACCAGCTGCTCTACAATCTCTCGCGCCGGGGAATCGAATTCGATCTCCTGCCCTGGTGCGTCAAGCAGGGCATTTCGGTCATGGCGTACTCGCCCGTGGAGCAAGGCCGGATCCTCGGCCACAAGGTGCTGAAGCAAGTGGCGCAGCGCCTCGGCGCCACGCCGGCACAGGTCGCGCTCGCCTGGGTGCTGCGCCAGGACGGCGTGGTGGCGCTTCCGAAGGCGGGCTCGGTCGCGCACGTGCGCGAGAACTGCAAGGCGCTCGACCTCGAGCTCGACGCCGAAGCGCTGAAGGCACTCGACGCCGCATTTCCCCCGCCGACGAAAGCGCGGCCGCTGGAGATGCTGTGAAGCGCTGGCTGATGGCGATGGCAACGGCTCTACCCCTCGCCGCCCCCACTCGCAGGTCATGGTGGTCTCGGGCGGAGCGTCGGGAAAGGGCGACGCCTGCGAAGGCCACGCGGCGAACAGCACTGGCGCCCTTCCGGCGCGGGCGCCGCGGGTGCACAATAGCCGCGCTTTTCGAACTCAAACGGGAGTCAACGTATGACCAAGACCGCACTGGCCGTGCTGCTCGCCCTCGCCGTCACACCCGCCCTCGCCCAGGTCAAGGACTGCGACGAGCTGAAAGCCGAGATCGATGCCAAGATCACGAACAACGGCGTGGAGATGTTCACCACCGCCATCGTCGACATGGACGCCCCCGAGGACGGCAAGGTCGTCGGCACCTGCGGCGGCCAGACCAAGAAGATCGTCTACAAGCGCGGCGCGATGCCCCTCGGCGAAGGGGCGGCGGGCGCGCCTTCGGGAGGGGCCGCGGGGTCTACCTCGAAGCAGTAACCATAATCTCCACGAGGGCCGCCGGGTCGGCGAGCTTCGCCTCGATGCAGGCGCGGCCCGGCAGGTTCTTCGGGTCCACCCACTTCGTCCACACCTCGTTCATCGCCGAGCGGTGGCGGATGTCGCTCACCCAGATGATGGCCTGCAGGATCTTCGACTTGCCCGAGCCCGCCTTGGCGAGCAGGCGGTCGATCTCCGCCAGCACTTCCTCGGTCTGGCCCCTGACGTCGTTCTTCAGGTTCTTGGCGACGATGCCCGCCAGGTAGACGGTATCGCCGTGCTCGACCGCGAGCGAGAGCAGCGGTCCGGGGTCGTGGCGCGTGATGCTCACCGGTTTCTCCCTTATGCCTTGTCCAGGCTCAGCCGGCCCGGGCCCATGAAGGCCACGTAGAGCATGCCGCCCATGATGGCGAGGTTCTTCTGGAACTGGATGGCCTGGCCCGGATCCGCCCACACAGGGTGGAAGATGTACGTGGCCACGGCGACAAAGAGGAAGATCGCCCAGGCCGCCCAGCGCGTCATCCAGCCCACGGCGAGCATCAGCCCTCCGATCAGCTCGATGACGATCGCGCCCACGAGCAGCACTTCCACCATCGGCATGCCGTATTTCGCCATATAGCCCGCGGTGCCGGCAAAGCCGACAATCTTGCCGTAGCCCGAAAGCACGAACATGTGGGCGAGCAGCAATCGCCCGGCGAGCAGTCCCCAGGGTTGGTATTGGTTCATTTTGCAGCCTCCTCCTTGAAGTTGCCGCTAGCGCCCGGGCGGCGGTCCCCGGCGCTTCGGCGGTCGGTTGTGGAACTTGCGTCCCGGATTGCCCGGGTGCTGCTGGCCGCCGCCGTGGCGCGGGCGGTTCTGCCCGCCGCCCTGCTCGGGGTGCGGCGCGCCCTGACGGTTGCTGCTCGCCAGGACGATTTCGAGCTCGTTCAGCTCGTCCCACTGCGCATCGGTGCGCTCCCGGTCCGGAATCTGCAGCAGCTCCCGCAGACGGGCGAGGCGCGCGTGGTGTTCAGGATCGCTCATGGGCGCATTGTCTCATTATCGGGCGCCGCCGCCATCCCGCGAAAACGTGCCGCGGCCCGCGGGGTAGGCCTGCTCCCAGTTCCTGCCGTCCGTGGGAATCACAGTCATCCCCGTTACCGTCCCTTCGTCCAGGCAGCGCGCGTTGACGCTGACGCCGTCGGGATGCGAGCGCGGCACGTAGAACGCCTTGATGCCGCACACCGGGCAGAACAGGTGCTTCGCGGTGCGGGTGTTGAATTCGTACGTCGTCAGCGCCTCCTTGCCGGACAGCAGCCGGAAACGGTCCCGCGGCACGATGAGGTGCAGGTACGCGGTCTTCGCGCAGATCGAGCAGTTGCAGTCGGTCACCTCGAGGTGCGCGGGCGCGTCGACCTCGAACCTGACGCGGCCGCAGTGGCAGCCGCCTTGGTGCGTGACGAGCGCGGAGGGCATCGAACCGGGTTCAGGCGCGCGTAACATGCGCGGCGACGCAGAGCCAGCGCCCCTCGCGCTTCTGCCAGATGTCGGTGTAGCGCCCGGCGCCGGGCCGGCCGCCGGGCTTCGTGTAGACCGTCTTCGCGTGGATGATGGCCACGTCGCCGAGGATGCGGATGTTGACTTCGCGCGGCTCGAGGCCCGAGATGCCCGCCGGGCGCAGGATCCGGGCGAGAAAGCCGGCGCGTCCGACGAGCGTGCCGTCGGGGTTGGTGTTGAGGAAATCGCCCGACAGATGCTCGTCGAACCAGCGCACGTCGCTGTTCTGCACGGAGTCGACGTAGCCCTTGTTCAGCTTCTCCAGGACCTCGCGGTCCATCGACAGTGTGTCGGCCTGCATGCGCTCCATGACGCAACGCCTAAGCGGTTGCCGGTTTCCTGCCCATCATGCCGGCCAGCGCCATCAGCGCCCCGACCACGAAGATGAGGGTCCCCACATAGATCGGCGCCAGATGGCTGACCCAGTCGTGCTCGAATACCCCGGTGTAGTGCATCGGCAGGGCAATCGCGAGGCCCACCACCGGCGACACCACCGCCGTGATCCACGCCCACATCGCGCCGGCGCGCACGCCGTACCACGTCAATCCGAGCACCGCCACGGAGGTCGCGGCGATGAAGCCCGCGGTCGCCACGTGCAGGTGCGTGATGTAGCCGACGACCGCCGGGTTGAGCTGGTCGAGCTGCTCCCGGGTCACCCCGTTGAGCGTCGCTACCCCCAGCTCGAACCCGGTGCCCGAGAAAGCCCGGTACAGGAACACGATCGCGTAGAGCAGAAAGATCAGCACACCCGCCACCATCGTCATTGCGCCACGCTCGGTCTGCGAGTTTTGCGTTGGCATGACAGTCCCTCCTCTTGTTGTACAACGGGGCCGAAACTGCCCTGCGACCCGCGCCGGCCCCCAGGGCGCCGGTCTGCAAGCGCCATTAAACACCCGGGGACGACCTTTGGGGGCCTCGCCGTCCCTGCCAGTTCAACGCGCTGCCCAACGACGGTTGTTGCGCCGCCTTCGTTTCCGCGGCCGAGTCGCGCCCCGATACCAGAGTCGGCCTGTTCCAAGCGAGGGCTGGATGCCGATCAAGCAGACGTGCGAGGAGCGTATGCTTCGGCCGCACGCGGAGGTGAATGTTGGCAAGGAACGTCGCGATCGCGCTGGTGCTCGCCTTGATCGCGCTGCTCGCCTGGGTGATGTTGCGCACGAGCGACATCACGGTCGTGGTCGACGGACAGCGGCTCGGCGGACCGATGGAGCTCGCCGCCAAAGGCTGGGGACTGCTGGTGGCGGTGGTGGTCCTGTCTTGCGCGGCGATCCTGCTGACGTTCGTGTTCGCCGGGATCGCCCTGATCCTGCTCGGCGCGCTGGTGCTTGCGAGCCTCGTTGCGCTCGCGCTCGCCTTCCCGTTCCTGCTGCCGCTCCTGATCCCGCTGTTCGTCGTCTGGGTGTTCGTCGCGGCGGTGCGCGGCGACAAGGCCGGGGACAGCTAGCCACCGCCCGGATCCGGGACGATGATCTTCGAATCGTCTCTGTTCCCCCATTCTCCCCAGGATGCCACGTAGTTTCGGACGCGTGGATAGCCCAGGGACTTGAGGGCGAGGAATGTGTTGGCCGAGCGGTAGCCCCCCTGACAGACGGGGATGACGGTATTGTCCGGCGTTACGCCTCTCGAGACGTAGAGATCGCGGATTTCCGCCGCCGGCCGAAACGCGCCCCTGTCGTCCAGGTGATCGCGCCAGAAGATGTGCACGGCGCCCGGAATGGTTCCGGCGCGCCGGGCCCGCTTTTCCGTTCCCCGATACTCGGACTCGCGCCTGACATCGACAATCACCGCCTGTTCATCTTCGATCGCGCGATGGACGTCGAACCGGGTTGCCAGCAGTTCGAGATTCGGCGTCCCTCTGTACGGGGGAGGCGTCGGCGGCGCTTGCGCCGGGTCGGCGGGCGCCGGTGCTTTCGTCACCTGCACGAGCCGGTTGCCCGAGGCGGTCCAGGCCTGCGTCCCGCCGTCGAGGATCCTGACATCCGGGTGACCCAATAGCGCGAGCAGCCAGACCGCTCGCGCCGCCCGCTCGCCGGTCTCGTGGTCGTAGATCACGACCGGCTTGTCCCGGGTTACGCCCCGGGCCCCGAACAGCGTTCGAAAAATCGCCAGGAAGGCGCTCAACGGGGCGTCCGAGGAATCGTTCAGGCTGACGCCGTAGATGTCGAGATGCCTGCTGCCCTCGATATGGCCGAGCGAGAAATCCTCCGCCGGGCGCAGGTCGATCAGGGTCACCGCGCCCGGTCGCTCGCCCAGCTCGCGTGCATCGGTCACATATTTGCGCTCCGGAAGATCACTGATCGGCATGGGGACGGCGCTGCTCCGTCGCGCTACAAGACGCGGTAAATCTCCCAGCGGCTGGTCCCCGAAACCACGTTCGGCTCAAGATCCTTGCTCCATTGCTTATGCGCTGCGATCGTCGCCAGTTTGTCCCAGGCCTGGTCAAGCTCGCCGAGGTCTTTGACAAGATGTTCCGACTGAATGGTTGCCTCCAGTGCGCCGATCGAGCCGGTCAGCAACCGCGTCTTGTCGGCACCGAATCCCACCTGCGGCGCAATCTCTCTTAACCAACGCTGCATCAGGTCGATCACGTTCTGTTTGTATCCGAACTTCGCGTCGATGCTCCAACGGGCGACCATCATGGTTGATCTCCTCAAGTCTTGCGGAAAAGGGCATCAGCAAAAGCCTCTGTCGTCACCGCTTCGGCCAGAAAGGCGAGATTGGCGAGGCTCGCCTCGTGGCGGGAGGGTGTGGCACTGGCGCAGCCGTCCGTGAGCACGATGACGCGATAACCGCGGTCGTGCGCATCGCGTGCGGTGCCCTCTACGGCGTAGTGAGTAACCAGTCCGCCAAGAATAACCGTACCGACGCCTCGAGCGCGGAAAATCTGATCGAGTGGAGTGCCCGCGAACGCGCTCACGGTGTGCTTGGTGACGACGATCTCGCCCGGTCCCGGGGCTACTCTCGGGTCAAACGCAGTGCCCGGGGCGCCTTCGACCAGCAGACCCTTGTCGCGCATGAAGCGCATCATCGGAGAATGCGGATTCGCTTCGGGGTGTCCCGGCGAGAACGCTACGCGCACGTGGACTACGAGGACACCAGCACGCCTTGCAGCGTCCAAGGCTTGCGCGCAGCGCTCGACCGCCGCATTCACCCGGCCAAGCGCATCCGGGTCGGAGGGAGCGAGCGGCGAGCCCGAGATGATCGCTGCCTGGAGGTCGTTCAGAAGCAGGGCACTCGATCCCGGCAAGACCTTCTCCAAGCGCGCTGGTCCAAATACGCGGCCTAGTTTCCGCAGACAAATATGCAGTTTTGCGGCCGGGGAGCATCCACGACTTTGACCGTCCGGAATCCCGCCTCGGCGAGGTACTGCCGCGCCGTCTCTTCCCCCCACACTGTCCCGAGCCCCTGCCCGCCCAGCGCCAGCGATACAGGCATGCAGTGCATCAGACTGATCCCGTAGTACATGGGCGCAAACGGGTTCTTGATGTTGTCCTCGACCTGGCTGCTGAACTTGAACTCGATCATCAAGAATGTGCCGCTGGGCGCCATCGCGCGATGGATGCCTCGCAACACGGCATCCGGGGACTTCTGGTCGTGGATCGCATCGAACGCCGTGATCAGGTCGAACTTCGGCTCACCGGGCAGATTGGCGACATCCACAGCCTCGAACGTCGCGTTCGACAGCCCCATCTTCTTCGCTTCCGCTCGCGCGCTTTCGATAGCGTCCTGGGCGATGTCGTAGCCGCAGAACCGGGAGGCGGGAAAATCGCGCGCCAGGAGGTTCATTGCATGTCCAGTTCCGCAGCCTACGTCCAGCACATGAATTCCTCGCCGCAGGGCTTCCGGCAGACCTTCAACCGCTCCGATGAAACCTCCGACGAGTTGCTGGTCGTAGATGCGCCGCCAGACGTCGTCCATGCACTGGGTAAACACGGGTCGGTATGCCGAGTAGGGAATGCCGCCGCCAGCGCGAAAGCATGCAATGAGCTTCGGCAAGTGTGTCCCGAAGTGATTGATCATCCGGCTCACGGGGGAGGCGTTTTGGGCGGTGTCGCCGGTCAACAGCGTAGCGTGCTCCTCGGGCAGCGTGTAGCGCTTCGATTCGGGATCGTAGGAATAGATGCCGCTTGTCGTCATGGCACCCAGCCACTCCCTGACATAGCGCTCCTTGAGTCCGGACCGCTCACTGAGTTCTTCGCTCGTCGCGGATCCACTCTTCGACGCCTCGAAGAGGCCGACTTGATATCCGACCTCGATGAGTTTGGTGAGTACCCCGCCGGTGTAGATGTTCAGAAGCTTGCCGCCGAACTGCTTCACCAGGTCAGGATTGGTCATTGGACTCCTCCAGGGGCTTCGACATCCTGTTCACCAGCTCGACCGACTTGCCGTGCGGCGTGGCGCGCGCGGCGGCGAGCGCATTGATTTTCCCTGCAGCAGCGGATCTCACCTGGCACTCCCCCATGCACCGCACTTCATGCAATTGCGCACGCCTCGACCATGATTGCGTTCGCCGGCGCGCGCAACGGATCGGCCCCGCCCATTTTCGCCAACGCCATGGTCACCTTGTCTATAACGTCATCCAGCGACACGCCGCGCTTTTCGATGAGGAGCGAGCGTGGCGTGCCCCGGATCTGGCCAGTGGCCACCGAGCGTGCGTTGACGCGGCCGATCTGGATGCGCTTGTTCTCGATGCGCGTTTCCCGGAAGCGCGCCCCGGCGAGGAGCTCTCGCAGCAGCGCGGGATCGTGCATCTCGAACGGGATGCGGAAGCGCAGTTCCGGGTCCCCGGGGAAAAGGCTCTCGAGCACTTGCGCGTTCACCGCGGCGCAGGGATTTTCCTCGATGCGGTCCCAGACGTTGAACAGGAAGACCCCGCCCGGCTTTAGGACGCGGCGCGCCTCCCTGAACGCCGCCGCCTTGTCCGGCACGAACATGACGCCGAAGGCGCAAACCACGGCGCCGAACTCGCCGTCGCCGAAAGGCAGCTTGACCGCGTCCGCCTCGCGCCACTCGATGCCCCGGCGATCGGCGAGCTTGCCGCGCGCGTACTCGAGCATCGCCCGGCTGAGGTCGGTGGCGGTGAGGCGCACGGACGGATCGAGGCGCTCGCGCAGCCGCCGCGTCACCAGGCCGGTGCCGCAGGCGATCTCGAGGACCTCGCCCGGCGGCTTCGCCGGCAGGCGTCCTACGAGGTCCTCGCCGAAAGCGTCGAACCAGGCCGGCCCCAGGCAGCTGTCGTAGTACTCGGGGATGGAGCCGGTGAAGCTCGCCTTCATGTCGGCCATGCGCCGCCCCCTTGCTCGAGCGCGGGCACGCCCTAGCGGCCGACGACGATCAGGATCCCGGCGACGACGGCGAGAATCGACATGACCGTGCCCAGCCCGGAGAAGCTCAAATTGAGCAGCGGGATCAGCCCGGTCAGGATGAGCCAGGCGGCGAGCAGCAACAGCCCGAAATTCTTGAGCAGCTTCATGCGTTGCCTCCCTCGGTGTGCCCGCGTCCGCTACGCCGCGGCGCCTTCCTTCTTCTTCTGCTTGCTCTGCTGGCGCAGCTTCTTCTTCGTCTGCTGCTTGCGCCGGCGGTTGCGGAGATTCTGGCCGGTTTGCCTGCCCATGGTGCACGTCCCTTTCGGCTGCCGAATGAACGGCCGTGGAGCATCTTACCCCGTGTAGGATACTCTCCACCGCCATGGAAAAGATCCGCATCCAGTTCACGCTGTTCTCGGCGTTCTACTCGCCGCTCATTTCAACGATGTCCGCCGGCTTCCTGAAGGCCGAGGGGCTGGACCCCGAGTGGTCGGTGTCGCCGCCGGGCGTCTCGGCGCTCGCGGCGCTGAAGGACGGCACGGCGCACGTGGTGCAGTCGGCGCTCTCGCAGGGCCTCGTCGCCCTCGACAAGGGCGAGACGCCCGGCGTCGTCCATTTCGCCCAGGTGAACGAGATGGACGGGTTCTTTCTCACCGCGCGCAAGGCCGATCCCGGTTTTTCCTGGAAGAAGCTCGAAGGCGCCGAGCTCGTCACCTTCAAGGGCGGGCAGCCGCACGCCATGTTCAAGTACGCCTGCCACAAGGCGGGCATCGACTACTCGAAGATCAAGCTCATCACCCCCGGCGGTCCGGCGGACATCGACAAAGCGTTCCGCGAGGGCCAGGGGCAGTACGTGCACCAGCAGGGTCCCTTTCCCCAGCAGCTGCAGGCCGACGGCATCGGGCACGTGGTGGCCCAGGTCGGGCCGGTGATCGGGCCTTGCGGATTTTCGAGTCTCGCCGCGACCCCCGCGTGGCTGAAGACCGGCATGGCGCAGGCGTTCATGCGCGCCTACCGCAGGACGCGCGTCTACATGAACGAGGCGCCGGCCGGGGAGATCGCGAAGGCGGAGAAGCCCTGGTTCCCGAAGATCGACGAGAAAGTGCTCGCCGATTGCATCGCCACCTACCAGAAGCTCGGCTGCTGGACGCCGCATGCGGAGATCACGCCGGCGGCCTACGAGAAGACGCTCGACATCTTCGAGTTCAACGGCCAGCTGAAGAGCCGCTACCGCTACGAGCAGGTGTGCGCCAGGCCGCCCGCAGGCTGAGGGCCGGGCGACGACCGCGCTGCTGCAGCGCTTCACCAACATCCGCCGCGAGGAGGTCGCACCGGCCCTCGTGGCGGGGCTGTTCTTCTTCTGCGTGCTCACCGCGCTGATGGTGGTGCGCCCGGCGCGCGAGGCGCTCGGCATGCAGCGCGGCATCGAGGCGCTGCGCTGGCTCTTCATGGGCACCGTCCTCGTGACGCTGCTCGTCAACCCGGTGTTCGGCTGGCTGGTGAGCCGGTACCGGCGCCTCGTCTTCATCAACGCGACCTATCTCTTTTTCGCCTTCGGCCTCGCGGCGTTCTACCTGCTGCTCGCGCTCGCGCCGGCGAGCATCGGCGAGCGCACCGGGCAGGTGTTCTACGTGTGGTTCAGCGTGTTCAATCTCTTTGCCACGATGCTGTTCTGGGCGCTGATGGCGGACCGCTTTTCGCTGGAGCAGGCGAAGCGCCTGTTCGGCGCCATCGCCGTGGGCGGGACGCTGGGGGCGATCTTCGGGCCGTGGCTCGCGAGCGAGCTCGCGCGGCCGCTCGGCACGCCCGCCCTGCTCCTGATCGCCGCCGGGTTCCTGGTCCTCGCGCTGGGCGCGGCCTGGTGGCTGACGCGCCTGCGCCCCGAAACAGGGCATGCGCCGGCCGCGGGCGCGGTGATCGGCGGTAGTGCATGGGAGGGATTGCAGGCGGTCGTGCGCTCGCCTTACCTTCTCGCCATCTGCGCCTACGTGCTGATCCTCGCGGTGATGGTCACTTTCCTCTACTTCACGCGCCTGCAGATGGTGGCGGCGCTCGGCACCAACCTCGACATGCGCACGGCGACGTTCGCGCGCATCGACATGATCACGCAGGCGGCGACGCTCGTGCTGCAGGCTTTGGTCACCGGGCATCTGATGAAGCGGCTCGGGGTGTCCGTGACGCTGGCGCTCCTGCCGGTCACCGCCGCGCTCGGCTTTGTCGGTCTCGCCATCGCCGGCTCGATCGCGGCGCTGATCGCGTTCGAGGCGGCGTTCCGCGCGGTGCAGCGCGGCATCATGCGGCCCGCGCGCGAGACGCTGTTCACGGTGGTTCCGCGCACCGAGCGCTACAAGGCGAAGGCGTTCATCGACACTTTCGTCTATCGCGCCGGGGACGTGGTAGGTGCGCAGACCGAGGGCCTGCTGAAACAATTGGGCATGGGCCTGGCCGCACTCGCTGCCGTGGCGGTGCCGCTCGCGGCGGCCTGGATGGCGCTCGGGCTGTGGCTGGGCTACGCGCAGCGATCCTTGAAAGGAACTCCTGCATGACGACGCGTCGTGAATTGATTCTTGGAATGGCGGGCGCCGGCGGGATGCTGGCCCTCGATCCCCGCTTCGTGCTCGCGAGCCCGGCCACGCTCATCACCCGGGCCATCCCCTCCACGCAAGAGCGGCTGCCGATCGTGGGCCTCGGCAGCTCGGCCACCTTTTCCCGGGTCGCGCGCGGCGAAGACGTGTCGGCGCTACGCGCGGTGCTCGAGACGATGGTGGAGCGCGGCGGCGCGGTGTTCGACACCGCGCCGGCCTACGGGGCGTCCGAAGAGGTGGCGGGACGGATCGCGCAGGAGCTGGGAATCGCGAAGAAGCTGTTCTGGGCGACCAAGCTCAACGTCGCCGGGTGGGGCGGCGGGTCCGCGGATCCTGCCGCGGCGCGCCGGCAGCTCGAGACGTCCTTCCGGCGGATCGGCAAGCCGGCGATCGACCTCGTCCAGGTGCACAACATGGCCGACCTGCGCACCCAGCTCCCGATCCTCAGGGAATACAAGGAGAAGCGCCGCGTTCGCTACATCGGGGTGACGACGACGTTCGAAGGCCACTACGACGCGCTGGTGCAGCTCATGCACAAAGAACCTCTGGACTTCATCGGCACCGACTACGCCATCGACGAGCGCCACGCCGAGGAGACGATCCTGCCGCTCGCGCGGGACAGGGGCATCGCCGTGCTGGTCTACGCGCCTTTCGGCCGGACGCGGCTCTGGCAGCGCGTCAAGGGGCGCAAGGTGCCCGATTGGGCGCGCGAATTCGACGCGAACTCCTGGGCCCAGTTCTTCCTCAAATACGTGGCGAGCCATCCCGCCGTGACGGCCATCACGCCCGCCACCAGCCGGCCGGCGAACATGGCGGACAACATGGGCGCCGCCGTGGGCCGGCTGCCGGATGCGGCGATGAGAAAGCGGATGATCCAATGGATGGAGGAACTGCCATGAGACGTCGACATTTCCTTGTGCTTGCCGGGGCTGCCGCCGCTGTGGGCACCCTGCCCTTGCGCGCGGCGGAGAAGACGAAAATCGGCATCATCGGCTCGGGCCGGGTCGGCAGCGCGATCGGCGCCGTCTGGGTGAAGGCCGGGCACGAAGTCATGTTCTCCTCGCGCACCCTCGAGAACGACAAGGCACTCGCTGCGCGGCTCGGTGGCGGTGCGCGTGCCGGGACGCCGCGCGAAGCCGCGGCGTTTGGCGAAGTGGTGATGGTCTCGGTTCCTTACCGCGCGCTGCCCGATGTAGGGAAGGACGTGGGTGCGTTGCTCAAGGGCAAGGTGGTGATCGATACGTGCAACCCGTTTCCCGGGCGCGACGGCGAGATCGCCGACTGGGCGCGCAAGAAAGGCGCCGGGTTGGCGTCGGCGGAGCTATTGCCTGGCGCGCGTCTGGTGCGCGCGTTCAACGCCATCGGCGCCGCGCGGATGGGTTCGGCGCATGAGGAGCCGGGGCGCGTCGGCATGCCGATCGCTGGGGATGATGCCCAGGCTGTGGCTCTTGCATCGCGGTTGATACGCGAGCTCGGCTATGAGCCTGTCCTGATCGGCGGGCTGGCGATGGGGAAACACCTGATGCCGGGGACGGCGCTCGCGGGGGAGCGGTCGGCGCAGGAGATCCGGCGGATCGCGGCGACGCTGAACTAGTAACCGGAGGGCGTGCCGCCGCCCTGCGTCGCCGACGGCTTTTCCCAGATCTTTGACGTGACCTTTCCGTTCACGAACTGCACCGAGGCAACGGCATTCCCGCTTTTCCACTGCCAGGCAGTGCCGGATACCCCGAGGATTGTGACGCTGTCGGATTCCGTAGGCGAGCCGAGAATGCCCACCACTTCCTGTTCGCTCATCCCCACCTGGACCTTGGCGAAGTTTTCTTCCGTAACTTTCGAGCAGGCGCCGAGCGCGAGCGCCAGGGCGAGGATCAGCATGCGCAATTTCATGGTTCACTCCACGATGCGAAAGTCCGTCCGGTCGAAATGCCGCGGCGATCGCGATAGCGGGCGGTTCAGCTCACCGAGCGCCTCGATTTCGAACGTGTAGTAGTGGCCCTTCTTCAGGGCGACCTTGTATTCGGCCAGATCGGTGCTCGTGCCCGCCACGATCGGCTGGTCGCGCCACTCGAACACGCGGCGCTCGCTCTCGTAGTCGCCCCGCTCGCGCCGCTCGATGAGCTGCAGGCGGTAGGCGACGGCGCCGGGATAGGGCTCCCAG
>Ga0326597_10006256_pt1 | contig 16355 bp, 15 predicted proteins | sample RVTome_12_FD_203789 | JGI IMG/M metagenome (GOLD analysis project Ga0326597, IMG submission 203789) | Soil microbial communities from uranium-contaminated site in the Upper Colorado River Basin, Wyoming, United States - RVT100D185 | ecosystem: Environmental > Terrestrial > Soil > Contaminated >...
CGCCATGCGGGCCATAACCCTCGTACGAGGTCTCCTCGTAGGTAATCCCGGGAAGCTCGCCGGTGCCGCGCTGGATGGCGCGCTTGATATTGTCGGCGGGCATGTTTTCGTTGCGGGCGGCGAGGACTGCAGTGCGCAGCCGCGGGTTCGATTCCGCGTCGCCGCCGCCGTGGCGGGCGGCCACCGTGATCTCCTTGATCAGGCGGGTGAACGCCTGGCCCCGCTTGGCGTCCGTCGCCGCCTTCTTATGCTTAATGGTGGCCCATTTTGAGTGGCCTGACATGACGCCATCACCCCCTCGGAGACAAGCTGTGCCCGCTCTGTAAACGACTCATCGTAGCATAGGCATCCTGGCTGAAACAAGCGGCCACTGGCCGCGGGTAGTGGGGTCTGCGCTTGACTTTTCGAATGCGCGAGCCTAATAATTTTTCTCCCGCATACTTGCCGGTGAACATGGGCAGTAAATGAACTTGGGCAATACATGACTGACTTATTCATCCGCAACGCCGAGTGGCTGATCACAGTCGATCCCGAGCGGCGGATGTTCGCCGACGGCGCAGTTGCGATCCAGGGGGACCGAATCGTCGCGGTCGGCAAGACCCGGGACCTGGAGCGGCAACACTCCAGCGCGCGTCAAGTCATCGATGCGCGCGGCAAAGTGATCCTGCCCGGACTGATTGACTGCCATATCCACACCGCGTTCCAACTGGCGCGAGGCCTGGCGGATGAGGTCAGCGCGCAGAAGTTTCTTTTCGAGCGAATGTATCCTTACGAAGGGCTTCTCGACGAGGAAGAGAATTACTGGAGCGCCAAGCTCTGCGTGCTGGAACTTTTGCGAAACGGAGTGACCACATTCATTGACGCCGGCAACTACTTTCCGCAACAGACTGCGCGCGTGGTGGGAGAAGTAGGAGTTCGCTGCGTGGTAGCCAAAAGCGCAATGGACATAGCCAAGTCTCCCTTCGGGGCGCTGCCGGACCGGTTTCTGGAATCGACGGACCAGGCAGTGGAACGGGAAGAGGAAACAGTCAAGAGCTTGCATGGCGCCTGCGACGGCCGTGTCAGGGCATGGTTCCAGTTCCGCGGGATTCCCAATTCGACCGACCAGTTAATTACCCGGTTGAAGGAGAAAGCAGACCGCTATCAGACCGGGATTCAGACCCATGCGTGCTTCGCCAAGGAGACGGTGGAAGCCTGCAAGACGCAGTTTGGCATGACCGAGATCGAGCGCCTGGAGCGGCTCGGCGTACTCGGACCCAACGTGCTGCTGGTCCATGCCGGATGGGTCGGCCCGCAGGAAGTGGAGATCATACGGAGGCGGAACCCGAAACTTGTCGCCGCGCCCAGTTCCAGCCTTCACAATGCTTACGGCAATCTCCTGATGGGGAAAATCCCGGAGTTCCTGGAGATGGGAATTTCCGTCGGGTTGGGCTCCGATCACGCTTCCTCGGGCATCGTCGACTTGGTCCAGGAGATGTTTCTGGTGGCGGTAGCATACAAGGAAGTCCGGTTAAACACGAACGTCATGCCGCCGGAACGGGTCGTGGAGATGGCCACGATCAATGGCGCGCGGTGCGCCTTGTGGGAAACCGAGATTGGCTCGCTCGAGGCCGGCAAAAAAGCGGACCTGGCCATGTTTAATGCATGGACACCGCAGTGGCAGCCGCTCTACAATCCTCTTTCCAACCTGGTCTACAGCGCCACCGGTTCGAGTGTCGACACGGTGATCTGCAATGGCCAAGTTCTGATGGAAGGCCGGCAACTCAAGACGCTCAATGAAGAGGAAATTTACAAGGAAGTAGCGCGCATCACTCCGGGAATTTTGAAGAAAACCAAACTCGAAGATAAAATCAAGCCGAAGTGGCCGATTTATTGAGGAAGATTCATGCAACAGGTGAAAGTGAAGATCAACGGAAAAGAGTTCGAGCACGAGGTGGAGCCGCGGCTCCTGCTGGTCCACTACATCCGGGAGAAGGCGCGACTGACCGGCACGCACGTTGGTTGCGACACGGGCAATTGCGGCGCCTGCACGATCATCTTCAACGGCAAGCTGATCAAGTCCTGCCTGATGCTCGCCGTGCAGGCCAATGGAGCCGAGATCACCACGATTGAGGGAATCGCCACCAATGGGCTGCATCCAGTGCAGGATGCGTTCCTGGAAAAGTTCGGGTTCCAGTGCGGCTACTGCACTTCAGGTATGGTCTTGAACGCAGTGACTTTGCTGAAGGAAAATCCCGATCCCAGCGATCACGAGATTCGCGAGGCGCTCGAGGGCAACCTCTGCATGTGCACGGGCTATCAACAGATTGTCGAGGCGATCACATACGCCGCTAAACAAATGAAGGGCGCAGGCAAATAAAAGCCATGATGGATTTCGACCAGCTTTTTGTTACCCGCAACTATTTCGGCAAACCGGTCCGGAGAAATGAAGACACCAAGTTCGTCAAAGGGGAAGGTGTCTACGTCGACGACTTGAACATGGATTGCGCCCACGTCGCCATCCTGCGCAGCATCTTCGCGCACGCGCGCGTCAAGAAAGTGGATACCAGCCGCGCGGAAAAGCTCCCGGGCGTCCTCGCTGTCGTCACCGGCCCGGAAGTGATGAGCCAAACCAAGCCCATCCCGCCGCGCGCTATTACCAAGCCCGCCAAACAGTGGGTCATGGCAGGGGACAAGGTTCGCTATCTCGGCGAGCCGCTGGCGGCTGTTGTTGCCGTCGACCGTTACATTGCCGAGGACGCGCTCGAGTTGATTGACGTTGAGTACGAGCCGCTGCAGCCCGTGGTGCGCATTGAAGAGGCCCTGAAACCCGGTGCGCCGCTGCTGTTCGAAGACGTGGGCACCAACGCGCTGCTCGAAGACAAGATGGAACACGGCGATTTCGAGAAGGCCTGCAAGGACGCCGACCTCATCATCAAGGAAAAGTTCGCAGTCCATCGCTACAGCTCCACGCCGCTGGAAAACTGGGTCATCATCGCGCGCCATGACAAAGGCAACGACTCGTTCACCGTCTGGGCCAATGACCAGCAGCCTGGACGCAGCATCGCCAACGTCTGCAGTGTGATGGGGATTCCGGTCAATAAAATGCGGCTGATCGTTCCCGACAGCGGCGGCGGATTCGGCATCAAGCTGGCCATCTGGCCGTACATCGTCATCCTTTGCCTGCTGGCGAAGAAGGCCGACAAGCCCATCAAGTGGGTGCAAACGCGGAGGGAGCATTTGCTTGGCGGGACGCACGCGCCGGATTGCCACGTCGAGATCGAGATGCCGGTCAAGAAAGACGGCACGATCCTGGGGCTGGGCGTGAAAGACCTGGAGAACGACGGCTCGTTCGTGCACACCGCGGGCATTTACTCGCTAATTAAATTCGCGACGCTGGTGGGATGCTACAACATTAGAGCCACACGAGTGGAACTGGTGAGCGTCGCAAGCAACAAGGGCCCCACGGTGCAGAACCGCGGCGTCGGCAAGCCCACGGCGATCTTCACGCTGGAGCGGGTCGTCGATCTGGCGGCCAAAAAGCTCGGCCTCGATCCTGCCGAAATCCGTTTCAGGAATTTCGTGCAGCCCTCGCAGATGCCCTATACAACGCCTTCCGGCGAAGTCTACGAAAGCGGAGACTATCCGGAGTGTTTACGCCGGGCGCTGAAGCTTGGCGACTACGAAGGCGTGCGCAAACAGCAGGCCGAGGCCAGGAAGAAGGGCAAATATATCGGCATCGGCTTCAGTGCCGGAATCGAGCCCGGCACTTCTAATCTGGGCTATTACTACACATCCTCCGGCGTTCCGGAATACATGGGAAGCGGCGAGGGCGCCATCGTCGGCCTGGATTATGACGGCAACGCCAACGTCATCATCGGCTCGGTCGATACTGGGCAGGGCCACGCAACCACCATCGGCCAGGTGGTCTCCGATATGCTGGGAATCACCATGGATAAGGTCTCCGTGGACAATACTCTCGATTCCATGATCTCGCCGTTCCTGGGACATTCGGGGGCTTATTCGAATAAGTTTAACGACGTAGATCTTGGCGCCGTCATCAAAGCCACTGAAAAGATCAGAAACAAAATGCGGAAGATTGCAGCCCATGTGCTGAAGGAGGATATTGCCGATCTGCGGTTCCGCGACGGGCACATCTATTCGGCGAGGGACGAGAGCAAGAAGATTTCGTTCAAAGAGATCGCCAACTATGCTTACAAGCGCATCACTCTGCTGCCGGAGGATATCGATCCCGGATTGAAGGAAATTGCCTACTACCGGAATCCGTCTGCGAAGCTTCCCAACAAAGCGAACTTCAACGTGCAGCTGACGCACTCGAATTCGGTTCATTTGTGCGTGGTGGAAGTTGATGTCGAGACCGGCCTGGTGAGCTTTCTCAAGTACCTCATCGTTCACGATTGTGGCATCCAGATCAATCCGGGGATCGTGGCCGGCATGGCCTATGGCTCGACGGCGCACGGCATCGGCGCAACGTTCCTGGAAGAGTTTGTCTACGACGACAACGGTCAGCTCCTGACCACCTCGTTCATGGATTATCTGAAGCCGGTCGCAGCGAGCATGCCGCATATCGAGCTTGCGCATATGTACTCGCCCTGCTCCACGACCCTGCTGGGCACGAAATCTGCCGGTGAAGGCGGGGCCATCGGCTCGCTCGCAGCGGTGGCCAACGCCGTCGAAGACGCACTGACGCCGTTCGGAGTGAAAGTCACCTCGCTGCCCATCACGCCGGAAAAAGTGGTCAGAGCAGTGCAGCATACGAAAGTAATCTAAGACGGACGGGCTGCCGCGCAGCCTGCTCGATTTGAAGGACGAACCTATGATTCCCGCCCGATTCGAATACTACTGTCCCCGGACTTTACAGGAAGCTCTCCCCCTCCTCTCCGAGTATCAGGATGAGGCCAAGCTCCTGGCCGGCGGACAGAGCCTGATCTCGGTGCTCAAACTGCGCCTGGCCAGCCCGAAGTGCCTGGTGGACATCGGCCAGATCGATGGACTGCGATACATTCGCGAGGAAGCAGATGGAAGCATCGTTCTAGGAGCGATGACCACCTACGCCGAAATTCGCGCGTCAAAGCTGCTGCAGAGCCGCTGTCCGTTGCTGCCTCAAACCGCAGCAGTAGTCGGTGATGTTCAGGTGCGCAATCGCGGAACCATCGGCGGCAGCATCGCCCATGCCGATCCTGCGGGGGACATGCCCGCGGCTATTCTGGTTCTGGGCGCAGAGCTGAAGGCGGTCGGCCCGAAGGGGGAGCGCTGGATGAAAGCAGAGGAGTTTTTCCTCGGCTTGTATGCCACCGAGCTCTCGCCCGATGAAATTCTGACGGAGATTCGCCTGCCCGCACTGAAGGATCGCAAAACGGCATACCAGAAAGTTGCGCGCAGACCTTCGGATTTCGCCATCGTCGGGGTGGCCGTGTCGATAAAGACGGCAAAGGATGGCACGTGCGAGGATATCGCCGTCGCGGTCACCGGCGTGACGGACAAGCCCTACCGCGCCGAGGCGTTGGAAGCGAAATTGAAGGGGAACAAACTGGATCCGAAGCTGATCGAAGCGGCCGCCCCATCCATCACGGAAGGCATTGACGTGAACGAGAACATACACGCTTCTGCGGATTTCCGCGCACATCTCGCGCGAGTCTATCTGGCGCGCACCATCGCTTCCGCTCGCTAACAAACGTACCCAGGGAACGGTTTGTTGAATGGTTGGTGCGAAAGGGGGGACTCGAACCCCCACCCCTTGCGGGACCAGATCCTAAGTCTGGCGCGTCTGCCAATTTCGCCACTCTCGCATCCCGCTCCTGATTATACCCTCAGCCAATCACTGCGCGGAGCATAGATCGGATGGCTGTTTCGACGCTCGTCGAGAGCACATCCTGATCCCTGGCAGTCAAACCGAAAGTCGGTATGGGCTCGCCGATCACAATCTCAATCGTGCCTCCGTGAAGGAACAGCGAGCCGGGACGCAACACTTCCCGGCTCCCGCGAATGGCGATGGGCACGACCGGCGCCTGGGCCCGAATCGCGAGACGAAAGGCTCCGCTCAATAGAGGCTGCAGATCTCCGTCGAGGCTGCGGCCGCCCTCGGGAAAGACAACCAGCGATGTGCCCGCGCGTGCAACCTCTGCTGCGCGCGCGAGACTCCTCGCGGCGGAGCGTGGATTTTCCTTCGCAATCGGAATATCACCAGCGCGACGCATCGCCCAGCCGAACAGGGGAATCCGGAACAGGGATTCCTTCGCCAGGAATCGCACCGGCTGGCCAATCGCTACAACGAGCGCCGGCGGATCGAAGTAGCTCAAGTGATTGGAGCAGAACAGAATCGTCGAATGCGGCGGAATGTTCTTTCGGCCTTTGACGGTGAGACGAACGAATCCGGCGGCAAGTATCCACAGTGCCCATGCTCGCTTGATTCCATCGGGCAGATTCGATTTTGGAAAGGCAAAAGAAGCGGCAATACCCAATGTGGTTGCAACCAAAGTACCCAACACAATTAACGGGATGGAGATGAATGTCGAGCGAAGCCAGCGGATCGCCTGCAGCAACATCATGGTTTGAGTTGTGGCGAAGCAAGAGTGTCGCGCAATTCGCCGGTTTTGTCTGCCAATACCTTCTTGCGCAGGTCCCCCACAAGAAACAACGAGCCGGTGGCGAAAATGATGTCGTCCGGCGCGGCCAACTCCAGCGCGCGCTCGAGAGCTTCAGCAGGCGAGGGCTCGATCAGAAGATTCGGATTGAGGTCGTGGCTGATATCCCGCAGAGTTTCCGGGGCCGTGGCGCGCGCCTGATGTGGCTGCGTAAGAATGACCGCCGCGGCACGGGGAAAGAGAACCTCGGTGATTTCCGGAACCGCCTTATCGCGCATCGCGCCGTAGATCAGGAATATCCTGCGGGCAGGGAAGTGCTCATCCCAGAAGCGCGCTAGCGCGCGCGCTCCGGCGGGGTTGTGTGCCCCGTCGAGAAACACTTTAGGGCGGTCCTGGATAAGTTCCAACCGTCCTGGCCACTCGGCGGCCGCAAGGCCTTGCGCGATGCTGCTTTCTGAAATCGGGAAGCTCAATCGGGCGAGCTCGCGCGCGGCTGCAATCGCCGCCAGGGCGTTATCGACCTGATGGGCTCCGCGCAGCGACAGCCGAACCGGAAGCGAGAAGCCATCCTCATGTCTGGCTTGGAAAGAGTAGAGACCTTCGACTGAATCAATATCTTTCGCGGAGTATTCCTTCCATGCCTCCACCAGGCGCGCACCCTTTTCGCGCGCCTCGCGACGGATGATCTCGGCGGCTGCCGGATTTGATGCCGTACTCACCACAACGCCGCCGGGCTTGATAATGCCGGCCTTCTCTCCCGCGATCGCTTCAATGGTAGTGCCCAGGAAGCGCTCATGGTCAAAATCAATTTGGGTGATGATGGAGACGCACGGAGCCGCCGTATTGGTGGCATCCAGGCGCCCGCCCATGCCCACCTCGAAGATCGCAAAATCGATATTGCGCTTGCGGAAGTGTTCCATCGCCATCGCCGTCAGGCATTCGAAGTAGGTGGGATGGAAACGCAATGCAGCAGAGGCCAGCAGCCGTTCGATGCGGCCGCGAAGCGAGGTGAACAACTCCGCAAAATCGGCCGGGGGGATCGGTTCCCCGGAGATTTGAATGCGCTCGTTGATCTCCACCAGATGAGGCGAGGTATACAGGCCCGTGCGAAGTCCTGCAGCCCGCAGCACCGCGTCCATCATCGCGGAGACAGAGCCCTTGCCATTGGTTCCTGCGACCAGAACGCTCGGATAGGTGTCTTGCGGACGGCCGAGCTCGCCGAGCAACACGGTAATGTTTTCGAGGCCCAGTTTTGCCGCCGCGGCTCCTTCCGCACTGGTGGCGCGAATCTCGTTGCCCAGCGATATCAGATAGCGAGTGGCCTGGACGTAGTCCATGAAGCTATTCCTGGAAGAACCGGAGAGAGCGGGCGAGGAAGGCTTTGAGCTCCATTCGCGGAACAACGGCATCGAGCATACCGTGCTCCAGGAGGAATTCACTGCGTTGAAATCCGGCGGGGAGTTTCTGGCGGATGGTCTGTTCGATGACACGCGGCCCGGCAAAGCCGATCAATGCGCCCGGCTCTGCGACGTTTAGATCGCCCAGCATCGCGAAACTCGCTGTAACGCCGCCCGTGGTGGGGTCAGTGAGCAGGCTGATGAAGGGAATACGGGCCTCATCGAGGCGCGCCAGGGCGGCGGCGACCTTGGCCATCTGCATCAAGCTAACGGTGCCCTCCATCATGCGCGCTCCTCCTGAGGCGGAAACGACCACGAGCGGAATCTTCGACCGGCAGGCACGCTCCACGGCGCGCGTGATCACTTCTCCCACAACACTGCCCATGCTGCCGCCGATGAAACCGTATTCCATGGAACAGACTAGCGCCGGAACGCCGTCCATGCGGCCCTCGGCGTTGATCACAGCGTCGCGCAGGCCGGTGACTTTCTGAGCCGCGGTGAGGCGAGCGGCGTAGGGCTTGAGATCCACGAAACCCAACGGGTCACTGGTTTCAATCTCCATGTCATGCTCGGTCCACTGCTCATTGTCCATCAGCAGCCGCAGCCGCGCGCGGGCATCCAGGCGAAAGTGATACTGGCATTTCGGGCAGACCTGCCAGTTGGCCTCCAGGTCTTTCTTCCAGATGATCTGGCGGCAGCCTTCGCACTTGGTCCACAGGCCCTCGGTGCGGATGTGAGAGCCTTCCCCGGGCTGAAGCCTTTGTTTTTCTCTTCTAAACCAGGCCATAGTTGAACCCGTGAGTGGTGAGTGACGAATAGAGGAATCGTCAGACCGTTTCATCGTCTTACCACTCACCACATTCCCTATCTTGGATAAGGGTGCCCTGCGAGCATGGTAAAGGCTCGGTAGAGCTGTTCCAGTAGCACGACGCGCGCCAGCTCATGCGGCAGGACCAGCGACGAAAGTGAGAGCACGAGATCCGCCTGGTCGCGAAATTCTCGCGAAAAGCCGTCTGCGCCGCCGACGCAAAAAGAGACTGTGCGTTGTCCCTGGTCGCGAAGCCTCCCGATGAACCGCGCAAACTCCGAGGAGCTCCATTGCTTCCCCGACGGATCCATCACCACCCTGAAGTTGCCTTCAGAGCGAGCCAGGATGGTCTCTTCTTCTGAGGCGCGCTGGCCCTTTTTTCTGCCGGGCCGCGCTTCGATCCCCTGAAAATCGCAATACCGGGCCAAGCGCCGGCTGTACTCTGCGGTCAGTGCGGCTACTCCAGCGAGGCGCGTCTTGCCGACCCATAAGACCTCAACGCGCATAGAGCACCAGGATCGCTCAAACCTGTCCCGCAATCGGCAGTCGAGGTGCAGTTCTCCACAGCCGCTCGAGGTCGTAGAATGCGCGCGCCTTCTCGGAAAAAATGTGGACCACGAAATCGACGTAGTCCATCAGCACCCATTCGGCGCGATTATAGCCCTCCACGTGGGCCGGGCGCAATCCCGCGAGCGACAGGCTGCGGTCCACTTCGTCGGCGATGGCTTGCACCTGCCGGTTGCTCGATCCGGTGCAGAGCAGGAAGTAGTCGGTGAAACCGGCAACTTCCGTCAGCTCCAACAACGCCACATCCTGAGCTTTTTTTTCCTGGGCCGCCGCGACGGCCTGCCACACGGGCTCCCGTGCACTATTCGGCTTGGTCTTCATGCTGATAGAGAGAAAGTTTCTGAATGTATTCCTCGACCGCCGCGGGGACCATGTCGCGCAGCGGCTTGTTCTGCAACGCCAGCTCGCGAATGCTGGAAGAAGAGATGTCGGCCTCGACCGTTGTCAGCAGATGAACGCGGGTACGCCGAAGCTGAATGCAATGCTCGGTCATCGCCGCAGGTTGGAGTTCCGCCGGAATCACCTGCGCGGCCCGTGTGATCGCGAATCCGGGCCGGCTGACAATGATGAAATCCGTAGCGTCCAGCAGCGCCACCGGCTCTTTCCAGGCGCCGATCTCGAGAAAGGCGTCCGCGCCGATGAGAAAGAAGAGCCGGTCTCCGGGCGCAAGCTGCGCGGCCATTCGCCGCACGGTGAGAATGGAATAGTTGGGTTCGCCCTGTTGCTCGCCGCGAGACTCCAGTATGGATGGAACAAAACTCGGAATCCCGGCGCAGGCCAGCGCCACCATGGCGTGGCGATGTGGAAAAGCGGTGAGGCGCCGCGATGGTTTGTGTGGCGGTATGCGAGCCGGTACAAAATGGATCTGGTCGAGCGAGAATGCCGCTTGTGCAGCGCGCGCCGCGGCAAGATGCCCGGAGTGGACGGGATCGAAGGTCCCGCCGAACAATGCCACGTTCTTGGCGATGTTCACGCGGGCTTCCTTTCCGTCGTGGGATCGAGACTCGTGGCGCCGGAGTCCGGCCAGACGATGGCGCCAGAGGTCTCCGCGAGTGCGTCCTGCTCGGACCCTGCCTGCAGCGGGGCTTCTCTCGGCGTGAGTTCCCGCAGTCTTCGCGCCATCGCCAGCTTCAATTCTTCAATGCCTTTGCCTGTTGCGGTGGAGACGGGAAAACAGGGCAGCTCATGGCGCGCAGCGAGTTGCTCCACGGCGCGCAAACGAGCGCCATCCCCCGCAAGGTCGATGCGCGAGGCGATGATCATCATGGGCCGGGCGGCCAGGTCCGATGAAAAGCTTTCCAATTCCCCCAAGATGACTTGGAAATCATGTTCCGCGTCGGGGCCGGCGAATTCGCTCGTATCGATCAGATGCGCAAGCAGCCGCGTCCGCTCAATGTGCCGCAGGAAGCGCGTGCCCAGTCCATGTCCTTCGTGCGCACCTTCGATGAGACCGGGAATATCCGCGACGACATAACTTTCCTCCTCGCCGACCCGTACCACTCCCAGGCATGGCTCGAGTGTTGTAAACGGATAGTCGGCAATCTTGGGATGCGCCGCCGAGATGCGGCTCAGCAGGGAGGATTTGCCGATATTCGGAAGACCCACTAAACCCACGTCGGCAAGCAGCTTCAACACCAGCTTGAGGCGGCGAAATTCGCCCTCGCCGCCGGGATCGTGCTCACGCGGGGCCTGATGCGTGGAGGTGGCGAACCGTGCATTGCCGCGCCCGCCGCGTCCGCCGCGGACGACTACGAATGCCTGGTTCGGACGCTCGAAGTCGAACAGCTTCTCGCCGCTGTCTGCGTCCTCCACAACGCAGCCCACCGGCACGCGCAGGATCCGGTCCACACCGTCGCGTCCCTTGCGATTGCTTCCTTCGCCATGACGGCCGCGGTCGGCCTTGTGCTCGGGATTGAATCGGAAGTGAATCAGGGTATTGTGCTGCTGGGAGCTCTGCAGGAGGATGCTGCCGCCCTTGCCCCCGTCGCCGCCGCTGGGGCCTCCGCGCGGGACGTACTTCTCTCTGCGGAAGGCGACGCAACCATTGCCGCCATTCCCGGCCTTGACGGTGATGATCGCCTCATCTACAAACACGTTCGATGCTCTTTGATCGCGTCAAAAATCTCCACGACAGACCGGGCAGAGTACGGATACAAAAAGCGCGGGAAACAATCTGGCGACTGGCTCCCGCGCACAATTAGTTAGCTTCGCGCTGCGATAGCTCGATGGCGACGAACTTGCCGGTGCGGCCCTTGTCGATGAAGCGGACAATGCCGCCGACCTTGGCGAACAGCGTGTCATCGCTGCCGCGCCCGACGTTCTCACCCGGCTTATAGCGCGTGCCGCGCTGGCGCACGATGATGGAGCCGCCGGTCACCAACTCGCCTCCAAAGCGCTTGATGCCGAGGCGCTGGGCGTTGGAATCCCGGCCGTTTCGCGAACTGCCTAAACCTTTTTTATGTGCCATAGCGAATCTCCTGCTGACTTAGAAAAGCAACTCTTCCGCAGACCCTGCGCTGTGTGGAAATCCGCGAGAGATATTCCTTCGCGGAGTATCGGGACTTCCCCTCCGGGGGCCGCGAAGCGCTCAGGATGACGACCCTTCAGACGATCACTTTGTCCACGCGCAGTCTGGTGAACTGCTGGCGGTGGCCCTGGGTCTTCTTGTACTGCTTCTTCGCCTTGAAATGGAAAACGAGAATCTTCGGCTCCAGTCCGTGGCCGAGGATCGTCGCCTCGACCTTGGCATTGGCAATTTGCTTGCCGGTCAGCATGCTGCCGGACTCCGGTGACACGGCGAGGACGCGGCCCAATTCGCCGGTCTCGCCCTTTTCTCCCGGCAGATTCGCCACGCGGATCTCGTCGCCCGGCTCCACGCGGTACTGCTTCCCGCCGGTCTCAATAATCGCGTACATGCACTCCTCCTGCTCCATAACGCAAACCATTATTATAGGGGGGATACCGGCCCGGCGTCAAACCTGCCGCCTCCCTATTAGTCCCCGCATTAGTCCCCGCACGTCTGACACAACAATGGATCATTGTGTTCTTGCTGTGATATTCCAGGTTGTGAAATTCCGGTTCGGCCGCCGGCACAGCCGGATGGGTAGTTCTCCAGGAGCGCGGCGATCTTTTCCGCGCTAGAATAGCTATAGTAAGCCGAGGCCAAGCAGAAGCAATGAGGAATGCGGAGGTCCGCAGTGTGATCCATGGGTGAGCAGGTGATACGTCAGATCGCTTAAGTGTTGCGAATAGCATCCGCGGAGCCGCACGGGAGGCAACTCGACTTTGACTCAGAGTATCGGCACACCGGTTCTATGGATTGGTTTCACCCTGTTCGTGATTGTCATGCTGGCAATCGATCTGGGGGTCTTCAATCGCAAGGCCCATGAGGTGCACCATCGCGAGGCCCTGATTTGGACTGCGGTATGGGTCTCGCTCGCGGTTGCCTTCAATGTCTGGGTGTTTCTCAATCACGGCAAGGAACTGGGTCTGGAGTTTCTGACGGGTTACGTGATTGAGTACTCTCTGAGCATCGACAATCTCTTCGTCTTCCTGCTGGTCTTCCGATATTTCGCTGTTCCCAAAGCCTCTCAGCATCGAACTCTGTTCTGGGGAATACTGGGAGCGCTGGTGATGCGGGCGATCTTCATTTTTCTAGGGGCGGTCCTGCTCGAATCATTCAACTGGATCATTTACGTTTTCGGAGGCTTCTTGGTTTTTACGGGCATCAAGATGCTGAACGGCGCCAACGTCGAGATCCATCCCGAGCGGAATCCGGTGGTGCGGCTGTTTCAGCGATTGATGCCGGTCACGCGCCAGTATTACGGAGCCCGGTTCCTGGTTCGTGAGGGAGGGCGAAAGACTGGCCGTTGGGTAGCGACACCGCTGCTGCTGGTGCTAGTTGTAGTGGAAGCCACCGACGTGGTCTTCGCAGTGGATTCCATTCCCGCCATTTTCGCAATTACCCGCGATCCCTTCATCGTCTTCACCTCCAATATTTTTGCGATTTTGGGCCTGCGCTCCCTCTATTTCCTGCTGGCAGCCGCGATGACCCATTTTCATCACCTGAAGCTGGGGCTCGGAGCGGTGCTCGCGTTTGTCGGCGCCAAGATGATGGTCAGTGAGTTTTACGAGATTCCAATTGTAATTTCCCTGATCGTAGTGGGAGTCCTGCTGGGCGGATCGGTGGTCGCTTCGATGGTGTGGCCCCTGTCCCCAGCCATGCTTATTCCAAATACCCCCGCTGATCCGCTCCATGTTCAGGAGCACCCAAGGAGTGAGTACTTTATGACGATCGATCCGGTCTGCAAAATGGATGTTGATGAGGCCAAGGCCGCAGCCACGTCCAGCTATCAAGGCAAGACTTACTATTTCTGTGCGGTGGGATGCAAGAAGACCTTCGAGCAAAACCCCGAGAAATATCTGGCGGCTGCGAAGTAGGCACGTGCCTGCGCCCTATGCCCAGATCTCCTTAGCCCCAGAGCTCCCTATGCCCAAAGCTCATTGATGGGCCCGTAAATGTCGTAGTTGGCGAAGGGGACATATTCGAATCCCCGGCCGAGAGGATCATCGTTGCGGATGGTTGTCCAGTTGATTCCCAGGGCTGAGTAGATCGAGGCTTCCACGTCTTCAGGGCGCACATCGCGATTGCGGCTCCACCCCGGGTCCGCCGTATTGGCTCCAGTGCCATCGGTGCTGCCGATGGCCCGTCCTCCGCGGACGCCCGCCCCGGCAAACAAAATAGATTGCTGCATGAAATGGTCCCGCCCCGCTTGATTATTCAGCGCTCCTACGGTGCGTCCGAACTCGCCGGCGACCACCACCAGAGTCTCACCGAACAGCCCGGCCTCATTGAGTCCGTCGAGCAACGCGCCATAACCTCGATCAAACGTGGTTGCCAGCGGCGGCAGCGCCGTATAAATGTTCGAGTGATGGTCCCACCCTCCAAGCGTGATCTGAATGAACCGGGTCCCCAGATTGGCGCGCAATACTTTGGTGGCCAACAGACAGGCATCGCCGAATGTGGTATTGCCAAACGGAGCCCGTTCTGTGGCGGCAAAAGAGAAGGCGCTCTGGACCGCTTCGTTGTACATCAACTGGCTCGCGCTGGTGTAGAAGCCGTCCAGGTCCTGCGCCGGCTGGCCCAGCGGAGAGTTCTGGCGCAGGGGATCGTCGAGCAGATGCAGCAACTGCATCCTTGTATTCCACCGTGCCTGACCGCCCGCCGCTGCCGGATGGACGGTATTCGCCAGGCCTGCGGCCAGCGGCTGCACGCGGAACGGGGCGTAAGTAACCGGAAAATATCCGGCGCCGACTTGGCTGCCTCCGGCATTGAATGAAACAAACCCCGGCAAGATATCCGACGGCGTTCTTTCTGAGGCTTTCTCAATCGCCACCACGCTGCCGATATTAGGAGATATCGGACCGAGGGCCGAGGCTGGATTGCGTCCAATCTGAACCCAGGTTTGCCCCAGTGAATGCACCAAGGCCCAGGACCGTGCGGAGCGGACAATGGCAATATCATTGATGTGATTGGCCACGTTCGGAAGCAGCGCCTGCGGAAAACGGAGATCCCCGTAGCTGGTGGGGTTGAACGAAGCCGGCGTCCAGGGCCCTTCCTTCAAATCGAAAGAGTCAACGTGAGACGGGGCTCCCGCGAGCAGGATGTAGATGCAGTTCCTGGCCGTGTTCACCGGTGTCACCGGAAGCGAGGCCATGAGGCGCAATGGCCGTGCGGCTTCGAGCAGCGCATAACCTGTAACGCCGGTTCCAACGATCCGGAAGAACTGCCGGCGAGAGAGCGCCGGACGCTCCCAGAACGGCCGGTGGGGATGTGGATTCTTCTTGATGAACTGGTCGAAGTACGAATTCACGATGCCGCCCTCTTGCTCCCCGGCTTCAATAGTTGAAAATAAAATCAACTTTGTTGTAGAGAGTCCAAAGCAAGTCCTGCGCATTGGCCGTCCGCGTGCCGGTCTGGAACCGCTGCAGAGCCGTACTCAGTTCGTCGGTCGTGGGATAACGCGAAAGGACGTTGAGATAGATCGCCTGCACCAATTGCGTGTTGTCCGGAGTGGAAGCCAGGGTTGCCGTTAGCCAGCCCGCGCCCGACTGCACGCGGTTTACGACAAAGGGGTCGTTCATCAGGCTGAGCGCCTGTGAAGAGGACAAGTCGCCGCGCCGCGGGTTCTCATCGCGATCGCCGCGCAGAAACGTGTTCAGGAATGTTCCCACCCCGCCGCCCCGTGGTACCGTCGTCTCCGGGAGTTGCATTGCCCAGGGAATGGTCACATTGCCCGCGCCCGTAGCAACCGTCATATTATTCGCCACTCCGCTGGTCTGCACTACTGCGTCAACCAGCGCTTCGGAATCCAGCCGCTGAATCAGGTGGCGAGCGTAGTAGCGCGTGTAGCTGGGGTCCCAGGTTCCGCTGTATCGCGATGAAAGCTGATAAGCCTGCGAATTACAGATCTGCCGCATCATTTCCTTGAGGTCGAAACCCTGATTGGTGAATTCGCGGGCCAGCTCATCCAGCAGTTCGGGATTCGATGGCTGCAAGGTCCACGGCTCCGGAGGAGGATTGCGCGGGTCCAGGCGCGCCAGATCAAATGCGTCGGGCGGGTCCACGATTCCGATGCCGAAGAAATGAGCCCAGAGGTAATTCATCGTGGCCCGGGCAAACTGGATGTCCTTGGTGACTTCCTGAGCCAGCACCATGCGGAAGTTGTCGGTGGCAGCGAGCTGGCGCCCGCTGAACAGGTATTTGGGAAGTACCGGGCTTCGCAGCCCATCCACCGGCGCGCGCGCCGGACGGTTCCCGGAAGTGGTGTTCAGGTTATAGCCGCCTGCGGCCGCCTCGGCCACGATGTAGGTAGTGTTGTTCCCTCCCGGCCGCGTAATTCGCGCGCGGGAGAAAAACGCCGCCATGCCCCAGGCCTGCGAGCGCTTTACCTGCGAGGCCCACAGATTGACGTTATCGAGATGCCCAGCCCCGTCGTG
>Ga0326597_10006257_pt1 | contig 16354 bp, 12 predicted proteins | sample RVTome_12_FD_203789 | JGI IMG/M metagenome (GOLD analysis project Ga0326597, IMG submission 203789) | Soil microbial communities from uranium-contaminated site in the Upper Colorado River Basin, Wyoming, United States - RVT100D185 | ecosystem: Environmental > Terrestrial > Soil > Contaminated >...
ACCAACGGAGAAGCGTTATCACATAAGAGAAGTTACTCAAAAATAGTATGAAAAAGGTTCTTTTTATTACAACCACGCCCTTCTATCAAGAAAAGGGTTCTTCTTTGCGCGTTTACTCGATGGCAAAGATGTTGAGTAGCGAATACATTATTGATTTGGTTACTTATTCGCTAGGAGAAAACAAAATCATACCCAACGTAACTATCCATAGAACTCCGGCGTTCTTCAAACCAAAGGTTGGAGTAAGTAAAATCAGCCCTTCAAAGGTCATCCTTGATTTTTTTGTATTTCTGAAATGTTTAAGCCTCATTGCGCGATACAGATACGACATCATTCATTGCGAAGATTTTGAGGCCGCTTTTCTTGGAAGATGCCTACTACTCTTTAACAAGAAGAAGTTTTTTGTTTATGATCTACACAACAGAATTCTCGACAATCTCACCATCAAAGAGAGTCCGAGCCAGCTTTTAAGAGAGCTTGTTTTACGGTGTGAGTCCTTTGTGGTTAGACGGTGCAACCTGGTGATTCTTAATTGGAACAAATACTCCGGTGACGATATTTTTAAGAATACAACGACTATTCTCTATTACGATCAAGTTGACGTTGATACCATTGAACCGTGTCAACTAACTTTTAAGGGCGAATATCTTGTCTATGCAGGAAATTTTGAGCCATATCAAGGCATCAGGGAATTTGTGGAGGTATTTAGCAAGTGTGATGTAAACTATAAACTGGTTCTGATAGGAAGCCCTTCACAGGAGATTGTTGATTTTGTTCAGAAAGACAATCTTTCTGACCGAGTCATTCTGGCCGGAAGGTTGAGCGTTCCTCAAACAAACTACTTTATAAAAAATTCCATTGCAGGTATTTTACCGAGAATATCAGGAGTACAGCCAAGTATGAAAATGATTCATTACTTTCTACATGAGAAGCCTGTAATTGCGGCCAATATAGAATGTAACCTTGAACTAATCAAAAATAATATGAATGGCTTTACTTATAGCAATGAAATGCAGTTGATAAATATTCTTAATTCCATTAACAACGGGGAACACTCACTTCTTTTTAAAGAGGGCTTAGTTAAGACTAAAACGCACCTCAGGGAACTGACCACACAGGAAATGTTCTTAGGCAAGTACTATGCAAGATAAAATCAACATACTAAATGTTTACGACAAGAACGGCATAAGCGGCGTCAAAGAGGTTGTTGCCGGTATTAAACAGCTCAACATCCCCAACTGTCGAGATTACACATTGTGTCTTCGAAATATAGAAGGCACAAAAGACTCCCCCACTGATTTTTTCGTTAGCTCGTCTCGCAAGTTTAGCCCAATGTCATTTCTTGTATTTCAACGGATTATGCGACAAAAGAATATATCAATAATCCATTCTCATCAAGCAAAGTCCCTCATATATTCCGTTGTGTACAAGAAATTCTTCGATAAAAATATAATTATTATTCAGCATGAACATGGAGAAATTCTCAAGAATGGCCGAACGTACAGATTTATTTTGAGACTAAGCTCCAGGTTTGTCGACCTCTATTTGCCAGTTTCGAAGGCGGTAGCAAATCTTCTCGTCGATGAGATTGGTATTGATTGGCACCGGGTTATAGTACTGTATAACTTTGTAGATCTTCAGAAGTTTAACAGAGATAGTATCTCGTGGGATATTAAAATCGAGCGAGCAAAATTGGGTATTACAGATAAAGATTTTCTAGTGGGATTTGCAGGGCGGCTTGTCGAAATAAAGGGCTGGCGCGAATTTGTCGAAGCCGCAAAGATGATTACGAAGCAGGAAAAGAACATAAAGTTTATCATTGCGGGGGATGGAGAAGACAAGGGCAAGCTTGTCCACATGATTCGGCAGTATGGCATTGAGACTTCACTCAAGTACATGGGACGCGTGGTAGATATGGTGAAATTTTATTCAATACTTGATTGTTTTGTCATGCCGTCGCATCGCGAAGGGTTACCGATGGTCCAACTGGAAGTAGCTGCTATGGGAGTACCTATTGTTTCGGCAAGATCAGTAGGGTCGAATGAAATTTTCGAGGATAAAAAAGAGTGTTTGTATTTTGAGGCCCGAGATGCACTTGACCTTAAAGAGAAGATTTTAGCTCTTGTTCGCGATGAAGCCAAAGGGGCGTTCGCAGCTAAAAATGCTGTGACTACCGCAAAGAGTTATTCTCTTGCAAGGTATCTTGAGAAGGTAAGAGTCATCTATGAACAGGTCCGACAACATCACCAAGAAAGCATTAAGATCTGCTTCATTTCCAGATCGGCATACCCGCTCTTTGATCCCAAATGTAATGCTGTCTTTGGTGGTGCAGAGGTCGATCTATATGCGATTGCATCTGAGCTGGCCAAGGACGAAAAATATAATGTTTCTTTTTTAGTGGGTGATTTTGGACAAAAGAGAAAGCGGATCATTAGTGGGGTCACTGTTCACAAAACATATAGGTACGACGAGTCTAAGTTAATTCAAATAATGAAGTTGATACGCGCGATGTTCCACGTAAGGGCTGACATATATTTCCGTGAGGCAGCAAGCGGGAGTGTGGGCATTACCGCACTTTTTTGTAAACTCTTTGGACTCAAGTTTATTTATCGGACCGCCTCAGAGCCCGAGTGTGATGGACGTTTCGGGTCATCCCATCCAATTGAGGGGAGATTATTTTACTATGGCTTGCGAAATGCAACGAATTTAATAGTTCAGAGTGAAGTAAATCGGCTACAGCTAAAAAACACGTATGGCCTGGATAGCAGTGTCATTAAAAATGGGACGATGATCCCGCCGCCCTCGAGGACATCTCCCACAAAAATATTATGGGTTGCGCGGAGTGATAAATTAAAGCAGCCCCATCTATTTCTTGATCTTGCAAAATCGTTTCCATCAGAGGACTTTGTCATGGTCTGTCCCAAAGCAAATGCATACAGTATTAATGTTGATGAGCTAAAAAAGTCAGCAATGCAAATTAACAACCTCACGTTTTTTGAAAAGATACCTTATGCCCAAATGCAAGCGGTATTCCAAGAGTCGAAAATATTTGTTAACACGTCAACGTATGAAGGATTTCCAAACACCTTCACACAAGCATTAGCGAATGGAAACGCAATACTCTCTCTAAACGTAAACCCGGATAGGTTCTTGGATAAAAACAATTGTGGTTTTTGTGCTAACGGAAATATTTCGATTCTTAAAAGCAAATTGGGAGAACTACTTAACGACGGGGAGCATCTTTCTTCTCTCCAGCGTAATGCATATGCCTATGCAAAATCTAATCACGACCTACAGAGAATCATAATCTCGTATAAACGGCTTTTTGAAGCCGCGGTGCTTCTATGAGATCCAAACTATTTAATGTAGTGGGGCTAGACTTGATGCAAAGTTATTTGTGGAGGGCGTTGCAGATGTTTGGGAAGCAGGGGATAACGTTTATGATTTTCTTTTTGTCTGCAAAGATGCTTTCGCCTCACGATTTTGGTATTTACAGTTACGCGCTTACAGCGGTCTTGCTACTGACCATGATGGGCGACTTTGGGATTTCGACCGCCACGGCGAAATACGTAGCAGAGTACAATCTTGGAAAAAACGGCAAGGTAAACGCGGTCTTGTTTAATACTACGATAATGATCATTGTGCTGGCTGGGGGAGCTACCGCACTAATGCTCACGTTTGGTCGCCTGTATTTTGGAGAGATTTACGTATACGTACTATATCTGATCCCGTTAGCCTTTCTCGTCCCGTTGACCTCGCTGTACGATGGTATTTATAGGGGGTTGAAAAGGTTCCGTAAACTTGCGCTTATCTCTCTGGGTGCTGGACTTATTTCAATATTTTTCAGCTATATCTCTATCAGGGTTTATGGACTTGAAGGGGCTCTAGTGGCTCAGAACGCAATTTTCTTACTACTGTTAATAGGTTTGAGCCTCGGATACAAAGGAAATAGCCTCGTGATTGATACGGACATAATGAAGACAATCGGGAAGTTTTCACTTATGATCGGCCTTGCCACCACAAGTTATTTTCTTTTTTCAAGGGTCGCAGTCTTCGTACTGGGTAAGAGCGGCTATCTTCTGGAGATTGCTACGTACGAGGTACTGAGTAAGCTCGTGGGACTTGCTTTTTTACCGTTCGCTATTCTAGCCAGCGTACTCGTACCAAATATCGCTGAGTACTACTCAATCGGTGAATACGGGAAAATATATACAAAATTTATACGGTATACACTAGTATCGGCTCTATGCGCGGGTCTTATCGGGCTCCTATCTTATTTTGTCTACCCCTTGATCATAGATTTCTTACTTCCTAACTATCGCGGTGAAATATTTGCCATGATGCTGGTGCCAGTCCTTCTCTCCCAGACGGCCTTAATCTACTCAAGTCTAACAAACAACTTAATCATATTATCTCCGCTGTATGCACGTAGGGACATGTTTCTTAAGGGAGTCTTAGCGTTACTAAATATACCAGCATGCATTTATCTTCTAAATAAAATTGGCTATGTCGGTCCAATATACGCAACAACTGTTATTACAATTATTGGGATTGTGTATCTACAGGGGTCATTTTTCTTCTACATTCGATCGAAAGCTGGTCTATAGCCTGCGGCACAGGATGCCACAATCACCGAGCTCCTTTGGATTTTGCAATTAGAACAATATAGGGTGAGAAATATCGGTTGTTGAACGGTATTTTATTTAGGATTGCAGCAATGTACCTCAGGCATAGTCTTACGAGCCTTTGCACGATTGAAGGGGTTGCATTTTCCCACCAGAAGTCAAAAAGTCCGCCGTAATATCCCGCAAACATAACATCCAGATTGAACTTGTCCTTGATTTTGTCTAAATAATCTAAATTCATTATTGTCATGTTGTGTCTGCTCAAATTTTCTCTATCTAGAAAAGAGTGAAGAATCTTTTGGCCATAGTTGAAGTTTGGATATTCGATAATTAACATACCTCCATTCGTGAGCAGGTCTATATGTTTCGCAAAGATTGTATCCGGATCACCAAAATGCTCAACGAAACCAAACGAGCAGACAAGATCATATTTTTTCTCAGGCTTCCACTTAAGAAAATCCTCTTCGTAAATTATTGATTCAGTTAAGTTGAAGTTTCGCAAAGTTTTTTCGACAGTTTGTTTACAATCTTTTACATAATCAATTCCTTCGGGAAAGTAACCAAATCTTTTTGCCAGGTACCCAAGATAAACGCCGGGGACGCAGCCAATCTCTATTATTCGTGCATTCCTAGCAGATGTTTTTACTAGGTATTTGTCGAACAGCCTCGCAAATCTGATTGACACTGGGCCGCTTTCACTCCGCGCCAAGGACTCCCAGTAGCTAGTAGTTGTTAATGTGTTAGGTATTTGGGTCATATCGGCTGATTGGTGGAAGTCGCGAATCTATAAATCTGATAGTCACCTATTTGACGCTCGAGCACAAGGTATGGAACCACTTCAATCTCGAATAGTCGGTTAATAGTCTTAGTATTTTCATCCTGGACACACTGAGACCCCTGCTCGCACAGAATTATGCGCGTTCGGAATGAGATGGAATTAAGTCGATTATAGATATTGTCACTGTAAAGCGACGCAAAGCCAACTTTAGAGAAACCGTAGTTTGCATTTATAACATAGTACTTAATTTTATTATTTATCATAGAATCCCCAACGGTGATTCCTCGCACAAGTTCTGGTTTAAAAATATCGCGCAATGACCCATCTTCATTTAGCCCAGCTAGAGTATCCTCTGAGAATGATTTTCTATTTGAATAAAGTGTAATTGACGTGGGAATATTGTTAAACATAAAATATTCATCGTCGCGAAGATTATGATTGAGATATAGAGCGGTCTCTCGAATGGCACTATGTGTTTTCGAGAGATAATCATTTATCTTCAAAGTGCCCAAAGGAATAGTACTTAATAGCAGCATAAAAATTAGGAAATACCCGAAATATTTTCCATAGATTTTTGATAGGCAATACATTGTTGTCCAGGACATAATGACGCCAGCAATAATGAGCGGATTGAGGTAATACACATGAAAATATAGAACCTTTGATGCAAGGACGAAATAGATTGCGGATGACACAAAAAGACAAGCGTTTAATAGGAGCAATTTTCGGTCGCGAATAATGATCAATGTGGGCATCGCCAACAAGGCTAGATAGAACAATGGCGGTGTTAAGAAACCTTTAACCGAGGTAAGGATGCTCGAGTACATATTCCAATTAAAGATAAGGTATTGGTCTGTAATGAAGTTTCGAGCGATATAGTTTCCAATCCACGGAATATTTAAAAGAAAAATGCCAATGGCAATGGAGAAGAGTGAAATACCAATAAGTAACGAATTCTTATTGCGTGGATTTTCGTAAATCGCATTCAACCAGCACGCGATATTTTCTGCTTTCGAGTAGATAAAAGCATTTCCCGCCACTAAGAGGAGGAATATTCCTCCATATATTAAGGGATTCTCGGGTAAGTAGCGGATACTCATTCGAAAATAGAGCGTTTGGAGGACCAGATTTGGGACGAATAATACTCCGTTGATTAGGAAATCTTTTAGATTTGGCTTTTTGAAAAAAAGAAGTAGTACAATCGCCGCGGGAGCAAGATAGATTATCAAGGAGTATTTCAAATTTATGCCTATTCCCGCGATTATCCCAGATAGATAAACGGTTCGTTTGTCGTCCAACGATAATCCTCTAAGTAGTACAGTTAACGACCAAAAGAAGAAAATAGCGAGAAATAAATCATAGACTGTCACGTAAGAAAAAAATTGGATGATTGCGTTAATGCTGAGTAAAAACAGTACAAAAACAGAATACACATCACCTTGAAAATATTTTAAGAAGAAGTATATGGAGACGAGGAGAAGCACTCCGAGCAATGTAGTAAAGAGTCGCGTATTCAACTCAATACCGAGAAAGGGGAATAGTTTATTGGATCCATAAATGCCCCACTCCATTAATGGGTAATTGCCAAAGGTTGTATATATCCCATCGTCAAATATTTTGGGCATTGCTTGATATCGTCGCTCGTTATGAAGTGGACCACTGTCTAGCATGTGAATGGCTGGCTCCACATACGAGGAATATTTCATGTCGTAGTACCCTGAAAAATCTAGACCAGCATACGGATACTTCACGGCTACGAAAATGACTAAAGTTACGATTATAAGCAAAACGACACCGATTTTATTCGTCGGCCTTTTAATCTCAAGCACTAACTCTTTTTCTATTTTGGATCGATTCATATGCAACAGGAGATATCCCAAGAGGATTGTGATCACACAAATCGAGTCAAAACTAATTGGAAGTTGGGAGCCAAGCGAATACAAATCAGCCCCAATGTTCGACGTGGCCAGAAAGATTTCGCCTGATATCAGCATAATCAAAACAAAAAATACATATTTACCAATCCCGTTCGCAATACTCAAATAGCTGGGGATTGTCGAGGGTGCAACCGCGTTACTTCGGAAAAACAAAAGAGCGACTGCGCCAAACGCTAACCCGGCGTATGTAATCTCCCATTGGTCAAAGGTCGCAACTCTAAGTGCAAAAATGTTTAGAAGGAAACATCCAGATGCCGCCGCTAAAAGAAATTGCCCAATAAAATACCGCCTTACCTGAGTAAAGAGGCTGTTATCTTTATTCCGAAGTGACATGGAGGGTAACTTGGCTTACCGTTGCATGGAAAGCGGCTATTAATGGGACGACAGTAGGATCATCTTTCTTTATCAAAAAAGTTGATTTCGTTTGAGGCGGCAGAATGTTATTTAAGGAGATTCGCATCGAACATATATTGCCGTAAAAGTGGGCATTTTCCTCATTGTTGTGCGGGGTCCATCCAAGTGATAAGTTTTTATCACCGTTATAGGCTGTCCAAATGATGCTAGCTCTTAAATAAGTTCTTCCGGCGAAGTTTCCATCGACGTAGAGCTCCATATATCCGTTTTCCGAAGGGTTATAGACTGCCACAGCAGTATGTTTTATGTTAAAGAAGTTTGGTGATATGGGATACTTGAGAATATACGCGGTACCTTTAGCGTTGTCCATTCTACCCACCTGAAAGCTGACGCTGTCGCTATTTTGCCATAATTCCCAGTTGTAATGCCCAACTATTTGTTGACCGTATCCCTGAGAATCTTTAGGATTCCATTCCGCATATACGGTGAATGGACCGGACTCAAATTTATTGCTTGAATTCGGTAATTCAAGCTTACTTCTACCGTCGAAATACATGCAGCCATCAAAAAGGAACGCGTTACCCATAAGACCCAATTCCGAAGGAGTCTTGCCTTGGGTGAAGTCCCATTCGTAGTCCCACTCCACTGACTCGGGATCGAAGTCTATGACCGGGGGGATAATCGAGACTCCCTCACCCTCTACTTCTACTGCAATCTCGGCATCTTTGAGGACTGCCTTAGGTTTAAAGACTGCATACGCCACGCCATTAAGTTCTCTATAAGTAGTACCGTCTTCTGCCACCTTACGCTCTGATAGGTCTTGGGAAGGTTCGAGATAGAACTCTTGGGAGGAGTTGGTATCACCCTCTGCGCCTACATCTATAACAAAGGTCTTGGAGTAGCCGAAGGGCAGGAAGTTCCAGTAGAGGACGTAGAGGAGGAAAGCTAGCGGGATGGCATAGGCGGTAAAGCGTAACCAGAATTCCGGCTGTTTGGAGAGAGTTTTTACCTTCTCAATAACTTGGTTCATATTTCTTAATTATAACATAAAACACTCATATTTGCAACTAGAACCTGTACACCCAGACTTGAGAGTAAGAGTTTCTTTTATCGTGGAAAACCAGCTCAAAGTTAGTTTCGATGAAGTCTAGAGTCTCTGCCAGGATGCGGTCATCGGTTGCCATGTAGTCAAAGACGATAAAGCCGTTGCTTTCGGCGGTGATAGTCTGAAGCTCATTTAAATCATCTATCACCAAGGCGCCAACGTAGTACTCTCGATTATTAACGATGGTGGACTCTGCGCTATCTGGACCTAGATAGGGATACTTGAGCCAGTAGCCGGCTTCTCCCAAATAGATTTTATTGAAATGAGGGTGACTTGAGATAACAATGTCTCCAGCGTGGCTCTTTTCCTGAATAAACACGTAAGCGGCGCGCCAGTTCGGCTGGGGCGTATAAGCGAAGTAATCTACGTCTCCAAAAAGCCCCTGCTGTTTCTCCGGGTCATCGGCCTCTAGGAAATAATTGTCCTGTGGTACAAGCACACCGGCTCCGGAAATAAAGAAAGCAATCGCTACGAGTGTTCCAAATAAAATTTGGCCATATCTACTCTTAATCTTTTGAAAAATGACATAGCACCCGGTTCCTGCCAAGATAATGAGAATGGGCGTAGCGTGAAATAAATAGCGGTAATGAAGGAGTTCGGTAAAGAAAGAAAGCGGGATAAGGTAGATAAAGAAAAGAGCGGTCAGGAGGCATACTGGCTTTCTATATTCTCGATAAATAAAAGCTGGTATGGCGAGGAGGAGGAAAAGCCAGTATTCCCGCAGATAGAAACTGGCGTAGTAAGGTAGGAGATTGAAGAAAGTAATATTTCCAAACAAATCTCTGGCCAAGAATAGAACCAGGACGAAACAGGCGACTAAGGCAGCCCCTAACCGGTAATGTTTCTCTCGGTAGACCTTTTCATATCCAAGCCAAAGGATAAAGAAGAGGGGCAGTAGATAACCAAGACTGTGAGTGAATATGGAGAGGAGAGTAAATAATAGTGAAAAGGCGAGATAAAAATATTTCTGGCGCTCACTAATAGGTTTGTCATAAAGGAATTTGTAGAAGAAGTAGAAAGCGAGCCAAAAGAAAAGCGCAAATAAGGTATACCACCGAGCCTGGCGGGACCATGCGATCTGCCAGTATGAGAAAGCGGTGAAGAAAGAAGCGACAAGTGCCACTCTCTTATCGAAGATGCGAGAAGCCAACAAGAATATTAATAAGATGAAAAGAACCCCTGCCAAGGCAGAGAGTGAACGGTAGACTGCCGGAGAATCGCCAAATATCTTTACTAGTATGGCGGTAGGATAACAATAAGTCGGACAAGAGTATGGGAGGCCGGAATCAAGTGTAGTCTCGCCGTGTTCTACGACTGAGATGACCGCATTGACTGTATAACCCTCGTCCATCCAGTAGGAATCGTGGGAAAGATTGTAAAAGCGGAAAAAACCTCCTGCGATGAGAAGAATTATGAGGATTGAGTAGTAAACATGTTTTCCCCACGTCATATAAGGTTAAGTATTGCATAAAATACCATCTTATGGTAAGGTACTGAAATCAAATTGACGTAAAGGAGGCACTAAAATACGTTGATATTGTTAGATTAAATCAATATTTAAATTTTATGAAGAAAACATTAGTAATCATGGCTGTTTTCGCTCTTATGGCGAGTACAGCAAGCGTAGCCAAGGCCCAGCAAGGCTATGGTGGCGGTAGGGGTTCCAGCAGGGCTGGTGACTCCCGTGGCGTCTCAATCGTAGTACCTACGACTCCTGCGGCTAGCGTAGTTGCTGGCCGGGTTCTCGGCGCTTCTACTTTCAACTTCGGTAGCAACCTAGGACTAGGTTCGAGAAGTCAAGAAGTGACAGCCCTTCAAGATAGGCTCCGAGCGGAAGGATTCTTTAGCATCGCTTCTACCGGCTACTTCGGACCGATTACTCTCGGCGCGGTCCAGGCATACCAACGAGCTCACGGCATCTCCGCCACAGGCTTCGTAGGTCCTCTGACTCTCGCTAGATTAAATACCTCAACAGGAGCGGTACTCGGTGCCTCCGCTGATCCTGAGACAGAAGCAAAAATCTCAAGCGTCAGAAGTCAGTTGGCAGCCGTTATCACACAACTTATTGTCCTTCTCCAAGCGCAACTCAACTCTGCTCAGAGTGGCAATTACTAATAGATAGCAAACAGCAGATAGAAAAACCACTCTTTGACTTGGGTGGTTTTTTGATTAATAATCAACCAAATGATTCAGTGGCTTAAAAAACATTTCATCCCGCACCATGGGAATGAACATCGCCCCCACTTCCTTCGTAGAGAAAATGTGCGAGCAATTCTGGCTATTGTGCTTGTCGTCGAGCTTATAGCTTTTATTTTGCCAACCTTGAATTTCGTAAGCCTAGTCAACAATTCAAACTTGGGTGCAGTCTTGCCTGCGGTGCTAGACAATCTTACTAACAAAGAGAGGTTAAACAATAATCTTTCCGAATTACGGTCTAACCCCGTCCTAGATGAAGCTGCAAAGCTTAAGGCGGAGGATATGGCCACTAAGGGCTACTTTGCCCATACGAGTCCAGAGGGCAAGACACCGTGGTATTGGCTCAATGCGGTCAACTATGAATACGACTATGCTGGGGAGAATCTAGCTATCAACTTTAGCGACTCAGAGGATGTGACAGAGGCCTGGATGAACTCGCCGACTCATAGAGCCAATATCGTCAAAGCCTCTTATACCGAAGTAGGGACGGGTATCGCGACCGGTATGTTTGAAGGCAGGGAAACTATCTTCGTGGCCCAGGTCTACGCAAACCCTCGAGCCAATAATGCCCCGGTAATATCTCCAGCCCAATTACCCACAAGTACCGTAGAAGAATCTCCCATAGTAACCGCAAGTGAGCCAGAACAGGTTTTGGGAATTTCTACCGAGCAAGTGTCATCCGTTAATATTGAATCAGCTTCTCCAAAGGAACCCACACTACTTGAAAAGATTATGGCTTCGCCCAGGCATTCAACAAATACAGTCTTTATGGTAATTCTTGGAATCATAGTTGTCGCTCTGTTTCTAAATGTAGTGATAAGAATAAACACACAGCATGTGGACCTTATCACTAATGGGCTTCTAGCAGTCGTCATCATTGCGGGGATATTTGTCATTAATGGCTATTTAGGCACCAAGAATATTGTCATAGGTCAAAGTATGGATTACTCCGCCGACCAAGTAATGGTCAACATGGGAGAATGAGCAATTAATGTTCTTGAAAAAGTGTTTCTAGGAAATATTTAAACTATTTAATATAATCTACCTATGACATATCTTGTCGCTATCATTTCCGGCATCATCGGATTTCTCCTCGGCTGGACTTTGGCTTCCAGAAAAAACAAAGGAGGATTTATCTCTGAACAAAGCGAGAATAAGGAGCGGAACAAAAAGGCAATATTTGAACTTCTGGAAACTAATCACCCGCTGACTAATAATGATGTAGAGAAAATGCTCGGTATTTCTGATGCTACTGCTACCAGATATTTTGATGAATTAGAAAGAGAGGGCAAGGTGCGCCAGGTCGGTAAAACAGGTCGGCATGTTTATTATGAAAGAGTTTAAAAATGGCAGAAGAAACTACAACTGAACCAACTGAACCAGTAGCAAGCGAACCCCAGCCTACGCCAGAGGCTACGGCGGGCGAAGCAGTAGTTGAACCTGCTCCTACGTCAAAGCCAGTTGTAGAGCAAGTACCTGAACAAGCTTCAGAACCTCAAATATCTGAATCCACTTCAACGGCTCAACCGGTTGAGCCGTTGAATCCTGAACCTGTTCCAGAGCCGGTTTCGACACCAGAACCTATTCCTGAACCAGTAGCCGCCTCCGCTCCTAGCTCCGACGAGCCAAAGCCAGAGCCTCCTCCAGTGATTGAGCCGACTCCTGCACCTGAACCCACTCCGGTTTCGACCAGCTCACCGCAAGCACCCGTAATCCAAACAAGTCTAGCTCGTGAACTGTTAGTAAAAGCCAGAGAAGTAATCCAATTCCGAAAGCGTAAGAAACTGGAAAAAATCATGAGCCTGTTCCTGAAAAAGCAAACGATAACCAATGATGACGTCCAGAAACTTGTGTATGTATCTGACGCTACAGCCACAAGATATTTAGACCAGCTGGAACAAGAAGGAAAAATCAAGCATGAGAATGCCGGGAAGTATTTGTCGTATTCAAGAATTTAAGGGAGTAAGCTCACTGACCTAATGACAGAGTGAGCTCTGTGCGCGCACGGGTGGTGTGGGGCAAGCACAGAAACTAATGAGTCTCGGGCTGTTTCCGCTAGGGCTTGGACTAAACGAGCGCCGACCCGAACGAAGCCAGAGAACCCGAAAGCGGAAGCGACACCACACAAAAACAGAGATGAAAACAAGGAGAGGGGTTGTGCGAGGGCGGACTCCGAAGGCACGCTAGACGAAGCTAAAAGGCGCTAAATAACCACTATCCGAAAGAAAGCACTGGATACTCTGGCTAACCTCTGCGAGGAGGAGTCCCGAAGCTGGGGAGAGGAACCTTTCCTCTCCCCAAAGAGAAGCGGGTAGGGCTTGCGGCTCATTTACCCGGTATTTGAGCCGCAAGCTATCCTACCCGCACCTAGGCATCTAGGCGCTCGTAGCCATAGCGGTAACAGCCCGAGGTGGATACCGAGTGGTGCACCCTTAGTCCACTCCAAAAAGCAGACCGAGCACAATGCATCTGTATTCTAGCCGAGCCCCTTTCCGCTCATTCCATTCAAAAAAGTCTCATCACCGCCAACACTGAAAGTATGATAGCGGAAAGGGGCGAGGCCAAGCCCAGCGCCGAAGGCGCTGGGCTGAAGTTAGCACATTATCCGAGCGTAGGAGGAGCTCTAAAACCACCACGCACGCGCTGTGCCCGTCCGTAGCTTTAGCGGAGGTGGGGAGCGTGCACCTTAACGCCAAGATTAAGAATTTCTGATAAAGTAGGTTCGAGCATTAACATACAGATGCGCCAAAGTAGAGTTTAAATCGGATTCCGGCAGGTTGGACTTGGCTTGGCTCAGATAAAACCATTGATTTTGCGGGGCCCCGCGCGCTTCGCGCGAGTGGAGGTGTAGGTTCATAAAATTCAAAGCCAAAGATTTTCTGGAGGATAGATTTTAAATACAAGAGTTCGGGGAGGTCGTGCTTTCTAGTATGTGCTTGCCCACCCGCCCGTGCGCGCACAAAATTCTCTCCCTTTAATAGCAGAAAAGCCCCGCAGGGCTTTTCTAGACTACCTGTATTTCGATGACGGAACACGTCATTTACTTGCGATAAGCTCCATACAGGATTGATGTCAGTTTCTATAATAGAGATTTATGTGCGTATAGTCAAGACCACATTATGGCCTAGTGGGGATAGCTGAATCTTGCCCGAATTTACTATAAGGAAACTTGATGGATTCACTTACAGTGAGCATGTTATAAAAATGTCCAGTTTTGTAAACATAATTAGCATAAATCGCATTTGCAATAACATCTGCCGCCTGAACTATTTTTGAGTGTTTCGAATCGGTATATCGAACAAATAAGTTATGTTTGAAACCCCATTGGGTATAGGCCTTTATTCGTATGTAGTCGACAAGAGAGTTAATTGATTTTACTTTTGTCGAATGATTATCTAATAAAATCATTACATCTTCTTGCGCACTTTTGATCGTTTTCTTAACCAGAAATGATAGCAGATAGTTGTAGCAAAGATTTTTATCCTCAAATAGTTTTTTGTTATCTACATTCCATTTATCGGCAACGATATACGAAATCGTATAATCATTCGCGCTGCAAAGTTTATTAAATATCTCCTGCTTATGAGGCACTGAAAGCCTGCTGCCCTTAATCTCGGCAAGATTGTGTCGGGCACAAAACTTTTTCATAAAGTTGCTAATGCGCTTGCTTCTTTGAGGCGCAAGCATGGCAATTATAAAATAACGGTCCCTTGTCCCAAGATCGCCGGATTCATCTATAAATACAGTTTTCATCTGTTATATAATACAAGTTATGAAGTATTTTCTCTACGCTCGTAAATCCACAGATGTCGAAGATAAGCAAGTGCTTTCTATTGAAGCACAGCTTTCGGAATTAAGAACTATTGCTAAAAATCAGGGGCTAGAAGTAGTAGAAGAATTTATAGAAAAGAAAAGCGCTAAGAAGCCCGGCCGCATTATCTTTGAAGAAATGCTCCGCCGTATAGAAAAAGGCGAAGTGCAGGGAATAATTTGCTGGAAAGTAGATAGACTTTCCAGAAATCCAGTAGACAGCGGTAGAATCAGCTGGCTTTTGCAGCAAAACATTATTCAGAAAGTTATCACGCACGACCGTCTCTATCTCCCGCAAGATAATGTACTGATTATGTCTGTAGAGTTTGGAATGGCGAACCAGTACATCAGAGATTTAAGCCAGAACACTAGACGCGGGCTTCACGCGAAAGCGAGAACTGGGATGTATCCGGGTCTTGCTCCTCTAGGCTATCTCAACGATCCACGCACTAGGACTATTGTTATAGAAAAAAAGAAGGCCCCGCTAGTCCGGAAGTCTTTTGAAATGTACGCGGAGAATAAATATCGTTTTGAAGATATAGCCACCTATCTCTTCAAGAATGGTATCCAGACTAGAGCCACCAAGCGCTGGATGAGAGACGGAGGGCGGCCTCTCAAGAAAGACCAGGTCAAATTCATGCTTTCAAACATCTTTTACTTCGGACACTTCAATTATGCTAACGAAGTTTACGAAGGTAGACATAAATCCCTGATTACCAAGAAGCTCTTTGATCGTGTTCAAGAAGTCTTGAAAATCAGAGGAAGGATTAGGAAGGTTAAGAATGAACCACAAGTTTTCTGTGGCCTTTTATCTTGCGGAGAATGTGGCTGTGCTATTACAGCCGAAAAACAAAAAGGACATATCTATTACCGATGCACGAGGAAGAAAGGCAAATGCTCTCAAAGATATATTCGAGAGGAACTTCTTGATACTCAATTTTCGGCAATACTAACTTCATTAGTATTGCCGAGTGAATGGGCGAATGAACTTGACCGTCTGGCGGACCAAGAAGAAAAAGACCTTACTCAATCCGCGGCGGCGTCTATCCAAGCTCTGCGGGCACAGATTACCACTCTCACCGAAAAGATTGCCCGCATTACAGACCTCTTTGTGGAGCAGGACATAGAGCGTGGAGAGTACTTGGAACGCAAACACGCTCTCATGTCTCAAAAGAGGTCTTTAGAGGAGCAATTGCTCCAACTTGGCCAGAACGCCGCCGGTTGGCTCGAACCGATGCGGAACTGGATTAAAGAGGCTCAAATGCTAAACGAAATCGCCCATTCGAACGACCTCCCCTCCAGAAAATCATACCTCCAGAAAGTCTTTGGCTCGAACCTCACTCTCCACTCGCGCGAAGCGCGCGGCATCCCGCAAAATCCTTGGTTTTATCTAAGCCAAGCCAAGTCCAACCTGCCGGAATCCGATTTAAACTCTACTTTGGCGGAGACGGACGGATTCGAACCGTCGAGGGCTTTTAAACCCTACCTCGTTAGCAGTGAGGCGCTTTCGACCACTCAGCCACGTCTCCTAGACTCGGTCAATTTATCA
>Ga0326597_10006258_pt1 | contig 16350 bp, 12 predicted proteins | sample RVTome_12_FD_203789 | JGI IMG/M metagenome (GOLD analysis project Ga0326597, IMG submission 203789) | Soil microbial communities from uranium-contaminated site in the Upper Colorado River Basin, Wyoming, United States - RVT100D185 | ecosystem: Environmental > Terrestrial > Soil > Contaminated >...
CCGCGTCACCCCCCCTCACTACCATCGCCGCCAATGGCCCGACTCCATGTTGAAGGGTGGGCTCCGGAGTACGGGGCAGCCGTCGAACCCGAGGACCAACTCTCGCCAGCGGAGGGTTCGGTCGACACCGAAGTGGAGGATCGGCCCTGGGAGCCGATCCCGGGCGCCGACGACGGCGTGCCGATCGTGGCGTTCGTCGACGGTGTCAGGCGTGTCGATGCCCGTCTGCTCCTCGACGCCGACGACGGCCCGGTCCCCGGCATCTGCGGCTCCTTCGCGGTGGGGGCGGTGGTTTGGGATCGCCGGATCCCGCGCAGCGAGGTGGTCCGCCCCGAGGTGGTGCGGATGGCGCTGCTCGGGGAGGGGAATGCTCCCAACCTCCCGCCGCTCCCCTCGTGGCTCGCCTATCAGCCGTCGTCGGTCGACGACGATGATCCCGCCTCGCTGATCCGCTCCTTCCACGATGCGATGCGCCGCGCCGAGGCGGTCCTCGCCGAGGACCTGGCCGGCTCGGGCTACTTCGTCGTCGCAGACGGACCGCTCTACGACTACACGACCTCGGACAAGATGGGCTACATCAAGAGCCACCGCCGTTCGTACCTCCCCGACGGCGCCATCATCGGCCTGCTGCCGGCGGGCCATCGCACGCCGCTCTTCACGATCGGCGAGGGACGGTTCCGCCGCTACTCCTGGTACCTGCGGCTCTCCGACCGCGCCGACAGCCACTCGTGGGCGGGGATCGTGCGGTGTGAGGCGTCGGCCGCCCTCGACAAGCAGTCGGTGATCCGCATCGCCGACCGGTCGGCGGCGGTGCTGCCGACGGTCGGCTCGGAACCCCACATCGAGCCGCGCGCCCCGCAGAACCTGGTCCCCATCGCTGCGCTCGAGCGAGATCTGCGGCACCGCCTCGGCGATGCCGGGCTGTGCCTGCGGGCGCTGCGGTCGGCGGTGGCGGGGGTGGCGGCATGACGGTCGGCCGGGTACTGGGCAGCCAGCACACCAACACCCGCGAGTTTCGGGTGGTGATCGGCGACGGCGAGTACCTCCAACTCGACGACCTCGTCGTCGTCCGCACCGAGGTGCCCGGCGCCGCCGAGGTGAGCACCTACGGCATCGTCACCGAGGTCGAGGCGGTGTACGAGGGGGCGTCGTTCGAGTCCGACACCTTCCGCATCGCCGACGAGGGGAGCATGCCCGGCGCCAAGGTGCGCTCCGCACAGGTGGCGGTCACCCGGGTCGACCCCGAGCTGTGGGTCGCTCCCGACCCGGGAGGTGCGGTGGACCGCGCCACCGGTGAGGCCCGCGCCAAGGCCCTCTACACCGACGAGATGACCCGCCCCCTGCCCGTCGGCATCGGGCGCGATGGGCTGCCGCTGTATGTCGATCTCGACTTCTTCGACGGCCGCAAGGGCGGGCACATGTCGATCTCCGGGATATCCGGCGTCGCCACCAAGACCTCCTTCGCCCTGTTCTTTCTCCGAATGCTGACAGGGAGGCGCGACATCGTCGGCGAGGCGGGCAAGAACCTGCGGGTGTTGGTGTTCAACGTCAAGGGCGAGGACCTTCTCTGGCTGGACAAGCCGAACCGGGAGTTTTCGGCCGATCACGCGGCGAAGTGGGCGGCTCTCGGCGTCGAACCGCAGGCGTTCCCATCGGTCTCCCTCTGGGCACCGCCGCGACCCCGCTCCGGTGATGTGCTCGTCCCCGACATCGCGGGCCGCCAGGACGTCACGGTGTTCGCGTGGACGCCGCGCGAGTTGGTCGACGAGGGCCTGCTCCGATTCCTGTTCACCGACGCCTCCGATGCCCGCAACCAGATCTCGTTCGTGGCCGAGCGGGTGGAGTCGCAGCTGAGGCGCTACGCCGTCGATGTCGCCGGCGTGCCCGGGGCGATCGTGCTCCGCGACCCGTCGGAGGGCCACCGTCCGGGTGACCTGGTCCGGCCCAACAAGGGCGAACGGGTCATCAAGGACCTGGCGGGCCTGGCGGCTGCACTCGAGGAGTTCCTCGATCCGGCCGACGGTGAGCCCGACCAGCGGTGGACGGGCCGGGTCCAGGGCGGCACGGTGTCGGCCTTCATGCGCCGGCTGCATGCGGCCGTGGTGCGCCTCGGCCACCTGATCCAGCCCGGTGAGAGCCGCCGCATCGACCGATCCGAGGCCCAGATCACCGTGGTCGCCATCCAGTCGCTCCACGACCTCGCCCAGCGATTCGTGGTGGGCGCCCTCCTCTCCGAGGCCTTCCGGGAGAAGGAGGGCAGCGGCCAGCGCTTCCCCCTGTCGGTAGTGGTCCTCGACGAGTTGAACAAGTACGCCCCCCGCGAGGGCCAGAGCCCGATCAAGGACATGCTCATCGACATCGCCCAGCGCGGTCGCTCGCTCGGAGTCCTCCTGGTCGGCGCCCAGCAGACCGCCTCGCGGGTGGCTCCCGAGGTGCTGGAGAACGCCGCCCTCCGGGTCACCGGCCGGCTCGACGCCGCCGAGGCCGAGCGATCCGAGTACGGCTGGATGCTCCCGTCCACGCGGGCGCGCGCCCGCCTCCTCAAGCCGGGCACGATGGTCGTGTCCCAGCCCTCGATCCCGGTGCCCCTGGTGGTCGACTTCCCCTTCCCCCCATGGGCCACCCGCAAGGAGGAGGTCGCCGAGGACGACGACGACGTCTTCGAAGGGCTGTGAGCGCTTTCCGCCTTCCGCCTTCCGCCTTCCGCAAGACTTGCGGTCTGGTCGGCAAGCTCGCTTCTGTGCGTCGGGTTCGCTCATGAGGGTCCTCCACACTTCCGACTGGCATCTGGGCAAGCGGCTCGAGCGGCACGATCGGATGGAGGAGCACCGCGCCGCGGTGGAGTCGGTGGTGGCCATCGCAGAGAGCGAGGGCGCCGATGTGGTGCTCCACTCCGGGGACCTCTTCGACCGGCCGGTGCCGCCGGTCGATTCTCTGCGTCTCGGGCTCGAGGGACTGGTGAGGCTGGCCGACGGAGGCGCCCGGCCGGTGGTGGTCGTGGCCGGCAATCACGATTCGCCCGAGCTCTTCGAGACCCTGGCCCCGTTCCTCACCCCGTTCGGGGTGCATCTCGTTGGGCGGATCAAGGCCCCGGGGGACGGCGGGATCGTCACCCTCGACACCCCAGCGGGCAGGGCACTCGTAGCGTGTTTCCCCTTCCTGCGGGCCGCCCAGACCGTCGACTTCATGGCACGCGCCGACGACTGGTACGGCAAGTACGCCGACCGCGTCAGAAAGGTCACCGAGTCGTATGCCGCCGCGCTCGCCGATGCCGCGGCACCCGACGACGCCACCTTCCTGGTGGCGCACTTCATGGTGGGGGGAGTAAAGGTCCACACCGGCGCGCCGCGCGGCGAGCGCGACCTCCACATCGGGGAGGCATACGCCGCCACCGACGGTGCCGTGCCCACCGCCGTCGACTACGTGGCCCTGGGCCACATTCACGCACCGCAGGCGGTCCCCGGGGCGCGGGTGCCGGCGCAGTACGCCGGCTCGCTGCTGCAGCTCGACTTCGGCGAGGCGGGCGAGGAGAAGCGGGTAGTGATCGTGGACACCTCGCCGGATGCGCCGGCATCTGTGCGCTCGGTCCCCATCACCGGCGGGAAGGCGCTCATCCGCGTCGAAGGCACCTGGGAGGAGATCCTCGCCCGCGACGACCTCGACGACGCCTACCTCGACCTGGAGGTGAGCACCGAGGGCCCCGACCCGGGGCTGATGGACGCCGCTCGCGAGCGGTTCCCGGACGTGGTGAAGGTGAAGGCAGAGTATGAGCGGTCGCGGGAGGCGCGGCCGGCCACCGCGGGGCGCGCCCTCGACGACCTCTACGCCGAGTACCACCGCGAAGCGCACAACGCAGACGCCACCGACGAGCTCCTCGACCTGTTCCGCGAGATCAGCACGGAGGTGGCCGATGCGACCCCGTGAAGTGACGGTCCGCGGATTCCGGTCGTACTCCGACGAGGTCACTTTCGACTTCACCGGCCGGACCCTTGTGGGGATCGTCGGGCCCATCGGCAGCGGAAAGTCGTCGATCCTCGACGCCATCTCTTTCGCGTTGTACGGCAAGACGCCTCGGATCGAAGGTGCCACCAAGGCGCTCATCAACCAGCGCAATGACAGCCTCCACGTGTCCATGACCTTCGAGGTCGACGGCGCGGTATGGAAGGCGGTCCGGGTGCTGCGCCGCACCGGCGCCGCCGCGCACACCCTCTATCGGGTGGAGGACGGGGAGGACCACGAGGTGACGGACAAGGCCCGCGACATGGGGGATCGCATCGAGGAGATTCTCGGGCTCGACTTCGAAGCATTCCGTCGGTCGGTGCTGCTGGCCCAGAATCAGTTCGCCGGCTTCCTCGAGGCCGCCGGTGGCGACCGCAACAAGGTCCTCAAGGGCGTCTTCGGCTTCGACCGGCTCGACGCCATGCGCGACGCGGTCAAGGAACGACTCGACGGCCTGGGCGGACGCCTCCAGGTGCTCGCCGATCGACGGGAATCCGCCGAGTCCGATCGCAAGGACCTCGATACCCAGAAGAAGGAATTGGTGATCGCGGACGAGCGGGCGCGCACGCTCGAGGCGCTGAGGGGATCGGTGAGCCAGGTCGACGAGCTGCTGCGGGCGGCCGGAGAGAGGAGGGCGTCGGCGCAGGGGAAGGTCGATGCCCTCGACGCGCTGGCCTCGGCGATCCCCGACCGGGAGTCGACCGAGGGGCTGTTCGCGGCGGCGTCCGCGGGTGAGACGAATCTGGAATCGGCCGTTTCGGCGCTCACCGACGCCGAGGAAGCGGTCGCTGCTGCCGTGTCCGGCCTGGAGGCGGCAGTGGAGGCCTTGGGCGGCCGGCCGGCGCTCGACGCAGCAGCCGATCAGGTGGCTCGTCACGGTGCCGCGGTGGCGAAGGCCGAAGCCGAGGCCGAGCGGCTGACCGAGGCTCAGCAGGCGGTGGCAGCCGCGGAGAAGGCGCTGGACGGCGCCGAGAAGGCATTGACGGAGGCGCAGCAGGCGGAAGCGGAGGCGAACACGGCTGCCGAGGCGGCTGCGGCCGAAGAGGTGGCGGCTCGCGATCGCCTCCACGCGGCCCACACCGCCGATCGGGCCCATGCGCTGCGCTCGGAGCTGGCAGCGGGGGAACCGTGCCCGGTGTGCGACCAGGTGGTCGCCACCATCCCCAAGTCGCGTCCCGCCGCCAAGGTCGATGCAGCCCAGAAGGCAGCGGACAAGGCCGTGGACGCGGCGGCCAAGGCTCGGGACGCGAGCGCCGCCGCGCAACGGCTCGTGGTGCAGCGCGAGGCGGCCCGCGACGCCGCAGTCGAGCGTGCGGCGCAGGCGAAGGCCGCGGTGGTGGACGCACAGGCGGCGGCGACGGCCGCTGCCGATGCCGTGGCCGAGTCGACCGCCGTCCTGGCCGACCTTCTCGGCGCAGGAGACCCGGAGGAGCGCCTCGACGAGCATCGAGCGGCGGTCGCGGCTGCGGAGAAGGCCCTGAAGGATGCCCGGGAGGCCGAGTCGGCGGCGCGGAAGGAGGCCGAGGCTACGCGGGCGGCGCGAGAGCAGACGCGGGATGCGCTGGCGACGTTGCGCACCAACCTGTCCACGCTGGCGGTCCGTCTCGATGCCGATATCGAGATCGGCGAGCCGGCCGCGGAGGTGGCGGATGGTCTCAAGGCGATCCGATCGCACTGGATCGAGGCGCGCGACGCCGCCGACAAGTCGCGGGTGCAGGCCACCCACGAGTTGGAAGCAGCCGAGGCGGCGCGGGTCGAGCTGCTCGAAGGGGCCGGTCTCGCCGCCAAGGACGACCTCCTCGAGGTGTCGGCCGAGGCCGACAAGGAGGTAACAGCGCTCGGGGCCACGGTCGCTCTCCTGGAGAAGCGCCTCGCCGAGATGGAGGCTCTCGCGGGCGAGGAGAAGGAGTTGGTCGAGAAGGCGGCGCTCCTCGAGCGCATCCACACCGACCTGCGGCCGTCCAACTTCCTCGAATTCGTGCTCGACGAGCGCCGTCACGACCTCGCCGATCTGGCCGGCGAGCACCTGGAGATCCTCACCGCCGGGCGCTATCGGTTCAGTGAGGACGGCGAATTCAACATGGTCGACCTCGCCGCCGCGGATTCGGTGCGGGGACCGTCGTCGCTGAGCGGCGGGGAGAGCTTCCTCGCATCGCTGGCGCTTGCTCTGGCGCTGGCCGAGATCGTGTCGCGCGAGGGCGGCCGCCTCGACGCCTTCTTCCTCGACGAAGGATTCGGCAGCCTCGATCCCGAGCATCTCGACCTGGCCATGCGCGGGATCGAGCGCCTCGTGTCCGCGGAGACCGACCGCCTGGTCGTCCTGGTGAGCCATGTCGCCGCGATGCGCGACTGGATGGAGGACCTAATCGTGCTCGATCGCGATGCCGTGACCGGCGTCACGCGAGTGCTCGAGGGGGCCAGCCGATGACCGGTCCGCTTCACGGCGTCACCGTGGTCGAGGTGGGCTCGATCGGACCCGGTCCCTTCGCCGCGATGGTGCTCGCGGACCTCGGCGCCGAGGTCACCCGTGTCGAGCGCACGGGAGGCGGTCCCGCGCTCGTGCCACACGACGCCATGCTCCGCGGGCGCCACGCCTCGATCGCCGTCGACCTGAAGGATCCGGCAGGCCTCGAGGTGCTGCTGCGTCTCGTCGATGGGTCGGACATCCTCATCGAAGGATTCCGCCCGGGAGTGATGGAGCGACTCGGCGCGGGCCCCGTCGAATGCCTCGAGCGGAATCCCCGCCTCATATACGGGAGGATCACCGGGTGGGGCCAGGAGGGCCCCCGGGCGCGGGAGGCGGGCCACGACATCGACTACATCGCCGTCGCCGGCGCCCTCCACCCGATTGGGGCCGCCGATGCCCCTCCGCCTCCCCCGCTGAACCTGGTGGCGGACTTTGGAGGGGGCGGAATGCTCCTCGTGACCGGGGTGCTCGCCGCATTGGTGGAGCGGTCGACCTCCGGGCATGGCCAGGTCGTCGACGCAGCGATGGTCGACGGGTCGGCTCTTCTCACCACGATGTTCCACGGACTCATGGCTTCGGGGATGTGGACGGAAGATCGTGGCGGCAACCTGCTCGACGGCGGCGCGCCGTTCTACCGCTGCTATCGCACGGGCGACGGTCGATACATCGCGGTGGGCGCCCTCGAGCCCCCGTTCTATGCCGCCCTTCTCTCCGGCCTGGGCCTCGAGGCCGAGGATCTTCCGGCGCAGTACGACCGGGAGGGATGGCCGATGCTTGCTGCCCGGTTCGAGCAGGTGTTCGCCTCCCGGACCAGAGACGAGTGGGCATCGGTGTTCGCCGGCAGCGATGCCTGCGTTGCCCCGGTGTTGTCGCTCGCCGAGGCTCCGGGAGATCGCCACGCCACGGATCGCGCCGGCTTCGTGGAGATCGCTGGTGTGGTCCAGCCGGCACCTGCCCCGCGTTTCTCGCGAAGCGCAACACGGGTGCCGCAGCCTCCGCGTCCTGCCGGGAGCGATGCCCGACAGGTGCTGGCGGATCTCGGCTACCGGGAGCCGGAGATCGAGGATCTGCTCGCCGGCCCGGTGGGCGTCTAGCGCCCCGTCCGATTCTCCGTCTGCCCGCCATGCCTGGCGCATCACCTGGACTCTCGGGGCGGCGGGGCGAGGGAACCGCCTCGGTACCATCGCTGCTTCGTGGCCCGCCTTGCACTCATCGGTCTTCCCAACGTCGGAAAGACGACGCTGTTCAACGCGCTCACCGGACTCGAGGCACCAACGGCCGCTCACCCATTCTCGACGACCGACCCGAATGTCGGTGTCGCCCGGATCCCCGACGCACGCCTGGAACGGGCTGCCGAGGTCGAGCAATCGGCCAAGGTCGTGTACGCCACCTTGGATCTCCTCGATCTACCTGCGATGTCGCCCGGTGGGACCTCGTTCGCGGCGCAGTTCATCGGCAGGCTCCGCGAGATGGATGCGGTGGTGGCGGTGCTACGCGCATTCGAGGACGAAGCCGTCCCCGACGCCGAGTCGGGGATCGATCCCGTCACCCAGGCGGAGGCTCTCCTGCTGGAACTGGTGCTCGCCGACGCCGAGGTGTTCTCCCGCCGCGCCGGGAAGGCGGCGAAGGAGGCAACGGCGGACCCGTCGCGACGTTCGGCAGCGGCGTCGATCGCCCGGGCTGCCGAGTTGCTCGCCTCCGGGCGGCCGCTGCGCGATGCGCCCTGGGGGGAGGCGGATCTGGCGGCGTTTCGCGACCTCGCCCCCGTCACCCTCAGACCATCGGTGTGGGTGGTGAACGCCGGCGAAGACGAAACCGCACCCGACCGATTGCGCGCCTCGGTCGAGGCGGTCGTCCCGGATGGAGATGTTGTCGTCGTGGTCAGCGCCGCATTGGAAGAGGAGGCCTTCCGCCTCGATGCCGTGGATCGCAAGGAGCTCTACGAGGGGCTCGGTCTCGGTGAGGGTGCTCTTGCCAGGATGGTCCAGGCGACGTACCGCGCGCTGGGGCTGCTCTCGTTCTTCACCGTGGGACCGAAGGAGTCGCATGCGTGGACGGTTCGAGCCGGGGCGTCGGCGCGGGAGGCCGCGGGGAAGATCCACTCCGATCTGGAGCGCGGGTTCATCAGGGCGGAGGTGGCCCCCATCGAGACCGTGATCGAGTCGGGAGGCTGGGACGCCGCCAAGGCCGTCGGCCGGGTCCGGCTGGAAGGCAAGGACTACGAGGTGGCCGAGGGCGATGTGATCGTGGTGCGCTTCTCAGTGTGAGTGGCGCCGGGCCGGGCATGGCCCCGGCTTGTTGGTTCCGGTCATCGGGCGGAGCGCAGTGTGCCGACCGGGTTGTCATGATCCAAGGCGTTTCAGAGCCATGGCGGGTGGGGGCGCCGCGAGGCCGGGGGCAGACGCCATAATGTCCCGACCCGCTCCGGCGGGCATTCGTACAGGAGGCGGAATGAGGGCGATGGTCGTCGGTGCTCTTGGCGCGACCCGTTACCTCCTAAAGGGGATCAGAGAGGTCTGCGGCGTGGTCGTTGGCTTCGCTCCCGATCCACTCGTTCGAGCGCAGGCTGTGCTCGACCTGAGACAACCCATGGCAACGGCTCCCGTCATTAGACCAAGAGGAGGCCGCCGCGCCGAGGTCGAGACGATCGTCGCTGGGACCCGCTCGTGACAAGGGGAATCGGGAGGTGTGCCACCTTGCCCTTGACGCGAGGGTGTCGTGTCGGTGTCGTCCGACCCGGAGCAAATCCGGTTTTCTCGATGCTCTGGGGTATCGGTGTCCTTGCACGACTCGGTCATGGCCCGCCAGCCCGAGATCAGCATCGCTTCGCCGGACGCGACATCACATGAGGTCGGTAACGGCTTGGCTGTGCGCCGGGGCTAAATGATCCTTGCCACCGGCCCTCAGGCTGGCCCCCTCGACGAGCATCAGGTGCTTGTCTTCCTGGTGCAGCTCGCTCTCCTCGTCGGTGCGGCGCGGATTCTCGGTGCGTTTGCGGTCCGATTGCGCCAGCCCGCGGTGGTAGGTGAGCTGCTGGCCGGTGTGGTCCTCGGGCCATCGGTATTCGAGCAGCTGCTCCCGGGTGCCTATGCCTGGGTGTTTCTCGAGGCACCTGGAGCGGGTTCTGCAACCTTCGCCATGGCTTGGCTCGGTGTCGTCTTCCTTCTCGTGGTGATGGGATTCGAGACCGACCTCGGGATCATCTCGCGGTTCCGCAAGGCGGCGCTCATGGTTGCAGCGGGCAGCCTTCTGGCGCCTCTCCTCATCACCGGCGCTTTCGGTTGGATCATCTCCGGTAGTTATGGCGGCAACGCGGTGCCGTGGGTGTTCGCGTCTTTCTTTGCACTTGCCTTGTCGGTCTCGGCCTTGCCGGTCGTGGGAAAGATTCTTCAAGACCTCGGATATCTCCGACGCAACTTCGGTCAGGTCACTCTGGCGGCGGCGATGGCCAAGGACGCCGTCGGCTGGCTGCTGCTCGCCGTTCTGACCGGCGTAGCCCTGGGTGCCGTCGATGTGGGTCGTATCGGTGTCTCGTTCGGTGGTCTCGCGATTTTCGCACTACTCGCGATGACGGTGGGGCGGAGATCGCTGGACGGTCTCAACCGCGTTGTGTTGGCCCGCGGGGGTTCTCTAGCCGCAGGGATCTCGATCGCCGTCGTGGCAGCACTGGTGGGTGGCGCGATCACGCAGGCTCTCCATGTCGAGGCGATCCTCGGTGCGTACCTGGTGGGGCTGGCGCTTGGCCTCGGTCGCTACCAGGTGCCCGGTACGCGACGGTGGCTCGAGACATCCACTGCTGCCTTCTTCGCCCCGGTGTTCTTCGCCTTCAGCGGCCTCCGCGTCGATGTGACCACCCTCTATGAGCCGGTGACCGCCCTCATCTGTGCTGCGGCGGTCGTGCTCGCCGTCCTTTCGAAAGTGACCGGGAGCTATCTGAGCGGCCGCTGGGCGGGTGTCAGCCGTCGGGAGTCGCTGGCTCTAGGCGTGGGATTGAGCCCGCTCGGTGTGATGGGGGTGGTCGTGGCGATCATCGGCCTCAACGCTGGCGTGTTTGACGAAGAGGCATACACGATCCTCGTCGTTGCTGCTGTGGTGACCTCGCTCACGGCGCCCGTCCTTCTGCGTATGACGGTGCGTGGCTGGGAGCCGGAGCCCGAGGAAGCAGAGCGTCTTGGGCGGGAGACGCTGTTGGAAGAGTCGGAGATCCTGTCGGCCTCGCGTGTCCTGCTGCCAACTCGCGGTGGCCTCAACAGCGAGCTGGCGGCGCGGCTCATCGGTCATGCGCTCGCGGACGCGGAGGTGACCGTCCTCACCATCACCGTGCCCCGCACGCGCAGGGTGTCGATTCTGAGGCGCTCCGACATTGGGAGCGCCGGTGACCCGACGGCGGTCGTCGCTCTGCTTGGGAAATCCAAATCTCGGGTCGTGCGCCGTGTGGCGCGCGACCCGGCGGATGCCATCGTGCAGGAGAGCCGTCTCGGTTACGACCTGTTGGTCATGGGTGCCTCCGACTCAGATGATGGTGGCTCGACCCTCGGGTCGACAGTGGTCGATCGCGTGGTTGGCTACGCCAACTTGCCGACGATCGTGCTGCATTCGGGCGGTGGAGAGGCCGCGCTCGGGATGCCGCAGCGAATCCTCGTCCCGGTCACAGCGAGCCGGACGTCCCGGGCCGCCGAAGAGTTTGCCTACTCGGTGGCGCGCGCCGCCGGTTCGCGGGTCATCGCTCTTCATGTCATCAACCGACCGGACGGGAGTGAGGTGTACGGCACGGCGGGGCTGTCCGACTCGACGGAGGCAGGGCTCGAACTGGCGGAAACGGCCCGTCGTTTTGGCCAGCGAATGGGGGTCGACGTCGAGGCCCAGATTCGGCGTGCATACAACGCGGAGCAGGAGATCATCGCATTCGCCCAGGCAAGTGATGTCGACCTGCTCGTTCTCGGCGCGTCGAGCCGTCCGCTTACCCGATTGCCATTCTTCGGCCACAGGATCAACTACATGATCGAGCACGCGCGAATCCCTATCGCGGTCATAGCCCTTCCAGATCAGGATTCGGGCAGTCGGTAGGCGCGTCGCGGCCGAGTATGAGGAGATGCATGCCGACCTGGACCACGGGTCACTTTGCAATCGTCCCGTGGGCGGACTCTGATCGCGGTGTAACCCGGCTCGGGTCCACGATCGTGATGCTCGCGAGAATCATTGGCCGATCCGGTGCCGCGAATGTCCCGGTCCGCGGCTCACGACGTCGCGGCGAGCGTCGTGCCGTCGTCGACCGCAAGCCGCCGATCCGACTGTGACATCGACGGCATGATCGCCGGGCTCATTGTCGTCCGGGGACGCACACATTGTCCGCCCAGGCCGTCCGGAGAGCGTGAAGCCGCGACAGGAAGTGATGGCTGCTCGAATCGGCGCACCGGTCCGCTCTCCTAGGCTCGGCCATCATGAGAGCGGTCCTGCAGCGAGTGGCCCGTGCCAGCGTCACTGTGGACGGCGCCGTTGTGGGGGAGATCGGCGCCGGACTACTCGTGCTCGTCGGTGTCGGTTCGGATGACACGGAGCGGGATGCCGACGCCCTCGCAGACAAGGTCGTGGGACTGAGGGTCTTCCCCGACGACGAGGGGAAGATGAATCGCTCACTGGCCGAGACCGGTGGTGGCGCGCTCGTCGTCAGCCAGTTCAGTCTCCTTGCCGACATCGCTCGGGGACGCAGGCCATCGTTCACCCGCGCTGCTGCCCCTCCACTCGCCAGCACCCTCGTGGATCGTGTGGCCCTCGGGATCGAGCGGGCGGGCGTCGTCGTCGAGATCGGTCGTTTCGGTGCCCCCATGACCGTGGAGTTGGTCAACCCCGGTCCGGTGACGATCGTCGTCGATACCCGTCGCGGCAGAGTCGTGTGACCGCCGGCCCACGTGAGCCGGATTACGGTTTCCGAGGGATCACAGGCCAGATCGGACTGGTGGCGCCGCGGCGGGTTGAGGTGGCGCCGATCGGCTCGCTGCCCAAGGGGAAGAGCCCTGATGACTGATGTTTCGCTGCTGGATGCGGCCCTGCTGCTGCTCACAGGTGCCACCGCGGGTTGGATCGGTGTTCTGGTGGGTATCGGCGGCGGCGTGGTTGTGGTCCCCGTCCTCTTCGTGGGGCTGGGCGTGGATTTTCGCGTGGCGGTGGCGACGGCGTTGGTGGGCGTGCTGGCGACTTCGGTGACCGCGGGCACCGTGCACGCAGCCAGCGGCGTCGGGAACCTCCGCCTCGGGGTGGTCCTGGAATTGGCCACGACCATCGGGGCAGTGGTTGGCGGCCTGGTGGCGACCCTGTTGGCGACGAGTGTGTTGTCGGGGATCTTTGCGGTGGTCGCGGCGGCCACCGCGGTCTACCTCGTGATCGGCATTCGGCACCCTGTGGCGCGAACGGCGGAAGCATCGGAGGGCGAGGTCGTGGAGCACACACTCGGAGGTGCCTACTTCGACGGCCGGCGTGGTGGCCTGGTGCGCTATCGAGTGGAGCGATTGCCGGTAGGGCTCGGGATATCGGCCGTTGCCGGGGGATTGTCCGGGCTGCTCGGTGTTGGAGGGGGGTTCATCAAGGTACCGACCCTCAATCTCATCATGAAGGTGCCGATCAGGGTCGCGGCGGCGACGTCGAACTTCATGGTGGGACTGACTGCTGCGGCGAGCATCTTCGTCTACTTCGCTGCAGGCTATGTGGTACCGCTGATCGCCGCCCCTGTTGCGATTGGCGTCGTGGCAGGATCGATCGCCGGTGCCCTGCGGGCGCGGCTGTCGCATCCCGACCGGATCAGGGCGCTCCTTGCGACGATCCTCGTGCTCGTGGCGATCGAGATGGCGCTTCGTGCCGGTGGTATCGGTGTCATCTGAGCGCGGAGAGAGGACCTCTCCGATCACGGCGGCCTACCGTGTCGGTCTCGGTATCGCCCTGGGGGCGATACTCACCGGTTGGGCTTGGGCGCTGCTCGACGGTGAGCGGTCGACCACGCCGGTGCGGCTGGGGCATCTCTTCGACGATGGGTCTCCAGCGGACAGGCTCCTGGGGTTCGGCGTTCTGGTGCTGTCGGCGGCTCCTGCCCTCGTCGTATTCGTCCTGGCACTCTCATGGTGGAGGCGCGGCGAGCGGGGTCTCGCGCTCGTCGGCTTCGCGGTGATCTTGGTGCTGGGCGTGTCGACGCTGGTGGGGCACGCGTGACGTCCCTCATGTTGCCTGTAGGGCGATCTGCCCGGTTGGGCATTCGATCAAGCCGATTCGATGTGCCTCGCGGCTAGGTCGTGGAGCGGCCGGCGAGGTCCCCGACGAACTTCGGCATGGTCAAGACGCACACCCCGATCGCAAACCAGACCAGGGTGTCGTCCGGATGGATGCCCCAAGCGGTCGTCAAACCCGCGGAGGCCCACACCATGCTGAGCCCGAGGAGGGCGAGCAGTCCGGCGACGGCTCCCACCGCTGCCCGGTAGGCGACGGCACCGAGGGCGAGTGTCGGCAGGACCGCCCCGACGCCGAGTGGCCAGAGCACGAGGGCTGTGCCGGCGGTCACGCCCAGACCTTTCCCCCCCCGAAAACCGAACCATGGGTTCATCACCTGGCCGGCGACCGCGGCGACGGCCGCGGCGACACCGGTCGCGTCACCGGTGATCCCGAGGCCGAAGATTGCCGCGGCCACGCCCTTGGCGAGGTCGAGCACGAGGATGAGCATGGCCGCGCCGCGGCCGATGACCCGGAGGGCGTTGGCCGATCCAGGATTCCCACTGCCCGCCATGCGGAGATCGATGCCGCGTAACCGGCCGATCATGTCGGCCGTGGGCAGGCTCCCGATCAGGTACCCGACGCCCAGCGCCAGCATCATCGATGGGCCTCCAGCCACTCTGAGCCGGCTGCACAGAACCTGCTGAAGTCGCATGTGTGGCACCCCGGTGATGGAGTCGGCTCGTACGGGCCTGTGATCGCCTGGGCGACGAGGCCGTCGAGGCGTGCCCTGGCCGCTTCGAGCCATGCCTCGTCGACATGTTCCGTCTCCTCGACGAGTTCGTCGCCGCCGAGATACGCAAAGGTGACGCGGGTGCTCCCCGCCACACTCCCGGGCATCAATCCGGCCTCGGCGGCGGCCACGGCGTATGCCTGAAGCTGGACCCTCCGTGACGGATCGTCGCCCGGGCGTCCCGACTTGAAGTCGACGACCTCCCAGGCCCCCGGTTCGCCCTCGTACACGGCATCGATGCGGCCGGAGATCCGGGCCTCGCCCACGAGGAGGTCGAAAGGCGCCTCCACGAGGATCGGGGGACGCTCGGCGAAACGCGATGACAGGAACCGGTCGAACGCAGTCGTGACCGGGCCGGGGTGGTCGTCGACGGCGTCATAGAAGGCGGGGTCGGCCTCGTCGAACGCCACCGTGCCCCGGTTGTGGAGCTCGATGCGCCGATGGATCTCGACGCCGCGGCGAGCGGCAGAGGTTGGCCGTCGCGGAAGCCGCTCGATGTCGGACCAGAAGAAGCGCTTTGGGCAGGAGGAGAGGGTCACCAGCCCGGTCACCGAGGTGCGGAAGGGCTGCTCCTCTGCGGCTGGGTCACCGGGCTCGGGGAGGCCATCGAGCTGGATGCGCAGCTGGTCCACCGCCGCATCGTACGCCCGACCGATCCCGCGCTCCGCGGCGATCGTCCCGGGGTCAAGGTCACCGGCGGCTGCCCCGGCGAGGGCGGCGCGCCAGCCGCCGTCGAAAAGCGGGTCGGGATCGGGGGAACGGTCCACCTCCAGACGCAGCGTTGCCGGCGGTTCGCCGGGTTCGGGGGCCCTGCCCGGGGCTCGCTCGGCCTGTTCGTCGATGAGGGCGAACAGGGTGCTGGGTTGCTTGGCCGTCTTCTCCGTGTACCAGTGGGCGCCACTGGCCACGAGAACGTCCTTGGCGCGGGTGACGGCGACGTAGGCGGTCCGCCACTCCTGGTCGTCGTGAGCCGATCGCAGCACCTCCCTACGCGCGTCGGGGTCGTCGGGGAGGGGGGCGAGATCGCCGGCGTCGAGCCGCATTGCCGGCGGCATGATCTCGGGGCGCGTCATCGGATCGGGGTAGGTCTGGACACCAGACGGGAATGTGCCCTTGGCAAGCGCGGGTAGGAAGACCACCGGCCACTCGAGACCCTTGGCGCGATGCACCGTGATGAGGACGACGGCGTCCTCACCGCTCACCCGGGCGGTGTCGAGCTCGTCGGAGGCTCCTTCGTCCTGGAGCACCTCGAGGTGCTCCAGGAAGGCTTGGAGCGAGGGGCCCCCTTCGAGCGGGCTCCACTCCTCGGCGAGGTCGAGGAATCGGTAGAGGTTGAGGCGGGCCGAAAGACGGGCGGCATCATCGAGCGCGTCCACCTCTGGCCAGGCACCCGTCCGGTCGAGGATGCGTCGGCAGAGCTCGACGAGGCTGACGCCCTGAGCGATCTCCAGCAGGCCCCGGTACTGGCTTCGGAACCGCTCCAGGCGACTGCGGGCATCGGCCGACAGCCCCTCGATCTGGTCGAGATCGTCGATCGCCTCCAGCAGGGCCCAGCCGATGGCAGTGTCCTCGTCGGCTCCACGGGTTCGCTCCCTGACCCACCTCGACAGTGGTGCGAGGTCGCCGAGGCCCAGTCGGTAGGAGGACCCGAGGAGGACTCTGATCAATGCCGGGGCATCGTCGGGCTTGCCGAGGATCCGGAGCCACGCGTGCAGGTCGGCCACCTCGGGAACCTCGAGTAGGCCACCAAGAGAGGCGACCTCGATCGGGATGCCGCTGCGCTCGAGCGCCTCCCGCACCAGCCCCATCTGGCGGTGCTTGCGGAACAGGATGGCGATGTCGCCCCAGCGGTGCCCTCCCTCGTGGAGCCGCTCGGCCTCGGCGGCGATCCACCGCG
>Ga0326597_10006259_pt1 | contig 16349 bp, 11 predicted proteins | sample RVTome_12_FD_203789 | JGI IMG/M metagenome (GOLD analysis project Ga0326597, IMG submission 203789) | Soil microbial communities from uranium-contaminated site in the Upper Colorado River Basin, Wyoming, United States - RVT100D185 | ecosystem: Environmental > Terrestrial > Soil > Contaminated >...
CGCCATGCAGCGGTCTACCCGTTCCCATCGGCCGGACCAGCCGGGAACTGCGTGACCTTGCACGCGGTGGGGTTCGCCCTGCCCCGATCGTCGCCGATCGGGCGGTGCGCTCTTACCGCACCATTTCACCCTTACCTGTGCCGTCCCGCCACTAAACCGGCTCGGAACGAGGTTCAACTTTGATCGCTCAGTCGAACCGGTTTAGTGGCGGGGCGGCCATCGGCGGTGTGTTTTCTGTGGCACTGTCCCTGACCCGCGACCGTGGCGCATTGCGCCGTGTTCGGGCCGGTGGGTGTTGCCCACCACCGTGTCCTGCCGTGCTCGGACTTTCCTCCCCGGAGGCGAACCTCCGGAGCGATCGCCGCATCCGCAGCGTCGCAGAATGGTAGCGGCGAGGCGGCAGGGCGCCAAGGCAAGGCATCGAGGCATCAGGGCATCGAGGCATCAGGGCGCCAGGGCATCGAGTTGTGGCGGCCTCAAAGCCCCGGCACTCCTGTGCCGGGGATGATCCTCCTCCTGCTCACCTCTTCGCGGCGCTTCGCCTCGCCACCTCGATACACTGGTGACATGGCGGATGAGGTCAAACAGGAATCCGAACCGATGCCGCAAGCCGCGCCCGGCCGGCGGCTGATTGTCTGGTGCGAGGCGGATCACGCCGACCTCGTTGAGGAGATTCGCGCGATCGCGGATGTCGAGATCGTGAGTGTCGGCTCGCCGACGGCCGCCCCGGCCGCAGAACTCGCGACGCAATTCGAGGCGGAGAAGGCGGATGATCTCCGCCAGGCGGTCTTCGCCGTGCCCCACGAGGTGCTCCTCCTGCTCACCCTCGGGGGCGTGGTGCGCGATGAGCGCAAGGCGATTCTCGATCGGGCCGCCGCCACGCTCACGCTCGAACCGATGGCGGATGGAATCTCCGATGCGGGCGCCGAGTCGGCGAAGTCGCCGGTCTGGCTGGCGCCGGCGATGCGGTATGGCGCGTCGATGCGCCTCTTCGCGGACCTGCGCGAGAATCTCGGCGCGGTGCGATCGGTCAACGTGATGATGCGCTGCCGCGCCTCGCGCGGCTCGCTCTACGCGCGGCTGACCGACGCCGCGGACACCGTCGAGCGGCTGTGCGGCCCGATCGAACTGCTCGACGCCGCCATGAGCGGCCCGACCTCCAACCAGCCCGAATCGCTGCGCGATCTGCACGGCCACATCACCGTCAACGCCCGCTTCGCCCAGAACTGCTGCGCCGGCATCCACGTGAGCGATTGCGGCGGAACCTGGGCCCGCGGCGTCACCGTCCTCGCTGAGAAGGGCTGCGTGCGCATGACCGACCACGATCTCGAGTGGGTCGATCCCGCAGGTCGCGTCATCGAACAGGCGCGGTTCGAAGGTTCAGGCAACCGGGAAAGCGCCTCGACGCCCGCCCGCTTGCTCGCCGATGAGATCGACGGCATTCTCGATCCCCGACGCGCCCAGCGCGAGCCCTACCCGCCGCCATCGACCCTCGCGGTCTGCGAGGCGGCGCGGCTGAGCATTCGCACCGGGCAGTGCGAATCGCCCCGCAAACTCATGCAACTCATCCGAGCCTGAGAACCTGTGCGAAAACCGTGGGGTGCCGTGGTCCGGAGGGAGGCTTTGCGACCGGAGGGCCACGTCGTGGCGCGGATAGACGTTCAAACTGAGTCGTGCCTGACTCGCGCGCCCGCGTGGCCCGCGCTCCCAAAGCGTCGCTTGACCACGGCACCCCCGCTTTTCACACAGTCTCTGAGATCGAACCGGCCTCGGACGTGGCGCGGACCTCGCGCTCGGCCCCAGTGAAAACCCCGTTGCCACCAGAGGCGGCAACGGGGCGGAGGGGAGAAAGATGATCACTCCTGAAATCGGACAATCTTGAGCCGATTCAGCAATAAAACCTGAATCGTCGCGCTGGCCAAATACCTAACTCGTGTATTCGTGGCAGGTTAGGTGCGAAAAAAACCTGCCCATCCGCGCGGCTTAACTTGACCTTCGAGGCTCGATCGGCACGTTCCCGCCCGTCAGCATCCGATCGTACGTCGCCGCCAGCAGATCACTCTGCACGGGCATGGAATAATGCTCGGCGATGATCCGCCGGGCGCTCTCGGCCCGGTCGCGGGCAGCCTGGGGGTCGGAGAGGAGGCGGCGCAGCGCCGTCGCCCAGGCCGCCGGCTCCGGGCGGTCAATGATCGTGGCGGCGGCGTCGTCCTTGAGGATTTCGACGTAAGGATCGCGCACGGCGATGGTGGCCATCGGCATGGCCATCGCCTGGAGCAGGAAACTGTTGCATCGCCCCAGCGGCGCCGGGATCAGCAGCACGCTCGCCGAAAGCACCAGTTCGCGGTGCTCGAGCACATCGGGAATCAGGCTGAACTGGCCGCGCACCGACCGTTCGCCGGCTCGCCTCCAGGCGCGGGCTTTCACCGCCTCATCCAGATCGGCGAAGATGGTCACCTGCCGGAAGTCCGGCGCCGCCATCGAGAATCCGTCGATCACGCTCTCGATCGCCGCGTAGGGCGCGCCGCGTCCCGCGAGAATGACCGCGACGCTGAACTCGATCTGCGCGAGGATGTGATGCGCCTCGGGCGCCACGTAGACGCCGATGGGCGCGATCTGCACGAGATCGCGCGGCACGACGCGCGCCGCCTCGCGCCCCAGCGCCTCGCTCGCCGCAAACACCGCCCCGAGTTCCGCGGCTGAGGCGTAGCGATGAACCGTCCGCGCCTCCTGCCGCGACCAGACCGAGAGGGCCGCGGGACGCTCCAACTGCCTGGCCAGCGTCATCGCCGCGCTCCACGAGCCTGGGCCGATCGCGTGCAGCACCTCAGGCCGGGCGGACTTGAGCGAGGCCGACAGTTCGCGGATCGAAGCGCTCACCGACCACGGCAGACCCGTCGGCCGATAGGTGAAATGCGGCATGAGCGCGACGCGCGGATCCTCCGGCTGCCCCTCGGGCAGCAGCCGCACCACCCGCACGCCGGTGGCGAGCAACCCGACCACGGTGCGCGTGAACCAGTCGCGCTCACACCGGCCGATCTCCTCATCGATCATGAGCCCCACGAGCATGGTTGCCTCCGTGTGCCGGCCGCCGCTTTCAGCCGCGAAAACCTGCGAAGTCGAAGGTGCGGATCGTCTCGACGACGATGTGCATCATCCTCACAAGTGTATCAGCCTTCATGGCGGGGATGGGATTGAGAATGATCGTGTCGCCCAGCGGGCGGATGATCAGTCCGCGCGGCCGGGCGGCGGCGCAGAGGGCGTGGCCGAGTCGCCGCTTCGGGTCAAACGCGCAGCGCGGCTGCCGAGTCGCGACAAGGTCTATGCCGATCATCACCCCGCGCTGCCGCACGTCCCCTACGTGAGGATGATCGCGAAGTTGCTCGAGCGAAGCGGCCATGATCGCCGCGTTGCGCTGCACGGCGGCGCAGGTGTCGCGCTGCTCAATGAGATCGAGATTCGCCAGCGCGGCCGCGCATCCCAGCGCGTTGCCCGTGTAGGTGTGGCCGTGGTAGAGCGTCTTGTGCTCCCACGGCTCGCCCTCAAACGCCTGCTCGATGGCATCCATACACAGCGTCGCGGCCAGCGGCAGATACCCGCCGCTTAGACCCTTGGCCAGGCAGAGTATGTCGGGCACGACACCCTCCTGCTCGCAGGCGAAGAGCGTCCCCGTGCGGCAGAAGCCCACCGCGACCTCGTCGGCGATCAGCGGAATGCCGCGCGCTTCGCACCGCTGCGCCACGCCCGCGAGAAAGCCCTCCGGATGCGTCACCATCCCCGCCGCGCCCTGCACAAGCGGCTCGATCATCACCGCCGCGATCGTCTCGTTGTGCGTTTCGAGTATGTCGTCGAACTGCTTGAGGCAGCGGTCGCGCACAATGCGGCGCAGCGCCTCATCGTGCCAGGGCCAGTCGATGTCGCGCGCCTCGGGGGCGTTGGTGACGTCCGGGGTGGGACTGAAGACGGTGCGGAAGGTGAGCGATTCGAACGGGCGATGGAAGGTCTCGCAATAGCCCACGCTCATGGCGCCGACCGTGTCGCCGTGGTACGCCCCGCGAAAGGCGATGATCGTGGTGCGCTGCGCTTCGCCGCGGTGATGCTGATACCCCACGGCCATTTTGATCGCCAGTTCCGTCGCGGTCGCGCCTGCGTCGGAGTAGAAGACCTTCGTAAGTGGGAGACGCGGAGGGCGCGGCGAAACCGTCGCCTTCCGCCGACGGCTATGGGTCTCGCTGAGACGCTGCGCCGCGCGCACGAGCCTCGCGGCGAGTTCGATCGACGGTGTCGAGGCCAGTCCGAGCAGCGTGCTGTGCGCGACGCGGTCGAGTTGGGCGCGGATGGCGGCGTCGATTTCGGGCACGCGGTGGCCGTGGACGTTGCACCACAGCGAACTCACGCCGTCGATGTAGCGCCGTCCCCGCGTGTCGATGAGTTCATCGCCTTCGGCCGCGTCAATGATGATCGGCTCAATCTGCCGCCACTGCCGCATCGGCGTGAAGGGGTGCCAGACGTGCGCGTGATCGAGCGCTGCAAGGCGCGCCGTGCGCTGGGATGGTGATTCGGAACTCATAAGCGGAGCATCGTAGCGACAGCGCTTCGCATTGTTTAGCCGCGACCCGAAGGCTTTGCGAAGGGGAGCGCTGCATCGTGCAACCTGCGGATTCCGCCGCAGGCTATTGGCGCAGCGCCGGTTCACGCCTCCGCCCACGCCGCCACCAGCGCTGGCACAATCTCCCCCGCCTTGCCGAGCATCGAGTAATCGACAATCTCCGTCGCCGGCGTCGGATCGCGGTTGATCTCGGCCGTCACGGCGCCGGAGGACTTGGCGAGATGGACGTACCCGGCTGCGGGGTAGACGAGCGCGCTGGTCCCGATGGAAATGAAGACATCGCAGAAGCCAGCGGCATGCTGCGCGGCCGACGCGGCTTCCTCGGGCAGCGCTTCGCCGAACCACACGACGTTGGGGCGCAGCATGCCGCCGTGCCCGCTGGGCATCGGGTGCTGCGCAAAGGCCGCGCCCCGGCACTCAACGATGCGGCCCGTGCGCGTGCAGCGCCACTCGATGAGTGAGCCGTGAACCTCGATCACCTCCGTGCTGCCCGCCGCCTGGTGGAGCCGATCGACGTTCTGGGTGATGAGCGTGAAGGTGCGGCCGCGTTCGACCATGAGGCGTTGCCACCGCGCCAGCGCGAGATGCGCCGGGTTGGGTGAACACTTGAGCACTTTGAGCCGCCGCTCATCGTACCACTGCGCCACAGTTTCGGGATCGCGCGCGAAGGCCTCGGGCGTGGCGAGTTGCATCGGATCGTACTGCGCCCACAGGCCGGTGAGCGCATCGCGGAAGGTCGCCACGCCGCTCTCCGCCGAAACCCCAGCGCCGGTCAGCACGGCGATGTGCTTCGCCGCCCGCAGTGCAGACAGCAGATCGGGATGAAACAGGCTCTCCGGCACACGCTGATTCCAGTCGGGCATACAACGATCACCACAAAGATCACAAAGGCACAAAGATTCCACCAAGACGTCAAACACATTTCATGTGCTCGGCATGAGGCCCTTCAGTTCCGATGCTCCCTTGGTGCCCTCTTCGTGACGTGGTGTCCTTTGTGGTGAATACTCGACGTCCGATTCGCTCAGGAGCGATTGATCAGTTCATCCATCAAGGCCTTCTGCACGTGCAGACGGTTCTCCGCTTCCTCGATCGCGATGCAGTTGGGCGAATCGAGGACCGCATCCGTCACCTTGATGTTCCGCCGCACGGGCAGGCAGTGGCTGAAGACGCCGCCATTCGTCAGCGCCATCTTCTTCTCGTCCACGATGAAGTGCCTGAAGCGGTCGCGGATGGGCTTCTCCGGCTCCCACTTGCCGAAGTAGGGCAGCGCGCCCCAACTCTTCGCATAAACAATGTCCGCCCCGCGGTAGGCGCTCTCGATGTCGTGAGTCATCGTGAAGGTGCGGCCGTTTTCGCTCGCGTACTGCTTCGCCAGGCTCATGTAGCGTTCGTCAAGGGCATACTCGGGCGTCGGGCACAGCAGCGTCACGTTCAAGCCGAACTTGCTCGCGATGAGCAGGGCCGAGTTGGCCACGGCCGTGTTGAGCGGCCTGGGGTGGTACGTCCACGTCAGGACAAACTTCTTCCCGTCGCACTGGCCGTCGAAGCGCTCCTGAAGCGCCAGCATCAGCGCCATCTCCTGGCACGGGTGCGTTATCGTCTCCATGTTGATGACCGGCACCGTCGCGTAGCGGGCGAACTGCTTCACCACGCGATCTTCGCGATCCACCGACCAGTCGATGAACTTGGGGAACGCGCGCACGCCGATGCAGTCGCAGTAGCGCGAGAGGACGCGGGCGACCTCGGCGATGTGCTCCTCGGTCTCGCCGTCCATCACCACGCCATCGACGAACTCGATGGGCCAGGCGCCCTTGCCGGGTTCGAGGACCACGGCGTGTGCGCCCATCTGAAACGCGCCGATCTCGAAACTGCTCCGCGTCCGCAGCGATGGGTTGAAGAAGAGCAGGGCAATGGTCCGGTCCTTGAGGCGCGGCTGAATGGGGTCGGCCTTGAGGCGCTTCGCCTCATCGAGCAGACGCTGAAGATCAGCCCGCGACCAGTCGGCAGTGGTGAGAAAATGTCGCATGGACCATGCTATGCGCGCGGCGACGGGGATTGAGCCGCTTGCGGCTTCGCGATTGAAGGGTCCACCGCGAAGCCGCAAGCGGACTCTCGCTCCTACGCCTTGCGCGCATACACGCTGATGCTCGCCACCTTGCCGCTGGCGCGGCGGGCCATCTGGGCGACATCGATATCGCCCGAACCGCCGCAGCAGGACGGCGCGCAGCATCCGCCCGACTTCGCCCCAGCCGCCGCCGGCTCGACGATCTCGCTCTCAATGAGCGATTCGAGTTGAACCTCGTCGTAGACGTGCCGCGTGCGGACCTGCACATCCGTCATCCCCGCGCGGCGCAGGCCGTCGAGGTATTCCTTCTCGCTGATCGCCCCGGCCACGCAGGAGTTGTACAGCGCCTGATTGCGGCGAAGTTCCTCCGGCAGGCTCTCGACCACGATATCGGAGACGAGCATGCGCCCGCCCGGCTTGAGCACCCGCGCGATCTCGGCGAAGACCCTGTCCTTCTCAGGCGAGAGGTTGATGACGCAGTTGGAGATGACCCAGTCCACCGTGCCGCTCTCGACGGGCAGATGCTCGATGAGGCCCTTGCGGACTTGCACGTAGTCGCTCACGCCCGCCGAGGCGATGTTGGCGTTGGCCCGCTCGATCATCGCCTCGGTCATGTCGATGCCGATGACGTGGCCGGTCGGCCCGGTGCGCCTGGCGGCGATGAGCAGGTCGATGCCCGCGCCGCTGCCGAGGTCGATGACGGTGTCGCCCTCGCTCACTTCGCTGAAGGCCAGCGGGTTGCCGCAGCCGAAGGAGTTTTCGACGGCGTCGGCGGGGAGGTCGCCCAGTTCGCTGCCATAGCCGGCGCTCTTGACGGCCACGCCCTTTTGCGCCGGCTGCATCCCGCCGCAGCAACTCGCCCCGGGAGTGGTGACCGCGCGGGTGTAGGACTCGGAGACGTGCTTGCGGATTTCGGCTTGACGTGTGGTCATGGTAGTGTTCCTTTCAGAGGAAGTGATATCTCGTTCAGGTCAGCGGGCGACGCGGGATCGCCCGCGATTCGACTTCGGTTTCGCGGCCGCGTCAATGGCGGTGAAGCAGCAGGACTGGGCATCGCACTGGCAATTCTCCAGCGCCCCCGCAATGCCGCGCAGCAGCGGCACCAGCCGCTCGAAGCGGACGCGGTAGAAGACTTCCTTGCCGCGCTTGTGGGCTTCGAGCGCCCCGGCGTCGCGGAGCGTGGCGAGGTGGCGGGAGACGACGGAGAGATCGACCGGACAACAGGCGTTGAGTTCGCTCACGCTGCAAGGTCGCCCGCACGCGGCGAGGCGCATGAGCAGTGCGAGCCGGTTGCCATCCGCCAGGGCGCGGAAGAGTTTCGGGTCGAGGAGGTCGGCGAGTTGCGGGCAGCAGGCGTCCTCGGGTCGCGGTGGGGCGGGGGCGGCCCGCAGGTTCGGGCGTCGCCGGCGGGTGGGAGGGGGAGCCAGTTTGTTCTTGCGTATTTGCGTCATTGTGCAAGTATACATACGAAAGGCGCGGGCGTCAAGTTCGGGGGAAGGAAACTTTTCCACGCCCCCGAGCGCCGAGGCCGCTTGCGGCTTCGCTGGGGGGGGCGCTTGCGGCTTCGCGGGGCCTTGGAGTTTGGGGGCCGCGCCGCACACGGCGCGCTCCCCTGCGCAAAGCCTCCGCGTCGCGGCTAAACAAACTCTCGATCCCTCGATCCCTCGATGCCCTGATCCCTTGACGCCTTCCCGTCCCCTCCCCGCGTATCATGCACCAGAGCGAAAGCCCCGGTAGCTCAGTTGGACAGAGCAGCCGCCTTCTAAGCGGCAGGTCGTGCGTTCGAGTCGCGCCCGGGGCGTTTGGTCGCCGCACGGCGACCTTCACATCCATCCGTGCGAGCGTCAGAAAACAACGATGGCCGCGCCGTCCGGCGCGGCCATCGCGTCCGTTCAAGCAGTCTCCCGACTACGGCACTCCGATGATGTCGATGTCGTCGATGTAGAGCAAGTCGTTCGTCGCGTTCATATCCCCATCGAACGCGACGCGGAAGTTGCTCGTCATGGCGAATCCCGACAGATCGATGTCGTGGAATCGGTAGACGTTGTTGCCATCAGCGCTGGTGAGCACCTTGACGCGAGTGTAGTTCACCCCGTCCGGGCTGACCCACACTTCGGCCGTGTCGCCGGACTCGAACGAACTGACTTTGGCCCAGAAGGTGAGGTGGACGGCCGAAGCGCCGGCAAGGTTGACGACCCGCTCCATGTAGCCGGTGCCGCGGCGCATGCGCACATGTCCGCTGCCGGTGTGCGGACCTTCGCGGTTCCATCGCAGGTTGGTGTCGCCGCTGGTGATCCATGAGCGCACCCAGGATCCGGTTCCGCCCGAGAAGTTGCGCGACTCGAAGCCGTCGAAGGCGAGCGAGGTCGGGCTGCCACCGGGGTTGGTCACGTTGATGGTGACGGAATCGGTGTCGGTCGCCCCGCCATCGTCGGTGACTCGGACCGTAGCGTTGTAGAGGCCGGGGGTGGTGTAGGTGGCGGCGGTGAAGGGACTCGTTCCGGTGGACTGGTCGTAGAAGCCGTCGCCGTCAAAGTCCCAGGAGAAGTCCACGATGGAGCCGTCCGGGTCGCTGCTGGCGGAGGCGTCGAAGGAGACGTTGAGCGGGGCGTCGCCGCTCAGCGGGGCCGCGGCGAGCGAAGCGACGGGCGGCTGGTTGCCTCCTCCGCCGCCGACGAGAAGCAGCGAGCCGTTGGTGTTGATGCGGCCGTAGCCGAAGGTGTTGTCGATGCCTGACAAACCGAGGTCGTCGGCCCCGCCTTTCAGAATCGCCTCGACGTCGCTCGAAGTGAGCGACGGATTGGCGGACCAGATGAGCGCGGCGAGGCCGGCGGTGAGCGGCGTCGAGAAACTCGTTCCGCTCACCGAGGCGTAGTCGTTGTCGCTGCCCGAGTCGGTCGTGAAGACGCTCACGCCCGGCGCGACGAGATCGACGAACGGGCCGAAGGCGGAGAATGAAGCCTTGTTGTCGTTGATGTCGGTGGCGCCGACGACGATGATGTCATCGTTGTCGCGGTTGCCGAAGGTGAGATTGCGGCCGTCATTGCCGGCGGCCCAGACGAGCAGCCCGCCGAGCGAGCGGATGTAGGTGGCGGTGGTGAGGTTGGAGGAGGCGTCCACGCCGCTGTAGGAGACGCTGGCGACCTTGTCGCCGTTCTCGACGGAGGTGCGCGCGGCGTGCTGCAGCGTGGAGAGGGATGAACTGCCGGTGCCGATGTCGGAAACGCGGAGCATGCGGTGGCTGAGGTTCCAGCCGACGCCCGCGATTCCGACGCCGTTGTCGCCGTTGGCGGCGGCGCAGCCGGTCGTCATCGTGCCGTGCGGGTGAATCGGGCCGATGGCGCCGCCCTGGTTCTCCCACAGGCGAGTGACGGCGTTGTAGCCGAGCAGGCGATGCTGCTGAAAATCCTCATGCGTGGTGCGGATGCCGGTGTCGCAGATGCCCACGCTCACCGACGGGCCGCCGGTGTGGATGTCCCACCCGGCGCAGGAATCCATGTTCGTGTGGTGCCACTGGCTCGAAAAGCGCGAGTCGTTCGGGCAGTCGAGGGGGTAGACGATCCAGTCCGGTTCGGCGTACTGAATGCTGCCGGTGGCCAGGAGTGACGCGGCGACGTCGTTCTCGGTCGCGAGCGCAGGCACGGCGATGATGTACTCATCCGTCTGCGGGACGTGTTCGATCAGGGCGTAGCGGTTGATGGCCGCCCGTGCGGCGCTGAGGCGCTGGAGCGCCGCCGCTTCGCCCACACCGCTTTCGATCCAGCGCTCGAGTTGGATCGGGCGCACGATCATCCGGCCGGAGAACTCGCGCTCGCCGGGAGTCGGCGCGAAACGCGCCGGAGCGTTTGATTCAGCGGTGACTCCGACGGTCTGGGCCTGCGCGGTCAGAACACCGGCGGCCAGGCACCCGGCGCACACGAGACCGACCCCTCGACGCAGCGACAGATTGATACCGTTCATTGCACATTCCTCCGCAAAGAGAAACAAAAGCAGCAACGTATCGAAACGCTCGATTGACGTACCTGGGGGGCCCGCAGAAAAACCACGACAGCGGGGTGTGCCGAGGTACATCCAGACTACCGCGCACTTGCCCATCTGTCAATGGAGATTCGCCCTTCCGCGCGACGATTCCCGAGATCGCGCCCGCCCGGCCGGGGGAGCAGGGCAATCGCGTTTTCGTCGTCATGCCCGCGAAGGCGGGCATCCAGCGAGGCATCAAGGGTCGCTCATTCCTGTTTTCGTGGCCGAAATCGCCATGTCGTCAAGCGCGACTGGGTTCCCGCCTGCGCGGGAATGACGAAAACGCGATGGCCCTGGCCGGGGGAGGTTGCCGAGGCTCCCTTGCCGCCATGGAGCCTCTATGATGGACTGAAGGTGCGGCCGTGCGCCGCCCCGTCGCGCACACCAGGCAGCGAGGAGGTTGGATCATGTTGTTTGTGCATTTGATGGATTCCCGCAGCGGGCAGGCGCATCGCCGCCCGCGCACGTTGACGGTCACGGTCGCACTGATTCTGGCGAGCGCGGCAGTGGGGGGAGTCAAACCCGCGTTGGGTCAGAGGACCGCGACGGGCCCAACAACTTCTCCGGCGACCGCGGCAGCGACCGCGGCGCGCCAGGTCGGCTCGCCCGTCTACTCGGACATTCCCGGCCTGATCGAGGCCGCCATCGGGCGGGCCGACGCCGCGGTGGCCGCCATCATCGCCGTGCCCGATTCGCAGCGCACCTTTGAGAACACGCTCGGCGCCGTGGACGACCTTGGCGCGCGGATCGAGGCCGAGACGAACATGCTCCAGTTCATGGCGTATGTCTCGACTGACGCGGGCGAGCGCGACGCCGCCAGCGCCGCCGAGCAGCGCATCAGCGAATGGGCGATCGACCTGAGCAAGAACGAAGACCTCTACCGCGCCGTGAAGGCCTACGCCGCGACGAACCACCGCCTGACCGGTGAGCGGGCGCGGATGCTCGAGTTCACGCTGCGCGACTATCGCCGCGCCGGCATGGAACTGCCCCCCGACCAGCGCGAGCGCCTCAAGGAGATCGAGAAGAGCCTGAGCGAACTGGAGATCCAGTTCCAGACCAACATCCGCGAAGATGAGACGGTCGTGCCGGTGACGCTTGACGAACTCAAAGGCATGCCGCCCGAGTACATCGCCGGCCTGGCGCGCAGCGCCGACCTCTACATCGTCACGATGGACTATCCCTCGGTCGAGCCCCTCTGGACGCTGTGCGACAACGAGATGACCCGCGCCAAGGTGCGCTTCGCCTACGTCCGCCGCGGCGGGCAGAAGAACGTCCGCCTCCTTGAGAAGATCATCAAGTTGCGCGCCGAGCGGGCGCGGATGCTCGGCTACGCCCACACCGCCGACTTCCAGACCGAAACGCGCATGGCCCGCAACGCGCAGACGGTCCGCGAGTTCTACGACAAACTCATCCCCATCGTCAAGAAGAAGGCGGTCAAGGACTACGCCGAACTCGCCGCCGCCAAGCGCGAGCACACCGGCGACGGCAGCGCGGTGGTGCAGATCTGGGACGGCCGCTTCTACACCGATTACCTCCTCCGCACGCAGTACGCGGTGAACCACGAGGAGATTCGCGAGTATTTCCCCCTCGACGCCGTGCTCGACGGGCTGTTCAGCATCACCCAGTCGCTCTACGGCATCGAGTACCGCGACGTGACCGACTCCGCCGGCACGTCGGATCGGCCCCTCTGGCACGAGGATGTCAAACTCTACGAGGTCTATGACACGACCTCGGGCGAGATGCTCGGCTCGTTCTACCTCGACCTGCATCCCCGCGCCAACAAGTACAACCACGCGGCGCAGTGGGGCCTGCGGCAGCGCAAGACTTACATGGACGGCAAGGTGCAGAAGCCTCTCGCCGCGCTCGTGTGCAACTTCACCAAGCCGACCGCCGACAAGCCCTCGCTCATGCGCCACAACGAAGTCGAGACCTTCTTCCACGAGTTCGGCCACTGCCTGCACACGATTCTGAGCACCACGACGCTCAACCAGTTCGGCGGCACCAACGTCGAGCGCGACTTCGTCGAAGCCCCCTCGCAGATGTTCGAGAACTGGGTCTGGGACGCGCAGGTGCTCGGCACCTTCAGCCGCCACTACAAGACCGGCAACCCCCTGCCGCGCGAGATGCTCGATCGCATGATCGCGGCGCGCTACCTCGGCTCGGGCCTGCTGGCGCAGGGGCAGATGTGGCTCGGCTCGATCGACTTCGCCTACCACACCGACCCGGCCGGCGAAGTGGACACCACCGCCGTGCAGGAGCAACTCTACGAGACCATCTCCGAGTATCCGTTCCTGCCCAACACCTGGTTCCAGGCGGGCTTCGGCCACCTCATGGGCTATCACGCGGGGTACTACGGCTACATGTGGTCGCTCGTCTACGCCTCGGACATGTTCCAGCGCTTCAAGGAACTGGGGATGCTCGATCCGCAGGCTGGCCGCTACTACCGCGACAAGATCCTCGCGCGCGGCGGGACGGTGGACGGCATGACGATGGTGCGCGAGTACCTCGGCCGCGAGCCGGACATGAACGCCTTCCTCAAGCACCTCGGCCTCGAGGAGTAGGGCCGGCGACTTCCATATGCACTCTGATCCGGGGCGGCGCCCTTCGATGGCGCTCAGGGTCGATGACAGAGCCTTTGCCCCCGCGTGTGAATTGACGACCTGATACGAATCACCATCCGGGACGAAAGGTGAACGCCATGGAAATGATCTCCCCGGAAGAGAAACAGAAACTCACCGACCAGTTGGAGGAACTCAAGTCCAGGCGGCCCGAGATCAGCAGGCGCATCGCCGAAGCGCGCGAACTGGGCGACCTCAAGGAGAACGCCGACTACCACGCCGCCCGCGAAGATCAGGGCGTCATGGAGGCCCGCATCCGCCAACTCGAAGATCGCCTCAGCAAGGCCATGGTGATGGGCGACGACGCCAGTGTCCCGACCGACATGGTCTTCCTCGGCGCCACCGTCAAACTCCGCAACGTCGACAACGAGCAGGAGATGCTCTACCGCCTCGTCGGCGAAGCCTCGGGCGTGTTCAGCGAGGAGATCATCGAAGTCACTTCCTCGTCGCCCATGGGCTCCTCGCTCATGCGGGCTCGCATCGGCGAGGTGATCCGCGTCGATCTCCCGCGAGGCGTGCGCCGCTTTGAAGTCGTTGAAATCGTCATCGAATAGGCCGCGGGCGCCTGCAAGACTCCTGTCCTCACGCACCAGACCAATCTCCGATCTTCACCACCATGGGCACGCAATCACGAAGGAAGCACAAAGAGCAGCCTGGCCTCGCCGACCTGACACGGCAACCGAAGCCTCACTGAATATTACAATCCGGAAACTTCCTTCGTGACGCCTTTGTGTTTTGGTGCCCTTGGTGGTGAGCGCTCGGCGTGCAACGCGCAACGAACATTCGATATCTTGGAATCAGTAACACAAGCGAGGTGCGACATGGGTGGATGGCTGGGTCGGCGGCGGGGGGTGTTCGCTTCATTGATCGCAGCGGCTCTGAGTGTCGCCGCGTCGTCCGTGCTCTTCGCGCAGGACAAGCCGGCCGAGGAGCCGGCGGAGGATAAGCAGGGGCCCGTCACCGCCAAGTGGAGCGACGACCTCGTTACCACGCAGCACACGATCACGATCGGCGGAGCCGGAATTGCCTACACCGCCACGGCCGGCACCATGGCCCTGCTTGAAGAGTCCGGCAAGGAGCGGGCCAATCTCTTCTTCGTCGCCTACACCCGCGACGGCGTCGAAGACACCGCCCAGCGCCCCATCACCTTCACCTTCAACGGCGGGCCGGGATCATCGTCCGTCTGGCTCCATCTCGGTCTCTTCGGCCCGCGGCGCGTCGTCATGAACGATGACGCCACCCCCGTCCCGCCTCCCTTCCAACTCGTGGATAACGAGTATTCGCTGCTGGACGTGTCGGACTTCGTCTTCATCGATCCGGTGACGACGGGCTACAGCCGCGCCGTCGAAGGGGTCAACGTCAGCGAGTTTCACGGCGTCAACGAAGATGTCGAATCGGTCGGCGAGTTCATCCGCCTCTACACCACGCGTTTCAAGCGGTGGGACTCGCCGAAGTTTCTCGCCGGCGAGAGTTACGGCACGACCCGCGCCGCCGGACTCTCGGGCCACCTCCAGGGCCGACACGGAATGTACCTCAGCGGCATCATGCTCATCTCCTCCATTCTCGACTTCCAGACCGCACGCTTTGACGTCGGCAACGATCAGCCTTACGTCCTCTTCCTGCCGACCTACTGCGCCACCGCGTGGTACCACGGCCGGCTCGACGAAATGCTCCAGCGCAACCTCCGCGCCACCCTCGATGAGGTCGAGGCCTTCGCGCTGGGTGAATACGCCGCGGGGCTGCTCATGGGCGATCGCCTCAGCGCCGAAGAGCAATCGCGCCTCGCCGCCAAGGTCGCCCGCTACTGCGGCGTCTCGCAGGCCTTTATCGAGCAGTGCAACCTCCGCCCGACGATCGGCCGCTTCGTCAAGGAACTGCGCCGCGACGAGCGCCGCACCGTCGGCCGCCTCGACAGCCGATTCGTCGGCATCGACCGCGACGCCGCGGGCGAGGGCTATTCCTACGACCCCAGTTACGCCGCCATCCAGGGGCCCTACTCCGCCGCGCTCAATCATTACATCCGCAGCACGCTCAACTATGAGAATGACCTGCCCTATGAGATTTTGACCGGCCGCGTGCAGCCGTGGAGTTACCGCCGCTCGCAGAATCAGTATCTTAATGTGGCCGAGACCTTGCGCAGCGCGATCACGCAGAATCCGTCGCTGCGCGTCTTCGTCGCCAACGGCTATTACGACCTCGCCACGCCCTACTTCGCCACACAGCACACCTTCAATCACATGAGTCTCGACCCGACCTTGCGCGGCAACGTTAAAATGGCGTATTACGAAGCCGGGCACATGATGTACATCCACGGTCCCTCGCTGGCCAAACAGCGCGATGACCTGCGGGCGTTCATTCTGGAATCGATGCCGAGGTAGGGATCTGTCGTATTCACGTTCGCCCCGCGAATGCCAGCAAGTCGCGAGTTGATCGGCGTAGGGTGATGTAAAGCCCCTGCGAAACTGACCGGCTTGGGTCTGGTTTGAACGTGGTGTTGGGAGGTTGAACATCGGGCATCGCGGGGCGGAGTGGTTGTCCGGCACGACTTCCGCACGCCATCAAATCGGATCAGGCCTATGCGTCAAGCAACCCCAGAAGACTCCAGCAGATCCTCGCGCGGTCGGCTGCATCGTGCTGTGACTTGCCGCGTGCCTTGGCTCACGCTCGCAATTGTCCTGGTAATAGGGGCCGGCAACCTGGTGCTCTTGGCACCTACGGCTAAGCTTACTGTCGACTACTTCGTGTTGACACGGTCAGACCTCGGCGGCGTGTACTCTTGGCGCCTCTTTACCTCATCGCTTGTTCATTGGGATTACGTTCATCTGTGTGTTGACCTAGTGTTGTTCTCGGCGGTAGGCTGCGTAGCCGAGACTAGATACCGCTGGCGGACAATCGTACTCACGATGTTCTTAAGAGCGCCTAACACAATAGCGGTTTGAGTTTGCGGAAGCAGATGAGGATGCATCCGAGTGAGAGGAAGGCTTGATGGATGTCGCTGAGGCGTTCATAGCGGATGCGGAGCCGTCGAAACTGATGG
>Ga0326597_10006260_pt1 | contig 16348 bp, 14 predicted proteins | sample RVTome_12_FD_203789 | JGI IMG/M metagenome (GOLD analysis project Ga0326597, IMG submission 203789) | Soil microbial communities from uranium-contaminated site in the Upper Colorado River Basin, Wyoming, United States - RVT100D185 | ecosystem: Environmental > Terrestrial > Soil > Contaminated >...
ATAAGGGCTGGAGAAGGAATATTGAACGATTTCGGATTTAAGATTTCGGACTACGTATTTAAATTAAAATATTGCTTTCCCCTTTATACAATAAACCTTATATTTGCATAAATCCATCTAAATTATCGGGAGGTATTATGGCAACGCTTACGCCTGAAATGCAGGCAATAAAAGAAAAAATGAAAGCCGTCTGGTCGGAGGGTGATTTTGGGGTAATTGCAAAAATCATTGAGGCAGAAGGCGAAGATTTTATAAAAAGACTAAACATACCAACGGGTGTAAAAGTGCTTGATGTTGCCTGCGGAACGGGAAACCTTGCCATACCAGCAGCAAGAGGCGGAGCGGAAGTATGCGGTGTGGATATTGTCGAAGACCTTATAAAACAGGCAAAGGAAAGAGCCGCCTCGGAAAAACTTAACGCAAAATTTGAAGTAGGTGATGCAGAGGCACTGCCTTATAAAGATAATGAGTTCGATTATGTAGTCACAATGTTCGGCGCAATGTTCGCTCCCAGACCTGAGGTTACAGCGGGCGAGCTTGTCAGGGTCACCAAGCCGGGCGGAACAATAGCAATGGCAAACTGGACTCCCGACGGATTTGTAGGAACATTTTTCAAGCTCGGAGCGTCATACGCTCCCCCGCCGCCGGTACCGCCTCCGATTTTGTGGGGCGATGAGGCAATGGTTAAACAAAGATTCGGAAATAACGTCTCAGATTTAAATTTAAGAAAGTGGACTTTCAGGCAGTTTATCCCGATGTCCATTGAAGAGGCATCGGAGCATTTTATAACATATTTCGGTCCAACCAAAACATTATACGGAATGCTTGATGAAGCAACACGCGAAAGATTTAAAAATGATTTAAAGAATCTGTGGACAAGCAATAATGTTGCTACAGATGGTACCCTGGCTTTTGATTCGGAATATCTTCAGGTAATAGCAAGAAAATAATATATGCCGAAGGAAAAATTCCTGAAAATGTTTGCTTTGATTGAATTATTCACTGCATTTGTTTTTATAACACTTGCTGTAATTTTTTATTTGTCAAAAGACGCATTTGGCGGAGAAACAACGATGGCTTTAATCTTCGGTTCTATAGGGGCGTGCGCGCTGATAGCTGCTCCCGTATTTTTGATAGCAGCAAATAAAAGCGCCGATAAAAATCCGCCCGTTGAATATTAAAATTAATTATCTGAAATGAACATTGTAATAAAGAGTAATCCCAACAGATTAAGATTCATAGCATTCGGAATGCTTGCTGTATCTATGGTTCTTATTGTGCTTGGAGTTTATTTTTACATGGAAAAGGACAAGCGTCTGAAATCAGAATATACACTTGTGAAGTGCAAAATTATAAAAATTGATGAGTACGAGCGCGGGGAGGTCGAAATGACTCTGCGCGAGATAAACGGCATTTACCCATCTTTCAAATATTACGAAAGCTATGACCCGAGCGAGGAAGATCTTGATTATAAGCTTAATGAAATTCATGAAGTATATTATTACCCCAAGGACCCGAGTAAGTCGGAAATAAAATTTTTTATAGAGAACTATGACACGGCGTTTATCCTGTTTATGATCGGATTGGTGTTTTTCATCGATTTCCCGATTATGCTTTTTGTTGCAAATGTTAAAAAAAAGCAGAAAAACCAGTCGCAGTCCCAACATTTCGGAATAAAAGGTTCCGTTATCAGCGAATAATATTCTTTAGATACTCTTAAAAAAGGTATACAACGGTAAGGACTATTTATCATATTTTGTTATGACAGATGTCATATAATAGTCTTTCCTGCTGCCTTATTTTTGTGATTTACAAAAAAATGAAAATAAAAAAAGTTGCATTTTATTTATTATTTCCGTCAATCGCATTAATCTCAGGTACAATAAATCTTGCAGGATGCAGTGACTTGCCGATTGAGCCAAAACAAACCGTTTCATTTTCACAGGATATACTTCCTGTGTTTGCATCAAATTGCAGCTTTCCCGGCTGCCATAATCCCGTTGATAAGCAATCGGGTATAGACCTGACTAGCTGGGGGTCACTAATGCTTAACGGTTCAATTTATGGAGCAGAGGTAATCCCATACAATTCAAAATGGAGCCACCTTGTTCAGCATATTAACGTTGATACCAATCTTGCTCCTGTATCAGAACCTCTTATGCCCCAAGCAAAGCCACCCTACACAAACGGCAGTCCTCTTCCTGAAAACATTGTAAGACTTATTATAAAATGGATTGACGAAGGCGCAAAAAATGATTTTGGAGATGCAGCATACAGTAACATTACACGAAAAGCATTTATTACTAACCAGGCATCTGATTTCGTAGCAGTTGTAAATCTGGATAATAATTTTCTAATAAGATATATAAAAACCGGAACCCTCGTCAACGTTCCGGCATCTCCGCATAACGTTGCGGTCGATAACCAGGGGAGATTTTTTTATACAACTTTAATTAGTGAAGGAAGCGTTGAAAAATTTGACGCAATAACATACGAAAAGCTTGAGAGCCTGCATGCCGTTACTTCTCCCGCCCATGTAATAATCACTCCGGACGGAGCAAAAGGTTTCATAACGAATTATAACATCAACGGCACGGAAAGATTTATTAAAAGCTTCCGAACTTCCGATATGACTGAGCTAAATACAATTTCCGATATTACTATGAACGCCACTCACGGGGGAAGAATAACCAGCAACGGCGAATATCTCATTACAGTAAGCGAGCTTGGCGAGCATATTCAAATAATTAGAATCGCTGATGATGAAGTCGAGCAGACAATACCCGTTTCAAATATTGTTCCCCCAAACGGCAACGGAACGGGTTTATTCAGACCGATTGCAGTGTCTCTTTCACCGGACGACCGGTATGCATTCGTTACCTGCGATAAGTCAAATGATGTAAGGGTACTTGACCTTAATAGCAGAACGATAATCCATATCATTCCAACGGGACTTTTCCCGATCCAATCGGAATGTTCACCCGACGGCAGATGGCTTTATGTTGCAAATAGAAACAGCAATTCAGTTACCGTAATTGACATAAATACTTTCACAGTTGCAAAAACCATACCAAGCATTGGAGTGCAGCCGCATGGAGTTGCCTTCACGCCTGACGGGCGATATGCATATGTTACTTGCGAGTCCCAAAGCGGAACCTTCGTTCACCACCCTGCAGCAGGTAGCTCAAAGCCAGGGACAACTGCAGTAATTGACGTGCTCAATAATCACACAAAAATAAAGGATATAGAAATGGCGTCTTTCCCGGCGGGGATTTCGATAACCCGGTAAATAAAATTTTCCTGTCACACTCCCTTTTTCGAAATTGTCTAACTTTATTATGGCAAACATTATAATTTCATTAGCCCTCCTGCTTATAATATCGGTAAATTCGTCCCCACAAACGGATTTGCAAAAGGAAAAAGAAACTCTGAAACAGGTGGATATCGATTTTTCCGATCACTCAAAAGAAAAGGGGATGCGTGATGCATTTCTGGCTTACGTTGCCGGTGACGGAGTATTGCTGAGACCAAACAGTTACCCGATAGTCGGCTACGAAAAAGTTATGGAGTTTATCGGCGAGGACAACCCAAACCATACACTTATATGGCAGCCCTTGTTTGCAGATGTTTCTTCATCTTTTGATTTGGGCTATACATACGGGCTATATGATTTCATTGTAAAAGACGAGCAGGGTAATTCTGCCGTTTATAAGGGTACATATGTATCTATTTGGAAGAAAGATAAATTCGGTAATTGTAAATGGGTTTTGGATACTGGCAATCCAGGCTTAGAGCCAAAGAAATAAATCAATTTACTTCTTCAAACTATTTCGTATTTCATCAATAACATGTAACGCCCAGCCGTGATGTGCAATTTCCTTCTTATCGGGCATTGAATTCAATTCAAACCAGCTCATTTCGGAAATTTCTTCCGATGGCTTCAGTTTAATATTACCGTTTACATTAACATGGTAATGAAAAATCAGGTGCCAGCTTCTGTCACCTCCGATAAATGATTCAATAAAGCTGAGCTTCGGGGTAAGATTTTCCAATCCAAGCTGTTCTTTAAGTATTCTTTTAGAGGCATTGTCGGGGTGTTCGGCTCGAAGCATTAAATCATCCGGAATAAACCAGCCCCTTTGATGGTCATACTTGTTTACCTCTTTATACTTTACAAGCAGCGTTTTATTCCCGGTAAATAGTGCTACATCTGCAACGGGCTTTATGGCTTTATCTTCGGATAGCGTAAGCTTTAACCTGCTCAGTAAATCTCTCCATCCGTCAGCGGAGTTGTTTCTCCAGTACTCCCCTTTTTCTGTATCAGCTTCAAATCCTGAATGAGTTAACGTTAGCTCGGTTACACCTTCTTTTTCGGTAATCTCGATTGAAACCAGCGTTTCTCCCCTCATCAGTTCAAACTGCCAGGTGAATGAAATTTTTTTATTCAGGACAAGCTCTGTTATTTTGCATCTTATGGTTTTATCCCACTCGCCGAACTTACTCTTCGGGTCAGCCTTAAACTCAAACTTATAACCAAGCTCAGGCTTGATATTGTTGGGCATAGTCGTCCAATTCTCAAGCAGTTTTGAGTCAGTTACGGCCCGCCAGATTTTTTCAGCCGGAGCATCAACTTTAATTTTTTTTATAATTGGAGTCATGTTTTGCCTCAACAAATATTTTTAATCTGCTTAATTTATCATCCCAGAAATTATCGAAATACTTTAACCAGTCAAGCACTGCCTTCATAGGTTTAGGGTTAAAGGAGTAATAACGCTCTCTTCCTTCCTTATTGTGACTGACAAGTTTTGACCGTTCGAGTATTCTTAAATGTTTTGATACTGCAGGTCTTGAGATTTTAAAATTTTCTGCAATTGCATTAACATTCATGGTTTCCTTTGAGAGCATAACAATTATGCGCCTTCGGTTTTCATCAGCTAATGCTGAAAATATATCGTTAGCTTGTTTCATGATTAATTTATTTTTCCAAATAATCTTTAATAGATTTTTCGATAATCGAGGTCCAGCCTTCATCAAAGTTCTTCCTTGCAAAGTCCGGATTATCAGCGGGAAATGTTTCAATGCCCGAGTGGGTAAGCTTTAAACGAGTCTTGCCATTTTCATCGAACAATTCAAAGGTAACAAACGAATCGCCCTCATATCCGTCATATTTCCAGCTGTAGGAGAGCTTTTTATTTGGTATAACTTCTGTAATTTTGCATAAATGAAGATATTTCCGGTCATCGGGACCTCCTTCAAACTGGAATTCAAATCCAACCTCGGGTTTAAATTCAGCTAAATCAAAATACCACTGCTTCATCTCCTCCCTATCAGTAATGGCTTTCCAAACCTTCAACACGGGAGCATTTATAATTACTTCTTTGAATATTGGTGATGTATTCATTTTTTCAATTGGAAATGTTGCTGCAAATATACGTAACCATTTGGTTACGTGTCAAGGGGAAAAAATTATACCCCTGGTACCAAAATAAAAAAGGGACAGAACACGGGTCTGTCCCTATATAATTTTATGTCACTTATGTTTAATCGGTTATCTCAATCGATAATTCTTCGCTTGAGCCGCGGACATCGGGATAATACATCAGCATACCGGTTGCAGGTATTACATTGTACTTTCCCGGTATCTGTGCCCTTATTATGTAGCTGAACTCATAAGTATCACCGTATATGTAAGTTGCGAAGAAAGTTACGCGGTTATCGCGGATATCCTTATCCGAGTACCACCATCTCCACCAGTAATATGACCAGCCCTGGTAATCTTTTTCATCTTCGATAGTATATGCCCAGTCGTCTTTTATTACCTCAACCCCTGCTGGAATAGGGTCTTCGAGCATAAAGTACTGGTTATTATTTTCCTTTGCCGATACTCTAACTTTAACCAGAATTTCATCTCCAGATTTCACCTTGCCGTCAAAATATCTTTTACGGTATGTAATCTGGTCATCATTATATTTTGTATATTTTTCAAGCTTAAAGTATTCCTTCTCAACTCTGAACCCGTTTTCTCTCGGCTGGATTTTGCCTTCGCTTGTGTAATATCTTAAATCGCTTGAAACATACACTTTCCCTGCACCGCTTTTTTCAATACGGATTTCATTATTGCCTGTCTTTAGCTTTGCGCCTTCGAGAACAAATTTCATGTCCTTCTGGAAAATATCTTCCTTTGTCATACGTTTATCAAGCAGCAATTCATTATTCACAAATACTTTTACGGAATAATCCGGCTCAAGCTCTTTTGAATTTTTAAGATAATCGACCATTGCAAAGATAATGAACGCAGTTGACTGTGTATTCCACCAGCCGCCACCCTGCCTTTGCTGCATAAGCCAGCGGATTGCTTTATTCAACAGTTCAGGATTATCCTTTAAACTGACGGGGTCAGCGATTAAAGCCTTAACCGCCATTGCCGTAGTTTGAACTTTATCATCCTGCCAGGTGTATTTGAATATCTGCCCTCCCCAGTAAGCGCCTGATTCACCCATATCCTGCGCGTGAGTCACCAAGCGCTGGCTGTATTTGTTAGCTGTTTCGGTATCACCGATGTTTCTTGCCGCCATTGAGAGCAGTGCAATAGAGTAATCGTTTAAATCCATTACGTCGCTTAATATCTGGAGCTGCTCTTCAAACAGCTTTGTATCGGAGCCATCAGCGTATGACAGTGCATAAAGCATATAGGCGCGTGTCGAAGGGTCAATATCTTTATTCTTAAGCTGGGTTTTGATTGCTGTAATTCCTTTTTTGTAGACATCCTTGCGGACCGGATAACCCGCCTTATCGCCTAGCGTTAAGCCGTAGATTACATAAGAAGTCATAAACGGCTGCGACTGGTCATTGGTCCACCATCCCCAACCGCCGTCATAATGCTGCATTGAATACAGCCTGTTGTAGCCCGCTTCGACCATTTTCGGCAAATCCTTCTGTGTTGCTTCGCTTATAGGAGCATTTAAATCCTTAAATGCATTGGCAACAATTACAGTCGGAAGGAATCGACTCATAGTCTGCTCGACACATCCGTAAGGATAGCCGACAAGCTCATCAAGCGCGGTCAGCATTGTCGAAGCAAGTGACGGTGCTACGTTCAGAGTAAGCTTAGTTGAACGTAAATCGGTGTATTCCGGAATTTCGACGAATTTAACTTCGGTCTTTTCAACATCGGAAACATCCATTGCCTGGTATTTTGCAAGCTGCAAGCCATGCGGCTGGAGAGGAACTTTGAGCTCAACCGCATCGGATTCCTCGTTTGTCAATGCTGTTGCAGTAAGCTTTGCAAAGCCGGTTGGATTATTAACCTTAATTTTCCAGTCAATACGTTTTTCTTCATTTTTGCCCATTGTAATAACCTGCTCTTTTGAATCACCCATTATCTCAAGATTTTCAACCTTCAAGCTCAGCTTTGTTTCCTTATCCGTTTCAAGATAGTTGTGAATTATCGTCGAAATTGTAACTTCATCCTCCTGCTGGAAGAAGCGAGGTGTTTCCATTCTTACAAGCAGGTCTTTGCGTGTTATTATTGCATTAACTTCCTGCCCGACTTTTGTATCATTTGTAATTACGCGTGAAGTGATTCTCCATGTGGTCAGGTTATCGGGGAATTTAACCTTAACAGTTGCGTAGCCGCTTTCGTCTGTTTCAACGGATGAGAGCCACAAAATTGCGTCACGGAAATCGCTCCTGGTTTCAGCTTCAACAAATGGTTCACCATTTTTAAAATCTCTTTCAAGTTCATCATCATCTTTGCCTTTTTCTTTTTTACTGAGATCCGATTTATCTTCGCTTTTGGGAGCATTCATAGTTCTGGTCTCAGAAAGTTTTCCGTTAAGCATAATTTCGCCGCTTGTAACATCTAATTCACTCTGCTCATTTCCAGTAACAATCCCATCAATAATCAAGCCTTCGGAGCTTGTTCTCAAATTAACTTCGATAGTCTGACCTTTTTTAATAACCAGTTCCTTACCACTCTCTTTGGATTTCTTGTTCTTCACAACCCCGATAGTATAGCTGCCCTCCGGAAGCTTAAATTCGTAGCTTCCGTCCTCACCCGTGGTCGCAGCAACAAAATCTCCGTCAATAACAATCGTAGCATAAGGCATTGCATTGCCGTTTTTATCGGTCAACCTTCCTTTAATTGTCCCAAGCTCGGTTTCACTTAATGATTTAACATTAAACCTTTCATATATTGTAATCAATCTTGAATAGCTGTAATACGAATACGCATTGCTGTAATGAACGCTGACTGAATTCCATTTAGGCGCATAGAAAAACTTTTTAATATCTTTTGTATTATCCGGTTTTATAGCGTATATGCTTTCATCGACAATTCCAACAGCAACATCAGCATTTGCAACAGGATTGCCGTAATTATCGGTAACTTTAATCAAAACTGTCCCTTCTTCTTTCGGTTTATAAGTGGTCTTATCTGTTCCGATTGAAACAGTCAAAAATTTCTTTTCCGGAATTACCATAACCGATTTGCTTGAGGAATAAAACTGCCCGTCACTTACATACGCAACTGTGATAAAGAAATTCGGAGTTGCATTTTCATCAACGGGAATTTCGATAATTTCGGACGTCCCCTCAATTTTTTCGACCTTATATGTCAATATATTGTCATTTTGGGTTGTAATTAACACGCTTGCTCCCGGTGCCGTTGTAACAATCAATGCTTTGCAAACTTCACCCGGCTTGTATGAATCCTTATCGGGAAATATCTGCACGGCACCTGACTGGTTATACCACCACCACATATCGCCTTTTGAAACGTAGCAGTATGTATAATCGGTTACTTTCTTTCCGCGGTCATCGTAGGATACAATTTCAATCGAATAATACCCTTCATTTGAGGCATCAAAGGTTACTGTTCCAACTCCTTGCGCATTAGTCCGCCCTGAGACACTGGTTACATAATCTTTTTTCTGCTTATAATCGGGATATCCGCTCCATGTTAGCTTGTTTACGACGGCTTCAAAACTTATTTCTCTTGGCTTTTCGGAAAAATCCATAGCTTTGACTTCAATGGTAATCTTCTCATCGGGTTTGTAGAGGTATTTATCCGTTTTTGATGACATGAAGAAATCCGCCCGGGTTACATAAACTGTTTTAGTCGAAGAAATTTCCCTTCTTGATTTATCTGTAACTTTTGCCTGAACTATATAAATAAAATCAGTTTCATAAGTTCTGTCGTAATCCCAATACCACCAGTAATTATACTTCGATTTAAAGTCCTCTTTAATCTGGTAATCAAAATCAAATCTTCCTTCCTTATCAAGCTTTCCTTCTCCGCTGTAAATGTATTCAGCATCATTGTATTTGTAGTTATCATCCATGTTTGAATAATACTCTTCATACCACCATCTGTATTCACTGAAATACCACCACGGCTTGTAGAAAGTCTTTTTATAAACGTTGTATTCGACCGCTGCTTCCTGAACGGGGCTTCCAAAATAATAGTCCGCCTGCACAACGCCATTTATATTATCGCTGTTCGTGTACTGGTCCTTATCAAGTGTAATACTGACTTTATACTCGGGCTTTTTGTATTCTTCAACAAAGAATGAGCCAGTATACTGCTGCCCCTGGTCAAGCTCGGCGTAAATATAATATTGTCCTAAAGAGGGGTTCTCATCGATATTAAACTCACCGCTGAAGCTTCCTTTATCGTTTGTCTTAACAACCTGCTTGAATACTTCGGCGCTTTTTGAATCCTTTATCTTAACGGTAATATCTCTTGAGCCGATATTTTCATAACCGCCGGGGGTGGATTTCCGAATAGTCCCCTTAAATTCAACTTTTGATTTTGGTCTGTAAACGGGCTGGTTGGTATAAATGTAAACAGAATACATATTTGCACCGTAGCCGAAATATAAATACGGGTCGGATACAGCAATATCATCTCCCTTGCGCCCGATAATTAACGGGTATGAAACGCTGTTTGCCGCTGCATATTCCCTATCGACATCTTCAAGAGCTTTGTAGAACAGTCCGCCGATAGTTTTGCCGATTCCAATTTTCTTCTGTCCGATAAAAAAGCTCAAATCAACATCTGTAATCGGCTCACCTGTTTTTCTGTCAACAGTAAAGGCAAGCAGGGCGTTATTTGATGCTTCGGTAATTGTTCCTATATCGGTTACAAAAAATCCCGTATATGCAACTCTGTTTTTATAAGATGCTCTTACGACAAATGCCCCTTTTTGAGTAGGTTTATATGTAATAGTTTCATAACTGTAGTAATAATCATACGAACCCTCTGTTTTCAGCTTTTTATCGAAGCTGTCGATTTCTTCACAAAGACTAAGCAGGTTCATGCTGTCTTTGCTTAAGACATCAATCTGGTAGTTTGATGTCTGCCTTGAGAAAAATCCTTCAATATCATTTATCTTATAAATCTTAAAATTAAATACGGTATTTTTCTTCAGGTAATACGCATAGACATTAATCGATACATCCTGCCCGGAAGCATACATGTTGTTTGTGTAGAGTGAAAATGATACGTTATAATCATCCCATTCATTTTGTGAAAATGATGCGGATGGATATAACAGAATCAGCGAAACCACCCCCAAAATTAATGATTTAAGCAAGTAAGACATAACTATGTTCTCCTTAAGTAAGTATTCAATTTCTTTACTTAATTATATGCAAATTACCGAAAAATGTTCCCATACCCAAAAGCCGAAAACAGTAAACTACTATACTGGTGAAAACACCAACAACGAGGGTTAAAAGTGCTAACTGCGAATTAATTATGTTATGGATGGGGTATTATTTTGTGTTTAATAGCATAATGAGAAAGCTCAACATTAGACCTTAAACTAAGCTTTTCCAATATCCTTGCCCTGTATGTGCTGACTGTTTTAATGCTTAGCAGCAGCTCATTTGCAATTTGAGTAAGTGAATTGCCTGAAGCAATTAAACACATAACCTGAAACTCTCTTTCGGAAAGCACTTCGTGTGCAGACCTGTAAACATCTTTATCAATCGAAGAATAAGCAATCGACTCAGCAATGGATTCGCTTAAGTATCTCCCGCCGCTGCAGACTTTGCGAATTGATTTAATAAGCTCTTCCGGCACACTTTCTTTGTTCAAGTATCCTGATGCACCTGTTTTTAATGCCCTAATAGCTATTTCTTCGTCAGGATGCATTGAAAGAATAAGCACTTTTAAATCAGGTTTCCTCTGTTTGATTTCAATTAGAGCATCAAGTCCGCTTTTGCCCGGCATTGTTATGTCCAAGATAAGCAAATCCCATTCATGGGTAAATAGAAGGTTCATTACTTCATCTGAATTTGATGCTTCGCCCAGGACTTCCATGTCCTTCTCTTCGGAAAGGATTTGTTTTATTCCCCTTCTAACAACGGAATGGTCATCTGCAATTAGAATTTTAATCATGTTTTAAATGTTTGGTTATTGGTATGTTAACAGTTACTTCCGTTCCGCCATTTGGTATTTTTTCAACATTTAAAAAGCCTCCTAATGAAAGCGCGCGTTCTTTCATTCCAAGAATACCCAATGAAGGCTTTTTACTATTAAATCCGTTTGATATCCCAACTCCATTATCCTTAATTCTCATTATCAATGAATCATTGCCGTTTACTTCAAGGCTAAGTTTTATTTTCGACGCTTTTGAGTGCCTCGCAATATTTGTCAACGATTCCTGAAATATTCTAAATAGAGTAGACGAAGCAATCGGGTTAAGCTCAAGATTACTATTGATATCAAGTTCGCATTTAATTTTTGTTCTTCTCGAAAATTCCCTAACTTGCCATTCAATGGCAGGGAGAAAACCCAGCTGGTCAAGCAGCTTTGGCCTTAGGTTAGCCGAAATTTTCCTTACATTTTTAATGGTGTCATCCACTGTTTCGCAGATTAATAACAAACCTTGGACTAATTTAGAATTACTGGAATTTTTTTTGCATATCCACATGAGCTCCATTTTAATGGCGGTTAATGATTGCCCCAGCTCATCATGAATTTCCCGTGCTATTCTGGTATTTTCTTCCTCACGAACATTTTGAAGTCTTTTAGTCAGGTCACTTAAATGTTCGGATTTGTGTTTTAATTCATCGGTTGTCTTTTTCCTCTCGTTGATTTCTTTTATCAAGTCCGAAGTTTTTTCTGCTACTTTTTCTTCAAGATTATCCTTAAAAGTTTTGAGCTCACTAATCAGAATCACAACTATTGTAAAAAAGAAAAATCTAACAAGACCATTCCAATAAGGTATTGCGGGGCTTGCATAGCGTGATAATTCCTGAATGTCCGCAAAAACCCACATTGCAGTCCCCAGAACTGAAAGCGCCAAACCAAAGTTTTTATTCGTGTACCAGGTAACAATCGAAATAGGAACAAGATAAAATACAGAGAAAGAAATTTCAACGCCAGTAATAAAATCCATAAGGCCGATTAGGGCTAAAAGGATAAGTCCAGTAAAAACAATTGTTGGCTTGCTGAGGCTATTCAAATAATCCAGTTTCATGCTTGACAGAAAATCATTGAACTCAATATATAAAACGAGAAATTAAAGTATTATGCAAATTTGTAAGACTTCAAGAAAAATTTGTTTACTGCTTATTAAAGCCGTAAAAGTTAAATTTGACGATTATGCTTTCAGTTTTTAACATAACTGTGCAATTCGGGGCAAAAAAGCTTTTTGAGGAAGTTTCCTTTATAGTCAATCCGAGGGACAGAATCGGGCTTGTCGGCGCAAACGGAACGGGTAAATCCACTTTGTTGAAGATTATCAACGGACAGCTTGAGGCGGATAAAGGAGAGATTGCCTTATCAAAGCATACAACTGTCGGCTACCTGCCCCAGGAGGGAATCACGTACAATGGTAAATCAATTTATGAGGAGGTTTATTCGGGTATAGGCGACATTGCAGCATTAAAAGAAGAAATAGAAGATATTCATAAAGAACTTGAAACACACCCGGATAACAATTCAGAAGAATATTTAGAGCTTGTGGAAAAACTCGGCGAGCTTCAGCATAAGTTCGAAGATTTGGATGGATTCAGAATAAAATCAAATATAGAAAAAATTCTTGAAGGATTAGGATTTCATTCAAATGATTTTGACCGGCTGAGTGATGAATTTTCGGGCGGGTGGCAGATGAGAATCGCTCTTGCAAAGCTATTGCTTAAAAGACCTTCGGTTCTGCTTCTTGATGAGCCGACAAACCATCTTGATATCGAATCGCTTCTTTGGGTTGAGAATTTCCTGAAGTCATACGAAGGTGCCATTATTCTTGTCTCTCACGACAGAACATTTCTTGATAACATCACCGCCAAAACTATAGAAATCTACACGGGAAAAGTTACAACATATTCCGGCAACTATTCATATTATGTTAAAGAAAAAGAAACGAGAAAAGAACTGCTTTTAAAGAGCTATGAAAACCAGCAGAGGTATTTAAAACAGCAAACAAGGTTTATAGAACGATTCAGGTATAAAGCATCAAAGGCGAGCAGCGTTCAAAGCAGAATTAAACTGCTTGAAAAAATGGATATAATCGAAATTGAAGATGAAGAATCGGCAATACATTTTAAATTCCCGCCTGCAACACATTCCGGTAGGAAAGTGCTGGATCTGAGAAATGTTTCCAAAAGCTACGGCGATAATCTTGTGCTCAAAGGTGTTGATTTAGAAATTGAGCGGGGTGATAAGATAGGTCTGGTCGGAGTAAACGGCGCGGGTAAATCAACTCTTGCACGAATAATCCGCGGGACTGAGGAAATTCAGGAAGGAAAGAGAAAACTCGGTATTCAGGTAGATTTGGAATACTACTCTCAGCACCAGGCTGATACATTAGACCCTAACAATACTGTCCTTGGAACACTTGATGCCGTTGCCGAGGGTGAGATAAGAAAACAGCTTCGCACAATATTGGGAAGCTTTTTATTCAAAGGAGACGATGTGTTTAAATCGGTTTCGGTATTATCGGGAGGCGAAAAATCACGCCTTGCGCTTGCCAGAATGCTTCTTAAACCATCCAATTTTTTGATACTTGACGAACCAACAAACCATCTTGATATGAATTCCAAAAAAGTCTTAATGAATGCTTTGCACAATTACAGGGGGGCGATTTTAATTATATCTCATGACAGGGAATTTCTCGACGGGATTGTTAGCAAAGTAATTGAGGTTAAGAATAGAAATATAAAGATATACCTCGGCAACTGCTCATATTACCTGCTGAAAAAAGCAGAGGAGAAAAAAGACGAGCAATCAAAGCTGAATACTGCGGATTTTGAAAAAGAAATAAATGTTAACGGGGCGCCCCTCAAGAAAACAAAAAAGCAGAAGCGGCAGGAAGCAGAAACAAGGAATAAGCTTTATAATATATCAAAACCCGTAAAGGATAAGATTTTGCGAATTGAAAAAGACGTTAAGAAAAAAGAAAATCAATTGAAAGAGATTGAAAAATTGATAGCCTCGGAAAATTTTTATAAGGATTCGGAAAAAGTAAAAAAAACGAATGCAGAATATAAAGAGATTAAAGAATTGCTTAATAACCTATACCACCAGTGGATGGAAGAGACAAATAAGCTAAAAGAAGCAGAGGAAAAATTGTAATTTAAACTTGCAAGCGTCGGGTCGGAAAAGTGGGACCCTTCCTGCCTGCACCTGGCAGACGGCTTTGCTTAGGGTGTAAAAATATGCAAATTGGAGAATACAAATTACATGCTGTTCAAACGGGGCTGTTCAGACTTGACGGAGGAGCAATGTTCGGCGTAGTGCCCAAGCCGCTTTGGTCAAGAACCAATCCACCCGACGACAGAAACAGGATTGATATGTGCATGAGGTCGTTATTGCTTGTATCGGAAAAAAAGAAAATAATAATTGATAACGGCGTGGGTTATAAGCTTAGTGATAAGCTGAACGACATCTATGGAGTTGACCACTCAAAATTTACTCTTGAGGGAGGGCTGGAAAAGCTCGGCTATATAACTGATGATATTACCGACGTTCTGGTAACACACCTGCATTTTGACCATGCAGGGGGTTCAACCAAAATTGGTGAAGATGGAAAGCTTCAGCTTATGTTTCAGAATGCAACATATTATGTTCAGAAAAAACATTGGGAGTGGGGACAAAACCCAAGTGACAGAGACAAAGCAAGCTTTTTCCCGGAAAACTTTAATCCCATAAAAGAGCAGGGACACTTAAAACTAACCGATGGTGATACAAAATTTGATGAACATATAAACCTTCACGTAGTTAATGGTCACACTCCCGCAATGCAGTTAGTAACCGTTCGCGATGATAACACAACGCTATTATTTACCGCTGATTTATTCCCAACCACAACCCACATTTCACCGCCATATATTATGGGTTATGATTTATTTCCCTTGACCACACTTGACGAAAAGAAAAAATTCTTACCGCAGATTGCAAAGGAAAACTGGCTGTTATTTTTCGAACACGACGCTTTTACGGAAACTTGCCGTATTCAGCAAAATGAAAAGGGATTTGCGGTTATTGATAAAATGGAATTAAATAAAAGGTAATGGAGGGGTTTACAAAAATCTGCAAGGTATCCGACCTGACCAACAAACGGGGCAGAAAGTTTACAATCGATGAGGATACGGATATTGCATTGTTCAAAGTAGCCGATAAGATTTATGCTGTATCCAATGTTTGCCCGCACAACCATTCGGAGGTGATGTATGACGGATACATTGATGAAGATCTATTCCTTGCATGTCCGATACACGGATGGCAGTTTCACTTGGAGACGGGGGAAGTCCCGCCTGAATGCAAGGGCTTATCCGCAACACTTGAAACATACGATGTTAAGATTGAAAATGATGAGGTTTGGGTAGAAGTAAAAGAAAAGAAAAAGAAATGGTTTTGGTGATATGATTTTTAATATTTACTACTTTACTGTTTGAATAAACGGCCATTCTTTCCTTCTCCACGCCCGCCAGAAGTATAAAATACTTCCAACTACCAAAAGCACAAACGCATACTTAATTTCTTTTTGGAAGTTCTGCCGTGAAAATAAAACGTAAACAAACCCGATAAAAGCCAAAATTGCAGGCATCGGGTAAAGCCACATTTTAAAAGGTCTGGATACCTGGGGGTGCTTAATACGAAAATAAACAACACCAATTGTTTGGGCAAGAAACTGCACTATAAGGCGGATAACAACAAGTGCTGCAATGATATCCTTGAGCCGAAGAAAGCAAAATGCAACGGCAACGAGTCCCAGCACGATTAACGAAACATAGGGAAACTTATGCTTAGGGTGAACTTTGGAAAACACTTTGAAATAATCCCCCTGCACAGCAGCGGCATAAGGCACGCGTGAATAACCCATAAGCAGAGAAAACA
>Ga0326597_10006261_pt1 | contig 16347 bp, 12 predicted proteins | sample RVTome_12_FD_203789 | JGI IMG/M metagenome (GOLD analysis project Ga0326597, IMG submission 203789) | Soil microbial communities from uranium-contaminated site in the Upper Colorado River Basin, Wyoming, United States - RVT100D185 | ecosystem: Environmental > Terrestrial > Soil > Contaminated >...
CAGTGACGGGAGGCCATCGGGCTCGAACCCCATGTCGCCCGATGGCCTCCCGTCACCGCACCCGAGTGATGCTCCTGTTCGAGGGGGCTCGTGGATACGGTGGTTCTTTTTCACGCGCTGGCAGCGCGTTCGCCGGGGACCGGGACGCAAGAGCTGCGAGCGACATGGGGTTCGAGCGAGTAGCTCTTGCGTCCCGGTCCCCGAGAAGACTCTTCACTCAAGAATTCGCGAAATCAGCGAATGCGCGCGATCGGCCTCGTTTCGCGGCGTGAGGCGGGGGAATACTCGCGCGGGCGTTGGCTGCGCGGATTCAGTGACGGGAGGCCATCGGGCTCGAACCCCATGTCGCCCGATGGCCTCCCGTCACCGCACCCGAGTGATGCTCCCGTTCGAGGGGGCTCGTGGATGCGGTGGTTCTTTTTCACGCGCTGGCAGTGCGTTCGCTGGGGACCGGGACGCAAGAGCTGCGAGCGACATGGGGTTCGAGCGAGTAGCGCTCGCGTCCCGCCCCCCGAGAGGAGTCTTCGCGCAAGGCGGGACGAAACGGATCCCGTCGCCGCAAAGGGAAGTCGACGGTTTCTCCAGCACGATGTGTGAGAAGGGAGCGCCGCGTTTGCGTGAAGCGGTGGGGTCGTTCGGGTCGGGCTCTTGTTGAATCGTGGGTTCCGGGGAGAAAGCCAAGCGTTCCAGGCGGCGCGATTCGTAGAGCGAGAGCGCCCAGAGTGGGAAGTACTGGCGGTAGAGCGTGTAGTCGAGCAGCGCGGTGTGGAAGAAAACGCCAGCCGGATCCTGCCGGGGCCAGCTGCCCGACTCCTCTTGCTGCTCGATCAGGAATCGCGAGCCCCGGACGATCGCGCCCCAGTCGGGGTCGCGCGCTTCGAGCAGGGTCATCAGCGCCCAGGCCGTCTGGATCACCTGGCTCTCGCGGTGTTCGATGTAGCTGCCGCTCACGCAGCCGGCGGGATCCTCTCCCCATCCGCCGTCGGCCCGCTGTCTCGCCCTCAGCCAATGGCACGCCCGGCGAATCGCCGAATCGTTTGGCCTGGTACCCGCTGCGATGAGTCCGCGAACACCAAAGAGGGTTCCATAGATGAAGTTCACACCCCAGACGCCGCGCCAGGAACCGTCCGAGGTCTGTGCGAGCCGCAAGCACTCGTACGCGCGCGCGAGCGCGGGTTCGATTTCGGCGCCGAGATAGTTCGGAAAGCGGCGTCGGAAGCTGGCGAGCGCTGCGATGCACGAAGCAGTGCACTCGACGTAGGAGTGCTCGGTCATCGAGTCTCCGAACATCTCGGCCGGATTCAGCCATTCTAGGCCGAGCCTCGAGCGCTGCGCCTCGTAGCTGCCGAAACCGCCGTCCGGATTCTGGCATCCCAGGATGAAGCGCGCCGCGTTGCGGGCGTCGTCGGCGCTGAGTTTCGGCGCCGGCGTCTTCAGCAACGCCTCCAACGCTTCGGCCGTGCAGTCGCTGACCGGCCATCCATGCCACACGCTCGCGAAACACCAACCGCCCTTCGGATCCAACCGGTAGGCTTCCCGGTAGCCCGGGAAGCTGTCTCGAATCTGTTGGCTGTCGAGGAACGCGGCGCCCCGCTTGATCGCGGTTTCGACTTCGGCGTGCGGGATCGCGGCGGTCAGCGCCTGCAGCGCGAACGCGGTATCCCACGATGCACTGCGCGCTCCGGCGACCCGCATCCCGTCTTCGTCGTCTTCCCACACCCAGGCTTCGAGTCGCGCCAGCGCTCGTTTGGCGTCGGGGTCGTCCACGTAGCCGGCGCGCAGTGCGAGTATGTTCAGGATTCCGCTCACGGGTGAAATGCTGGTGTGGTCCGTCGTCTGCAGCTCCCAGCGGATGCGCTCTTCGAGTTCGCGCAGCACGCGCCCGCGGTGCGCCGGGCGATGGTGGCGCTCGAATAGCGCGAGCAATTCGAAGATCGCGCGCAGCGGCCGGCCCGGAGGTGTTACGAGTTCGGCCCCGCGCAGCGAGCGGCGGGCCGCATTCCAATCGACGCCCGCGTAGTCTTCACTGTAGATCTCGTCGCGGATCTGATCGAGTCGTGTGGATTGCGGTGCCTGGGTCTTGCGGCCATACAGAACCGACATCGCCAGCTGGATGTGGCGGGTATGGCAGTAGAACTTCGACGGGTGGATCGGGAGCGCTTCGGGTACGGACCACAATTCCGGCACCAGGGGAGGCACGCCGCGCCAGTCGTACAGCCCGAGCAGCGCCAGCCAGAGCTTGCCCCAACTCGGGATCGTCAGGACGCCTTCGCGGCGGATGAAGTGCTGCGCGGGAACGAGCAGCGGGTCGCTCGCCTCGACGCCGATCAATCTGGCCGCGATGTAGACCAATGTCGTCACGAAGAGGTAGGGGGCCGAGAGTTCGTGGAGTCCCCAGAGCCCCGACGACAAACGCGTGCGCTCAAAGTGGCGGATCAACTTCGCGCGCCGCTCGGGCGTGATCTCGACACCGACGAGGGTTTGGAGCATCACATACTGGGCGGCGAGCATCGGGCACCAGACGACCTCGCCCTCCCAGCTGCCGAAGTCGCCAGAATGGGTGCCGGTATCGCTCGGTTCCGCTTCGGAAGACCATTGCCGGGCAATCAACGCGCCTGCACCGCGTTGGATGGCCGGCCCTGCGGGCGTCGCCTCCATCTCGTGGCGCGAGGTGACCGTCATCGACAGCATCGGCGACGACATGACCGCGGGATCGCCTCGCCGGAACGCGCCATTCGTCAACCAGCGCAGCCGCCGTCCCATCTCGCGCGCAACTTCGGCGGTACCCTTCGGGTCTCCGCTTCGCGCGGCGCGCGCGCCGAGTCGAATCAACGCGGGGCCAGCGACCTTGACGAACGATTGCGCAAAGGCCGTGAGCCGATGGTCCTCGCCTGCGAGGTACCGCATCGTGCGCTCGCGCTCGCGCGGGTCGCGACGCCAAAGTTGGTAGATTTCCGCGCGAATCGCCGCCGCGGAAGCGGTGTCGGAAGCAAAGATTTCGTAGAGCGCACCCGCGAGCAACTCGGCCACCCGGGTTCCGCGCTCTCTGGAACGCCGCCAACTCTCGAAATCCGAGGTCGTGACCAGCGTCAAGGCATCCACCATGCCAAACGTCATTCCGGCAGCCGTGAGCGGGTGGTGGAATCCGACGGCATCGCCGACGAGCGCGAGTCCGGGGCGGCCGTGATCGGAACGCGGGCGCGCCTGATTGACCGCCCAGGAGATGTCCCCTCCGTGCAGAGCCGCCTCGAAAGGCGAGCGCAGCGATTCGGGCAGCGAGGGTCCGTAGGCTTCGAATAGCGTTCCCGGCGAGGCCGATGCTCGGAGCGGGAGGTCCAGGCAGAGCCGCACTTCGTCTTCTGCAATCCGATAGGCGAGCATCGGCCCGGGGCCGCTGAGAAATACGTGCCCGTAGCCTTCGAACGGCATCTCGCGCGTGCGCAGGCGCAGGCCCGCCATTCGCGACAGCGTGACGCGCTCCGTGGACAAACCCAGCGCCGCGCGCGCGCACGACGAGCGACCGTCGGCGGCGACGATGTGTTCGAAGCGGATGCGTTCTTCGCCACCCGAGCACGATTGTTGGAACGAAACCGACTGGCCGTCGATTCCGGTCGCACGCGCTCCGGGCAGGTAGGCGACATCGGGATGTGAGGAGGCCGCGTCGCGCAGCATGTCGACGAGCGCGAAGTGCTCACCGCTCCAACCGAGGGCTCCGTTTGCGTAGGGGAGAACCACCGGCGCGCTGCCGTCGTCCGGGAAGATCGCGAATCCGCGCCCCGAATCGAAGCGAGAATCTTCGGACGGGTCGAGACCGAGTTCGTGCAGCACGCTGAGTCCGAGGGGGTGCAGCCATTCGCCCGCCAGCCGCCGTGCCGCAGCGGGGTTGGCTTCGAGGAGCAGAACCCGCGCACCAGCTCGCGCCCGGGCGAGCGCGGCCACGCAGCCGACGGGCCCCGCGCCGATCACGACCGCGTCGAAGTCCCCGGAGCGGATCTTCACGCGGCGGCCTCGCGGCGATGCGCGGCGAACGAAATCTCCGGGCGGGAAGAACTCCATTCCGGGCAGCGCGAGGTGGGTCGGGGCGAGGTGAGCATGAACCTCCTGGGGGTCTGCGTTTTCTAGGCGGCGGGCGACGCGGCCATTGCCGGGTCGTCGGATGGGGCTGCGATCGGCGCGCGCGCAGCCGGGTTCTGGATGGCGCCGCGCGCGTGGAAGAACGCATACGCTTCTTCCACCGCGCTCTCGATTTCCGTGGGCCGGTAACCTAGCTCAACCCGCGCTTTGCTGGTGTTGGCGTGCCGCCGCATCTGCAGCAACCGGATCGCGCCTGGGGTGAGCCGCTGGCGGACATTCGGGAAGAACTGGCTCAAAATCGGGCTCGCGACCCCCGCAAAGGCCCCCATCACGACGGCCGGAAGTCTCCGGCGCGGGCGGGCAACGCCCGTCACCCGCTCGAACTGCTCCACGATATCGTCGAGCGTCGCGAAGCGCGTGCTGAAGATGTATTTCTCGCCCGTTCGGCCGCGCGACATCGCTAGCTGGTGACCGCTGACGATGTCTCGAGCGCTCACGAATTCGAAGCCGCCCGACACGTAGGCGCGAAGCTCGCCGTTGGCAAAATCACACAGGGTCTGCCCCATCCGCGACGGCAAAAAATCGTTCGCGCCGAGGATCGCGCAGGAGGTGGCCACCACCACGTCGAGCCCGCGCGCAACCGCCTGAAGGCACTCGAGCTCGGCGAGCACCTTGGTTCGCTCGTAGGGCATGGCGCGGTGGAAGGGGTAGTGGGGAACGGACTCGTCGCTCGGCGCAGAAGGATCGTCGAGGTGATGGCCGACGGCGCTGAAGGATCCGGTGACCACCACGCGGGCGACGCCGTGGTTTTGCGCGGCTTCGAGGACGTTCCGCGTGCCGACGACATTCGACTCGAACAGCTGGCGTCGATGTTCGGCGTTGCCTTGAATCGTCGAAACCATCGCCCCGCAGTGATACACGCGCTGGCAACCCTTCACGGCGATACTCACCGATTCGGGATCCCGGAAATCTCCTTCCGCGCGTTCGACGTCGAGGCCTTCGACGGCGCTGTCGTCGCAACCGGGCTGGAGCAGAACGCGGACGCGCTCACCATCTTCGAGCAGGCGCGCAACCAGATTGGCGCCCAGGTGGCCCGAGGCACCGGTCACGAGTACCCGGCCCGTGCCCGGGGCGAGGTCGGGTCGATCGCTGTTGCTGGGTTCCGTCATAGGGAAGGACTGCGTCATCCTCTCGAGGTTTTCGATCCCGAAGAGTAGGCGACAAACTCGGCCTCCACCTCGAAAATCCAGCGCGCCAACAGCCGCGCGGGCGCCGCGCGCTGCTGATCTGTGCGAAGATCGGCTGATGACCGCGGGCCGGCACGACCAGGGCGGCCCGGGCGAGGGCGAAACCAGTCGGCGGGATCTGCGCTCGGACTTCGGCGGCGTCGCTGGCAATCTCGCGCTGTTGGCGGCCCTGCCCATTGGGACCGCATATCTCTACTTCTGCGCGCGCTTCAACGGCGGGCGTTTGCTCCCCGGGCCCGAAGCCGATCTGGAGGCGCTTGCACAGAGCCTGATTCCGAGCTGGGAAACCGCGGCCGTCTACCTCGCCTGGCTGGCATTCCAGGCGCTGCTGCAGGCGTTCGCACCGGGCCCGACGGTGGAGGGAACGCCGCTCGAAGACGGCACTCGCCTCCGCTACCGGATGAACGGTCGATCGTCGCTGTTGATCAGCGCCGTTGCGGTTGGCGCGGGTGCCGCGAGCGGCCTGCTCCCACTGCGCTGGATCTACGACCACTTCGGCGAGCTGATCTCGGTGGTGACGCTGTTTTCCTATGGGTTTGCGCTCTTCCTGCTGATCTACGGCCGCGCCGGCGAGCCGGCTCGCAAAACGCGCGGCGTGATCGTCGACTACTTCCTCGGGGCGGCTCGCCATCCGCGCATCCCGCCCGTTACCGGCTTCGATCTCAAGGTCTTCTTCGAAGCGCGTCCCGGTCTGATCGGATGGGTGCTGGTGGTTTGTTCGTTTGCCGCGGTGCAGATCGAGCGCCACGGCTCACTGTCCAGCGCGATGGCCGTGGTCTGCACACTGCAGCTCGCATACGTGCTCGATTATTTCTGGCACGAACCGGCGATCCTCACGACGCTCGATGTCCAGCACGAGAAATTCGGCTGGATGTTGCTCTTCGGCGATCTCGTGTGGGTGCCGATGACCTATTCGCTCCAGGCCCACTATCTGATCGATCACGCGCCGGAACTTCCGATCTGGGCTGCCGCGCTTTGTGTGTCGCTGGGGCTTGTCGGCATGACGCTATTTCGCTGGTCGAATCTCCAGAAGCACCGCTTTCGCAGCGACCCGAAGGGGCTGCGGATCTGGGGCAAGCCCGCCGAATTCATCGAGACCCGTCACGGCAATCGCCTGCTCGTTTCGGGTTTCTGGGGTTGGTCGCGCCATTCGAATTATCTGGGCGACTGGCTGCTGGGTCTCGCCTGGTCGCTGCCCTGCGGGTTTCAGTCGCTGCTCCCCTACTTCTACCCGATCTATTTCGCGGGCCTGCTGATTCATCGCGAGCGCCGCGACCACCAGCGCTGCGCGGCCAAGTACGGCGAGGACTGGGACCGCTACTGTCGCCGGGTGCGCTGGCGGATCGTGCCGGGGCTGTATTGAGCAAAGCGAATATTCCAGCGGAGAATCCGACGCGGCCACCCGAGCTTCTTTTCCCATCCTGCGACCCGAAGGGTATGCTCACTGCCCGCGTCGGTTCTGTGCGCGCGGGTCTTTACGCCACTTCGACGAGTCGAGGAATTCGTGTCCCGCCAACGGACGGCCGCCCTGGAAATCATCGTTCAACGCGATCGCCTCGTCCTGCTCTTGGGTCTGATCGGAATTTCGGCGCTCGCGTGGGCCTACACGATCGCGTTGTCAGCAGACGCCGGCCACGGAGCCCATGCGGTGATTCTCGCGCAGCCTCGGGCGTGGACCCGCGCGGATCTCGCGATGACCTTCGGGATGTGGACCGTGATGATGCTGGCGATGATGCTGCCGACGGCGGCGCCGATGGTGCTGAGCCTCGCGAAGATCAGCCGCGGACAGTCGGTCTCGACGAATCCCGTGGCGCCTGCAACCGGCTTCCTGCTCGGCTACGCGATCGTCTTGAGCGCCTTCAGCCTGGTTGCCGCCGCCATGCAGTGGGGCTTCCATCAAGCGGCCTGGATCACGATGACCGGCGAATCGACCAACCGCGTCTTTGCGGGGAGCGTATTGCTCGGCGCGGGAGCCTTTCAGTTCAGCCGATTGAAAGACGCCTGTCTGCATCGCTGCCGCTCTCCGCTCTGGTTTCTGATGACGCAGTGGCGGCCCGGTTCGGCAGGCGGAATCAAGATGGGAATTGCGCATGGCCGTTTCTGCATCGGCTGCTGTTGGGCGCTGATGGCGCTGATGTTCGTCGGAGGATCGATGAACCTGCTGTGGACGGCGGGGCTCGCGCTCTTCATGTTGGCGGAGAAGGCGCTGCCGGCCGGCCGGACGATCGGGCGAATCGCCGGTGCCGGACTCGTCGCATGGGGAGCGGGCGTGCTCGGTACGAGCTTGCTCGCCGCGCTGTGAATCCGATTTCCGGGGGGAAGGCGAAATGACTGACAAAATGACTGGCAGTTGGAAGATTCGCGGCGAGTTGATTCTCAGTTGTAACTGCGATGTGTTTTGCCCTTGCGTGATTTCGCTCGGAAGATCCGATCCCACCCACAAGGTCTGCCACACCTGGTGGGGCCTGCACATCGATGAGGGCCGCGCCGGCGGCGAATCGCTCGACGGCCTCAATGTCGGCGTGTTGATGGACATCCCCGGGCCGCTCGCCGAGGGCAAGTGGTCGGTTGCCCTCTACATCGACGAGCGCGCGAGTGACGCAGCCGCACAAGCGCTGACCGAGATCTTGTCGGGCCAGGCCGGTGGTACGACGGGTTGGTTTGCGATCATGGTCGCGGAATTTCTCGGCGTGAAGCGGGTTCCGATCGATTTCAAAGCCGTTGGCAAGGGCTGGAGTTTCAAGATTCCCAAGATCATCGACGGCTCCATCGAACCGATCGAAGGCGCGAACGCTGACGGCACCACGAAGATCACCAACACCAAGTACTGGATGGGAGCCGAAGTCACCGTCTGCCGGAGCACCAAGAGCCGCTTCCGCGATTGGGGCCGCAACTGGGAACTCTCAGGCGGCATCGGAGAGTACGCGCGCGTCGATTGGGAAGGGCCCTGAGCGCGGCAGTCCGCGAGAAGCGCTGATCTCCAGTCGATGCGCCAGGCTGGCAGATTGCGGTCCGCCGGCAAATTCAGCGGGTTCGCGCCGCGCCGCCGCGCATCCGCTTACCGGAGCTGCGATCCGCGATCGCAGGTCGGGTCGTCGGCCCTGGTGGCGATTCCCGAGATCACGGCCGATCATACGGCTCCGCGGTACACCCGGGGATCGGTCGGGTGCGCTGCATTGCGAGAGGAGACGGCATGGCGCGGACGGCTGTTACCGGGATCGCGAGCGCGATCGGATTCGCGGTCTGGATCGATTCGACCGCCGCTCTTGCCAATTCCAAACCCCAAGAGATGGGCGAAGGCTTCGTCGATATCGTGGCGTGGCCGGGATACATCGAGCGCGGTGCGAGCGATCCGAAGTACGACTGGGTGACGGGTTTCGAGAAGAAGACCGGTTGCGAGGTTCGCGTCAAGACCGCCGGCACCTCGGACGAGATGGTGGCGCTGATGAACGAGGGTGGCTTCGACGTCGCCACGGTGTCGGGCGATGCGACACTGCGCCTGGTTGCCGGCAAGCGCGTCAAGCCGATCGATATCTCGAAGATTCCGCTCTGGAACACGATCGACGATCGACTGAAGAACGCTCCCTGGCATACCGTGGAGGGTGTTCATTACGGCGTTCCCTATCAGTGGGGGACGAACGTGCTGATGTACAACACCGAGGTCTTCAAGCAGCCGCCCGACAGCTGGAATGTGGTATTCGAGCCGATGGATTTTCCGGACGGGAAGCCCAACAAGGGGCGGGTCCAGGCATTCGACGGCGCGATGTACATCGCCGATGCGGCGCTCTACCTCAGATCCGTCAAGCCCGAGCTCGGGATCATCGATCCGTATGAGCTCGACGAGAAACAATACGCCGAGGCGCTCCACCTGCTGCGCGGACAACGCGAGATCGTGAGCCGCTACTGGCACGACCCCTTCATGCAGATCGACGACTTCGTGAACGAAGGGGTCGTCGCATCCTCGAGTTGGCCCTTCATGGTGAACCTGCTGGTTCGTCAGGGGAAGCCCATCGCCAGCACGGTTCCGAAGGAGGGCGCCACGGGATGGGCCGATACGACGATGGTCCACGTCGATGCGCCCCATCCGATCTGCGCGCAGCGCTGGCTCGAGCATTCCCTCGACCCGAAGCTGCAGGGCGACCTCGCGGCCTATTTCGGTTCGGTTCCGGCTGTGCCCGCGGCCTGTGAGGGCAACGCGCTACTCGGAAAAGACGGCTGCAAGACCAATGGCATCGACAATTTCGACAACGTTCGCTTCTGGCGCACACCGAAGAGTCAGTGTGACGGCCAGCGCTCCTGTGTCCCCTATTACCGTTGGGTGACGGACTACATTGCCGTCCTCGGAGGCCGCTGACCGGCCGCTCGTCGACGCGCAGTGCCTGGGAGTGCAACTGCCGGGCTGGGGTTGCGCGGCGCTGCAAAGCGAATCGGCGGGATTCGCTGACTGCGCGGATTGGATCGTGGGATTTCCATCATGGACAGCGCCGTACGCTTTCGGAAAGTCTTTCTTCGCTACGGGAGTGTCGTCGCTCTAGACGGGATCGATCTCGAAATTCGCAGCGGCGAATTCTTCGGAATCCTCGGCCCTTCGGGTTCGGGAAAGACGTCGTGCCTGCGGCTGATCGCGGGCTTCGATCGCCCGAGCGACGGGATGATCGAATTGCACGGCCGCGCTGCAGCCGCCGTTCCTCCATACGATCGCGATGTCAACACCGTGTTTCAGGACTACGCGCTATTCCCTCACATGACGATCGAGCAGAACGTCGCCTTCGGGCTGATGGTCAAGGGCGTGGATCGCCGAGAGCGCCGGATCCGGGTCGACGAAATGTTGGCGATGGTGCGCCTCGAGGGCCTCGGAGAGCGGCGCCCCAGCCAGCTCTCCGGAGGGCAACGCCAACGCGTCGCGCTCGCCCGCGCGCTCGTCAATCGACCGAGCGTGCTGCTGCTCGATGAACCGCTCGGAGCGCTCGATCTCAAGCTCCGCCAGCAGATGCAGGTCGAGCTGCGTTTGCTGCAGCGGGCGCTCGGGATCACCTTCATCTTCGTGACCCATGATCAGGGCGAGGCGCTCTCGATGAGCGATCGGCTCGCCGTCTTCAATCGTGGTCGGATCGAGCAGGTCGGAACCCCCGAGGAGATCTACGAACGGCCGTCGACGCGATTCGCCGCCGAGTTCGTCGGCGATTCGAATATCGTCGAACGGCGCGATCCGGGCGTCGCTGCCCACGAACGCGGTGTGTTCAGCCTGCGACCCGAGAAGGTGCATTTGTCGACGCGCGAACCCGAATTCGGCGAGCACGCGATCAGTGTCCGCGGAGAAGTTGCCGACGTGCAGTTTCACGGAGCGAGTGTCCGCTATGTGGTTTCACTGCCGGACGGAGAATCGATGACCGCGGTCGTCGGAAACCTGGGTTCGCGCGCGGAGGCGCCCGCCGTCGAGCCGGGCGCTCGCGTCTGGTTGAGCTGGAACTCCAGCGATCTCCACCGCCTCAGCGAATCGGATAGCCGCTGATGGCCAGCGCGATGCAAGCGCCGCTGCGGCCGCGCCCCGGTCGGATGTTGTCCACCGTCTTGTTGCTGCGCCCGAAGCTGTTGCTCGCGCTCCTGTTGCTGCCACCGCTGCTGTGGCTCGCGGTCGTCTACCTCGGCGCGATGTTCGCGCTGCTGGTCCAGAGTTTCTTTTCGATCGATGAGTTCACTGGCCTGATCGAGCGCACGTTCACGCTGCGCACCTACGCCGAGCTGCTCCGGCCCGCCCATCTCGACATCATCCTCCGAACGGCGGCGATGGCTGCGGCGGTTACGCTGGCTTCAGTCCTGGTCGCGTTTCCGATCGCGTACTACATGGCGCGTTACGCAACCGGCCGCGCGAAGACGGTCTTCTATCTCGCGGTGATGTTGCCGCTGTGGTCCAGCTATCTGGTGCGCGTCTACGCGTGGAAGCTGATCCTCGCGAAGGAGGGGATCGTCACCTGGCTGGCTGCCGAACTCGGCGCTGGAAGTTGGCTCGACGCGTTGCTGTCGGTCCCGGTCATCGGTGGCACGGCGCTTTCCGTCAGCTACGTCGGAACCTTCACGGTCTTCGTCTACATCTGGCTTCCGTTCATGATCCTGCCGATCCAGGCCGCGCTCGAAAGGGTCCCCCAATCGATCATCGAAGCGTCCGCAGACCTCGGCGCGCCACCGCATCGGACCTTTCGCAACGTGATCCTGCCGCTCGCATTTCCGGGAGTGGTCGCGGGCTCCATCTTCACTTTCTCGCTCACGCTCGGCGACTACATCATCCCCCAGATCATCGGATCGTCGCGGCTCTTCCTCGGGCAGGTGGTCTACATCCAACAGGGAACGGCTGGCAACATCCCAATGGCCGCCGCATTCTGCGTCGTTCCCATCATCGTGATGTCGATCTACCTGAGCGTTGCGAAGCGGCTGGGGGCCTTCGATGCGCTCTGACGCGGGCGATCGCAAGGCGCCTCGCGCACTCACCGCCGCCGCCATCGTCGGGCTGCTCTTCCTGCATCTTCCGCTCGCGCTGATCCTGCTCTACGCCTTCAGCACCGAAGATGCCTCCTATGAGTTTCCCCCGCCCGGTCTGACACTGAAATGGTTCGCAGTGGCGTGGGGCAGACAAGACATCTGGGACGCGATCTCGTTGTCGCTGCGCGTGGCCGCGACTTCGACATTGATCGCGATGCTCCTCGGGAGCCTCGCCGCAGCCGCGATGTCTCGAACCCGCTTCTTCGGGCGCGAGTCGATCTCGCTATTGATCATCCTGCCGATCGCGCTTCCGGGAATCCTGACCGGCATTTCCCTGCGTTCGGCGTTCAATCTCGCCGGGATTCCATTCAGCAGCTGGACGATCATGCTCGGTCACGCGACGTTCTGCGTGGTCATGGTATACAACAACGTGGTCGCCCGTTTTCGCCGCATGCCGTCGTCCTGGATCGAGGCGTCGATGGACCTTGGCGCGGACGGATTCCAGACTTTTCGACACGTCGTGCTTCCCAACATTGCGACTGCGCTGTTGGTCGGCGGAATGCTGGCGTTTGCGCTCAGTTTCGACGAGGTGATCGTGACGACTTTCACCGCCGGACAGCAGAGCACATTGCCGATCTGGATGCTGGGCGAGTTGGTGCGCCCGCGTCAGCGGCCAGTGACGAATGTGGTCGCGGTGTTCGTCATCGCGGTCACCTTTGCGCCGCTGGTAGTTGCACAGTTGCTCGCACGTCGCGCAGAGGGAACGAGCGAAGCGGGTCTTCGTTGATTGCGGCTGGCTGACCCAGGCGCCCCGGGTTAGGCTTTGTCGCCAACCCGCTGCGTAGAGCCGCCTGAGCTTGAAAATGCCCCGAGACCCCCGCTACGACATTCTCTTCGAACCGATTCGGATCGGTCCCGTTACCGCACCCAATCGCTTCTACCAGGTGCCACACTGCACCGGTCTGGGTTATGCGAGACCCCAGACGCTGGCTGCGATGCGCGGCGTCAAGGCCGAGGGCGGTTGGGGGGTCGTTTCGACCGAATACTGTTCGGTCCATCCGAGTTCGGAAGACGATCCGATGCCCACGGCGACCTTGTGGGACGAAGACGATGTGCGCGCTGCGGCGTCGATGGTGGAGAGCGTACATCGATACGGCGGCCTGGCCGCCGCAGAGCTGTGGCACGGTGGCAACGCGACCTCCAACCTGTTGTCTCGAACCGAACCCGTTGGCGCCAAGAGCCTACCGGCGTGGTACGACCCGGTGCAGTGCCGAGCGCTCGACAAATCGGACATTCGCGAGCTGCGCCGCTGGCACGTAGACGCCGCCATCCGCGCCAAACGCGCCGGATTCGACATCGTCTACGTCTACGCGACCCATGGCTATCTGTTGTCTCAATTCATGTCCCCCAACAACGATCGATCCGACGAGTACGGTGGATCGCTCGAGAATCGCACACGCCTCGTGCGCGAGATGATCGAGGAGACGAAGGAGGCGGTTGGGGATACGTGTGCGGTGGCCGTGCGTTACTCGGCCGATGTCGGTGGCCCCGATGGGCAACCGAATACCGATGAACCCCGCGAGATGTTCTTGGCTCTCGCAGAACTGCCGGATCTCTGGGACATCAACATCACCGATTACTCCTACGAGATCGGCGCTTCTCGTTTCGTCAAGGAGGGATCGCTCGAGCCCTACGTGAATTGGGTCAAACCTCTCACCACGAAGCCCGTGGTCAGCGTCGGCCGGTTCACGACACCAGACACCATGGTGCGCCTGGTCCGACAGGGCGTGCTCGACATGATTGGCGCCGCCCGCCCCTCGATTGCGGATCCCTTCCTGCCGAACAAGATCAAAGAGGGCCGCATCGAAGACATCCGCGAGTGCATCGGTTGCAACATCTGCTCCGCAGGGCATCGCAGGGGTGTTCCGCTGCGCTGCACCCAGAATCCGACGATGGGCGAGGAGTGGCGACAGGGTTGGCATCCCGAGCGCATCGCCGCGAAGGGATCGGATCGTTCGATCCTCGTGGTGGGTGCGGGCCCCGCGGGCCTCGAGGCGGCTCGCGCACTCGGGCAGCGCGGCTACGCGGTGACGCTCGCCGAGGCGCGCACGGCCCTCGGAGGGCGCGTCACCCTCGAATCCACCCTGCCGGGTTTGTCGGAGTGGGCGCGCGTGCGCGATTGGCGCATCTCGCAGATCGACAAGTTCGCGAACGTCGAGGTCTTCCTCGACAGCGAACTCGACGAAGAACAGATCCTCGAATTCGGCGCCGATCGGGTGGCGCTCGCGACGGGGGCCGCGTGGCGCAAAAACGGACTCGGGCGTTGGCACCTGGCACCGATTCCGGGCTGCGAGAGCGCAAGCGTCTTGACGCCAGACGAGGTCATGGCCGGCGTGGCCCCGAATGGACCGGTCGTCGTCTTCGACGACGACCACTACTACATGGGGAGTGTCGTCGCGGAAAAACTCCGCCGTGCGCAGCGCGAGGTGACCTTCGTGACGCCCGCCGGAAAGGTGTGCGAGTGGGCGTATACGACCGACGAACAGAAGCGCGCGCAGGCGACGCTGCTCGCGCTGGGCGTTCGCCTCGAAACCGGAACCGTCGTTCAATCATTGGCGGGCGACAAGGCGACGCTGGCCTGCGCGTATACCGGGCGCACGCGTGACGTAGAGGCAGCCGCCATCGTCATGGTGACGTCTCGCGAACCGCGGGACGCGCTCTATCACGCGCTGCGCGGGCGAATCGAGATCGAGCGGATCGGAGATTGCAGCGCGCCGGGAATCATCGCTTCCGCGGTCCACTCTGGACATCGTTACGCGCGAGCGATGGACGTCGAACCCGATTCAGCGCCTTTCCGCCGGGAACGCGCCGTCACACCGACGAAGACGGCTTCGGGCTGAGCCGAGAACAGGTCGAAGCGCGCGTCAGAAGCAGCGCAGCGCTCGTCTTCTCGCCTTCGCGTCTTCGTACAACGGCATCGCAATCGGCATGCGCTCTTCGAGGTCGCGCATCCGCGTGCCGTGGGACGGGTGGGTCGAGAGGAACTCCGGAGGCTGGCCCCCTCCGGCCTTCGCCATGTTCTGCCAGAGCGCGATGCTCTCGCGGGGATCGAAGCCCGCTTTCGCCATCAGGTCCAGGCCGATCAAGTCGGCCTCGCGCTCCTGGGCGCGGCCGTAGGGGAGCAATACACCGACCTGGACGCCCGCGCCGAGCAATCCGATCATCTGGCCGTGCAGTGGATTCGAGGCGTCGGCGAGAACGGACAAAGTCTGCAGTGCCGTCTGGGTCGCGAACTCTGACGATACGCGCTCGTTTGCGTGCCCCTGGGTTACGTGGGTAATTTCGTGGCCGATCACCGCGGCAAGTTGGTCTTGGGTGCGCGCAACCTTCAACAGGCCGGTGTTCACCCCGATCTTTCCGCCCGGCAGCGCGAACGCGTTCGGCGTGTCGTCGGCGAAGACGCGAACCTCCCAGGTGGACCCGGCGTTCACGCCCGTCAACGTTTGGGTGATCGCATTCGCCACACAGTTCACCTTCGCATTCGCGAGCGCATCCCGCGAGGGGGGCGTCTGCTTGGAAATTTCCGTGAACGCAGAAGCGCCCATCTGGGACATTTCGGTTTCCGACATCATCTTGAATTGGCGGCGACCGAGCGCCGAAGTCTGGCAACCCGCGACCAGCGCCATCAGGAGGATCGCGACGACGAGCTTAGGTCCATTTGCACCGTGCTTGCTCGGCATCAGCGGGCCGTGATCATCCAGAATTTCGAAACCGTGTCGCAGATGATCCATGTCGTATTGGCTCCTTTCGGTACGAAGAAGCTGTCGCCCGCGCCGTAGACTTCTTCCGTGGCGTCGTCGTTGTTCACGACCCCAACCTTGCCGCTGATGATCGTGCAGAACTCGTCGCACGGGTAGTCGTTGTTGAGCGTCTTGCCCGGCGTGCAGACCCATATTCCGGCACTCACTCCGTCTTTGTCGTAGTAGACGTGTGCGGTCTCGATCGGGTCGCCCTCATAGCCACCCTCCGCGGGCTTCGGCGCCTCGGTTGGCTGGTCGAGATCCGACGCATCCATGCGAATCGTTGCCTGACTCATCCTGGTTTGCCTTCCGCTCCTTGCTTCCGCTCTTTCTTTCCCTGGTTTCCTTCGAATCTTGTCCCGGGCTGTGTCTCGGGTTTCGCCCCAGATCTTTCAGCTCCGGTCCGGTTGGACGCGAACGCAGCCGCCCCGATTCGGGCTGTCGACTTCCCGCTCGGGGAGCGCGGGATCGCGCGAGCGATGAGTATATCCCCGTGAAATCGCGCTGCACCCAAATGGGTCTGGACCCAGCGAGATTCCACCCATAGAATGATCGCGGGTGAATTCACGCGAAGGAGGCGATCCCCCATGTACAAACTCTTCTGGTCGAAATCTGCGGGCTCCTTGGCCCCGGAAGTGCTCTTCGAGGAGATCGGTGCCAAGTACGAGAAAGTCGCGGTCGATCTCGCGAGCGAGGAGAATCGGAGTGCCGAGTTCCTGGCCGTGAACCCGCTGGGTCAGATTCCGACG
>Ga0326597_10006262_pt1 | contig 16346 bp, 13 predicted proteins | sample RVTome_12_FD_203789 | JGI IMG/M metagenome (GOLD analysis project Ga0326597, IMG submission 203789) | Soil microbial communities from uranium-contaminated site in the Upper Colorado River Basin, Wyoming, United States - RVT100D185 | ecosystem: Environmental > Terrestrial > Soil > Contaminated >...
GATCGGGTCATCGCGTCGATATGCTAGCACTTTACCGTTCCGGGCTTGCTGATTTCAGGCAACAATAACCCCGCCGCAGCGGGGTTCGTCGAGGGATGAGGGATGAGGGATGAGGGATGAGGGATGAGGGATGAGGGATGAGGGATGAGGGATGAGGGATGACCCCCGCGCATCGCGCGGGATCCAACTACCGGTCACTGATCACCGACACCGATCACGCTTCATCAGACCTTGCCGGCCTTGCGCTTCTGGAGGTGCGCCTCGACACCCTTCTTGCCCTCCTCGGTCTCCGGCTTCCAGATGTTCTTGTGCTCGAGGAGGTCCTTCTTCTCCCACACGTGCGACGCGTCGCCCATGTAGACGATGAACACTTCGCAGCCGTCGGGATACTCGTACGGCCCGTGGGGGATGTCCCAGCCGAACACGTAGTCGCCGGGGTGCAGGTCCTTGCCGGCGACGCACATGCGGCCCTTGGTCACCAGGATCGAGTGCCAGCTCTTGTGCGTGTGCGCCGGCTCGACGTAGCCCGCCGGGAAGCGCTGCTTCATGTCGAGGCGCTTCATCACCGGGTCGTAGTTGAGCACCTTGACCTGCACGCCGGGCGGCAGCGTCAGCAGCCCGCGCACGTCGTCGCTCTCCCACGGAATATCGCGGTCGTAGATCGCCTTGAAGGTGTGGTCGCAGCCGTCCGCGGACGCGGCCGGCGCGATCTTTTCCGTATTCGCTTCCATTTCGAGTAGCCTCCTTTCAATGATTCATTCGAACTTGATGCCGGCTTTTCTGCCTTGCCGGGGGCATTTTACCCGACCGGGACCCCGTCACCGACCATCCCTTCCGCGCCCCCCTCCTTGCCAAGGAGGGGTCGAGCGTACGCGAGCGGGTGGTTGCCTCCCCTCCTTGGCAAGGAGGGGATTGAGGGGTGGTCACGGCTTCAGGGCGCGCAGCGCCTTCACCCGCTCCATTCCCGCCGCCATCATCAGGTTCCACTCGCTCGCGGAGGTGAGGAAGCGCGCGCCGAGTTCGATCACCGCCGGGAGCGCTTTCGCCGCGTCACCGCCGTAGAGGCCGCCGACGCCGGTGAACTTGCCGTTGGCTTTGCACGCTTTCGCCACGCGCCCGATGGCGGCGAGGACGTCGGGATGCGCGAGCTCGCCGGGGCGCCCCAGGTCGGTCGAAAGATCGTTGGTGCCGATGTGGATGACGTCCACGCCGGGGACCGCGGCAATCGCCTCGATATTGTCGAGCGCGGCCTTGCTCTCGATCATGAGAATGAGCAGCGTCGCGTCGTTGATCGCCTTCCTTGCTTCCGCCGCGGGCACCGAGCGGTAGGCGAAGTGCGCCCAGCCGCCGAACGCGCCGCGGTTGCCGACCGGGGGATACTTGCACGCCGCGACGGAGTTGCGCGCATCCTCCACGGTCGTGACCTCGGGCATGATGATGCCGAGCGCGCCGTTGTCGAGCATCCTCAACGCCGCGGCGTAGTCCTTCTCCGGCACGCGCACGAGCGGGGTCACGCCCATGTTCATCGCGGCGACCGCCATCTGCGAAACCTCGTGCTCCGGGATCACGCCGTGCTGCAGGTCGAAGAACAGTCCGTCGAAGCCGCACGTCTTCGCCGCAAGGGCGATGTCCACCGTGCGCGCGTGGCGGATCATGAGGTTGAGCCCGAGTCCGCCGCTCCTCATGCGCTCGGCGAGCGGGTTGACCAGCATGGGAGAGGAACTCAAGGAAGTCTCCTTGCGAAATGGTTCGTCGTCAAGCGTCTGAATCGGGACCGCCCCGCATCCCGGCCCGCCGCGCTGCATCGCGTCTCGGGCGTTCGCGGGCTCGGACGTGCGCAGGCACGTCCTTCGAAACCCCCGCTCACTCCCTACACGAGTGCTCCCGGCCGCTTCAGGTAGAGGTCCTTGATCGAGTCGGCCGCCCAGCACGCGAGCGCCCCGATCGTGCCGGTGGGGGGATTGGCGCCGTTTTGCGGAAACGCGCTGCCGCCGATCACGAACACGTTGGGCACGTCCCACGATTGCAGGTACTTGTTGACCACGCTCGCCGCCGGGTCCGCGCCCATGACCGCGCCGCCGACGTTGTGCGTGCTCTGGTACGGCACGATGCTGTAGTGGCCGGCGGTGGGATTCACGCTCATTTTCGACGGACCGGCCGCCTTCGCGATCTCCACCGCCTGGTTCGTGATCCAGGCCGACATCTTTTTCTCGTTCTCGGACCAGTCGAACGTCATGCGCAGGAGCGGCAGGCCGTTGGCGTCGCGGTAGGTCGGATCGAGGTCGAGATAGTGGCTGCGGAAGCTCTGGGAGCCGCCGTGCAGCGCGATCGTGAAATTGCCGTGGTAATACTGCGCCGCGGCTTGCTTCCAGGCCGAGCCCCAGCGCGGCGTCCCCGGCGGCACCGGCGTGGAGCGGATCGGCATCGCGCCGCTGCTCGATACGGCCACATACGCGCCGCCCATGAAGCCCAGGCCGGAGTGGTCGAAGTTGTCGCCGTTGAATTCGTCGATGGACGTCCCGCGCGCGCCGCCGCCCATGAACGGGTTGAACGCCTTGTCCTCGAAGAACAGCGCCACCTTGCCCGCCGACTGGTAGGAATAGTTCCTGCCCACCACGCCCTGGCCCGAGACCGGGTCGTAGGGCTTGCCGATGCCCGAGAGCAGCAGCAGGCGCGTGTTATTGAACGTGTACGAAGCGAGGATGATCAGGCCGGCGGGCTGCTCCACTTCACGTCCGCGCGCGTCCAGGTAAGTCACGCTCACCGCGCGCTTTTTATCGGAATCAAGGTTTATCCTGATGACGTTAGAGAGTGGCCGCAGCTCGAAATCCTTGTGCTTGAGCAGCGCGGGAATGACGGTGGTCAGCGGGTTGGCTTTCGCGCCGTTAGCGCAGCCGTGGCTGCTGCAAAAGCCGCCGCGCACGCACTGGCCGAGCATGAGCTTGTAGGGATTCACGTAGGCCTGCGTCATGGCCGCCGTGGGATTCACGTGCGGCTTGTAGCCGAGCGACTCGGCGGCCTTCGCGAACAACGTGCCCGCGTACGTCATCGCGGCCGGCGGGTTCGGATACTCGCGCGAGCGCGGGCCTTCGAACGGGTTGCCGCCGGGCTGGATCTCGCCGTTGAGATTGCCCGCCTTGCCCCCGACGCCGTAGAGATGCTCGAACTGGTCGTAGTACGGCTCCAGCTCCTCGTAGGTGATGCCCCAGTCCTGGCTGGTGCAGTTCTCCGGAATCTGGCCCTTGCCGTAGCGCTCGATGGTGCGGCTGCGGGTTTCGAAGTCCCACGGCAGGAAACGCCGGGTGTGCGTGCCCCAGTGCGCGGCCGTTCCGCCGACGCATTCGCCGGGCTTGAACGAGCCCATCTCGCGCATGGGCAGCGCGGTCTGGCTCATGTTGTTGCGAAAGGTGATGGTCTCGCGCGACAGGTTCTGGAAAATGTCGCTGTGACGGTCGAACTTGAGCTCGTCGTGCGCGTACGGCATCGCGAAATCGTGCTGCGGGTCGATCATGCGCCCGCGCTCCAGCCCCACGACCTTGAGCCCGGCATCGGCGAGCTCCTTGCACAGGATGGAGCCGACCACCCCGGTGCCCACGACCACGACGTCCACCGGCTTGAGTTTAGTGATTGTCATCGCCGCCCGCCTTTTTTTGCCCGTCCAGCATGACGTGCCTCGGATAGCCCTGTGCATCGACCTTCGCCCGCCCCTCGAGTATGTCGAGGATGCTCACGGGCTCGGCGCGGTACGGCACGTTGTGCTTCTCGATATGGTCGTTATAGGTGGACGCCGCCACGCCGGGGAAGCCGATCAGCTTCCAGCCGATCTTGTCGCGATTGCCGCCGTACAGGGGGTCGGCGAAGAAGCCTTCGTGCGTGTTTCTCAGCAGCAGGTTGAAAAAGAGCTTCGCCGGCAGGGACTCGAGCTCGATCTTGTTGTCTTCCAGGCCGTGCAGCACCTCGTCTTGCTGCTGCTGGGACAGGAATTCGAAGGCTTTCTGGTATTGCTTGATGCAATGGACGTTGGTCTCGCGGATCGCGGCCCGGTAGATTTCCTGCGGCGTCAGCCGCGACTGGAAGCCCTGCTCCGGCGTGCCCTCCGGCCACGGCCCCGAGCGGTAGTTGCGGCCGTGCGTGCCCCAGGCGCTGAGGAGCTGCTTGTCGATGAAACAGGTGACGTCGGCTTCCCTGGCTCCCGGACCCAGTTCATCCGCCGGTATGAGCCGGGCCACCGCAGCGTCCAGGAACCGGACTTCCGGCTGCGTCAGGTAGCCATAGGCATGGGGTTGAGCCGGCATTTTTTTATCACTCCGCGTGCAAGACTAGAGCCGGGAATATCCGAAAGCGTAGCAGGATCATGGAAGCGGCGTGAAGCATGGCCCACATGGTGGAGCCTGCCTGCAGCCCGCCGGTTCCGACGATACCGCTACATCCGGATATTGGCTTCGGCCGCAATCTTCTAACAGAGGCGCTCTCCGCTAATTCTGCGACTGGCCGTCTACCGGTTCGTTCAGCTTGGCCTGGGCCTTCTTGGCTACTTCACGCTGCGCCAATATGGAGATAATCGTATAAAACGTAATCCCGAACAAAAATAGTAGCGCTAATACAATGGGATTTGTGGTCCATAAATAATATGCTAAGGCGATAACTCCAATCAAAATGGCAATGCTAATTGCCACCACGATTAGCCAAAGCGCGCCTGCCAAAATGATGTCGAAAAATATCAGAATCAGCACGGCTAGAACGATCCCGAGCGCGATTTCTATAATCATCGGTCATCTCTGAAACAAAAAACCCGCCGAAGCGGGTTCTCATTAGTGTTGATTACTGCGGTAATTTGCGATGAATTTTTCTATTTTTTCTGATTGCATCCCTGCTTGTTTCAGGATGGTTCGCGCGGCCTTTTCGTCATGCAGCCCAACTCTACGAATCGCTATACGTTGGGTTCCACCTTGTTTCTTGTACAAAAGTACACGATCCGTTTGTCCCTTGTATTGGAATTTCAGTTCTCTAAGCGCATTAATGAGCGCGTCGTGCGGGATCATGGGCGCCCTTAGCGACAAGTTGCCACGGCACATTGAACTGAATTTCTGCCGGGTCAACTTGAGCAGGGACTTGCGCTTTCCATCCACGATCGCGCAGAAACCTTTGCAATTCGTTATCCCGCAAAAGGTCTAACAGGACTAGCTGCATAGTTTCATTAATTAAACTGTGCAACTCATCCAAGCTATCAGCTTCCGTTGTGAGATTCATAGCTGGGCATACGGCAACCCACCGACCGCCCGGTTCCGAGCGTTCGGCGCGCCATTGGAGCTGCGCTTTGGCCATAACTCTAACTATCTGAGCCATATAGAACTTAAGCTAACTATCTGATCTGACACACAATTGGACAGCAAAAATACTACTAAGTTCACTGATTGTCAAACAGCCCTGCTTTGATTCTACGCTTCAACCTGTCGGTAAGTTTAGATTCAGTTGAACCCACTTTTTCGAGCGCTGCGGAACTAAAACTTCGCGGGATCGAGCGCGAGCACGCTGGCGGCGCCGCGGGTGACTTCACGGGCGAGCGGGAACGCCTTCGGCAGTTCGTGCTCGGCGTAGAAGCACGCGGTGGCGAGCTTGCCTTCGAGGAAATCGCGGTCGGCGTCGGGCTGCTTCAGCTTCACCTGCGCGATCAGCGCCGCGCGCGCCATCATCCAGCCGCCTGCGACGGTGCCGAAGAGCTTGAGATAGGGCACCGCCACGCCGGACGCCGCCTTCGGGCTTTTCGGAAAGGTCTCGACCAGCCAGCGCGTCGCGGATTCGAGGCCATCGACAGCCTCCTTCAGGTTGACGCGCGTTGATGCCAGTTGCTCACCTCCCGCCGCCAGCCGCGCGTCGGTCTCGCGCATGGCGCCGATCACGGCGAGCGCCGTCGCGCCCCTCTCCATGCCGACCTTGCGGCCGACCAGATCGTTCGCCTGGATGCCGGTGGTGCCTTCGTAGATCGTCGTGATGCGCGCGTCGCGCAGGTACTGCGTCGCGCCGGTCTCCTCGATGAAGCCCATGCCGCCGTGGACCTGGATGCCGGTGGAGGCGATGTCCACGCCCTGCTCCGTGCACCAGCCCTTGACGATCGGGGTCAACAGGTCGAGCAGCGCCTGGTTGCGCCGTTTCTCCGCGGGATCGGGATGGTGCTTTGATTTGTCGAGCGTCGCCGCCGCGAAATAGGCGAGCGAGCGCATCGCCTCCGTCTGCGCCCGCATGCTCATCAGCATCCGGCGCACGTCGGGGTGATGGATGATGGTGACGCGGTCGCCGCCGCGCTGGCCGATCTCGCGCCCCTGCACGCGCGTGCGCGCGTACTCCAGCGCGTGCTGGTAGGCGCGCTCGCCCACCGCCACGCCTTCCACGCCGACGGAGAGCCGCGCGTGGTTCATCATGGTGAACATGTACTCGAGCCCGCGGTTCTCCTCGCCGACGAGGGTGCCGATCGCGCCCTTCTGGTCGCCGTACGCGAGCACGCAGGTCGGGCTCGCGTGGATGCCGAGCTTGTGCTCGATCGAGACGCACTTCACGTCGTTTCTTTCCCCCGGCGTGCCGTCGGGCTTCGGCAGGAACTTGGGGACGATGAAGAGCGAGATGCCTTTCACGCCTTCCGGCGCGTCGGGCGTTCTCGCGAGCACGAGATGGACGATGTTGTCCGACATGTCGTGCTCGCCCCAGGTGATGAAGATCTTGGTGCCCTTGATGCGGTAGTGGCCGCCCTCGCGCTCCGCGCGCGTGCGCACCGCGGAGAGGTCCGAACCCGCCTGCGGCTCGGTCAGGTTCATGGTGCCGGTCCACACGCCCGAGGTGAGCTTGCCGGCGTAGGTTTTCAGCTGCTCCGGCGAGGCGTGGGCTTTCAGCGCCTCGAGCACGCCCGAGGTCAACATCGGGGCGAGGCACAGCGCCATGTTCGTGCTCTTCCAGATTTCCTGCACCGGGATCGAGATGAGGTGCGGCAGGCCCTGCCCGCCGTGCTCGGGCTCCCCGCCGAGACCGTTCCAGCCCGCCTCGATGAACTTGCGGTAGGCTTCCTTGAACCCCTTGGGCGCGGTGACTTTCCCGTCGGCGAGCTGCGCGCCCTGCTTGTCGCCCTCGCGGTTCAGGGGGTCGAGCACTTCCTGCGCGAACTTCCCCGCTTCCCCCAGCACCGCGTCCACCAGCTCGGCATTGACCTCGCCATGGCCCGGAAGCGCGGAGATCTCGGAGAGCCCCGCCAGCTCCGTGATGGCGAAGCGCATGTCCTTCAGGGGTGCGGTATAGGTGGACATGATTTATCCCCCGTGAGTCGTTAGTCGTTAGTCGTTAGTCGTTAGTCGTTAGTCGTTAGTCGTTAGTCGTTAGTCGTTAGTCGTTAGTCGTTAGTCGTTAGTCGTTAGTCGTTAGTCGTTAGTCGTTAGTCGTTAGTCGTTAGTCGATGGCCGAATTCGCGTGTTCAAGGTTCCTATGTCGAATAACGATTAACGACTAACGAATAACGCTCCTAGAGTTCCTGAGTCAACTCAGGAACCGCTTTGAACAAATCCTCGACCAGCCAGTAGTTGGCGACGGCGAAGATCGGCGCCTCCGCGTCCTTGTTGATGGCGACGATCACCTTGCTGTCCTTCATGCCGGCGAGGTGCTGGATCGCCCCCGAGATGCCGACGGCGATGTAGAGCTCGGGCGCGACGATCTTGCCGGTCTGCCCGACCTGGTAGTCGTTGGGCACGAAGCCGGAGTCCACCGCGGCGCGCGAGGCGCCGACCGCCGCGCCCAGCTTGTCGGCGAGCGCTTCCAGGATCTTGAAGTTCTCGCCGCTGCCCATGCCGCGGCCGCCGGAGACGATGATCTTGGCGGCGGTCAGTTCGGGACGGGCCGACTTGGTGAGCTCCTGGCTGATGAACTTCGACAGGCCCGCGTCCGGGCCCGGCGCGAGCGTCTCGACCGGAGCGGCTGCGCCTTCTCCCGCGGCGTCGAACCCGGTCGCACGCACGGTCACCACCTTGATCTTGTCGGACGACTGCACCGTCGCGATCACGTTGCCGGCGTAGGTCGGCCGCACGAAAGTATCGGGCGATACCACGCCGCTGATTTCCGAAATCTGCTGCACGTCGAGCTGCGCCGCCACGCGCGGCATCAGGTTCTTGCCGAAGCCGGTCGCGGGCGCGACGACGTGCGTGTAGCCCGCCGCGAGCGGCACGATCAGCGCGGCCAGATTCTCCGCGACACCGCCGTTGTATTGCGGCGCGTCGCTGTGCAGCACTTTCTTGACTCCCGACAGCTTCGCGGCCGCTTTCGCGGCCTCCCCGCACTGGTGCCCCGCCACCAGCACCGTGACGTCGCCGCCCATCTTCACCGCCGCGGTCACCGCGTTGGCGGTGCCCGGCTTCAGATGCTTTCCGTCGTGCTCTGCTACCACAAGAACTGTCATGTCTCGTCCGTCAGGAAAGAAAGTCTGTGATTCTTGGTTGACAACAGCGGGGCTCGGGGCTGGGGACTCGGGGCTCGTGGTTGATTGCCTGGATCGTCGAATCCCGAGCCTCTAGTCCCTAGTCCCGCCTTAAATGACTTTAGCTTCGTTCTTGAGCTTGCCCACCAGCTCTTTCACGTCGGCGACCTTGACGCCGGAGCCGCGCTTGGCCGGCTCCTCGACTTTCAGCGTCCTCAGCCGCGGCGCCACGTCCACGCCGAGCGCATCGGGCTTCATCACCTCGAGTGGTTTCTTTTTTGCTTTCATGATGTTAGGCAAAGTCACGTAGCGTGGCTCGTTCAACCGCAGGTCGGCCGTGACCACCGCCGGCAGCTTGATCGTCAGCTTCTCCAGCCCGCCGTCGATTTCGCGCGTAACGTCGGCCGCATCGCCGTTGATGTCGATCTTCGAAATGAAGGCCGCCTGCGGCCAGCCGAGCAGCGCAGCAAGCATCTGGCCCGACTGGTTGCAATCGTCGTCGATCGCCTGCTTGCCCATGATGATGAGCTTCGGGCTCTCCTTCGCCGCGATCGCCTTCATCACTTTCGCGACCGCGAGCGGCTGCACCTCGGCGTCGGTCTCGACCAGGATACCGCGGTCCGCGCCCATCGCCATTGCGGTGCGCAGCGTCTCCTGGCACTGCTGCGTGCCGATCGAGACCGCCACGATCTCGGTCACCACGCCCGCTTCCTTCATGCGCACCGCCTGCTCCATCGCGATCTCGCAAAACGGGTTCATCGTCATCTTGACGTTGGCGGTCTCGACGCCGCTGCCGTCCGCCTTTACGCGCACCTTGACGTAGGGATCGATCACGCGCTTGACGGTTACCAGGACTTTCATGAATGCGCTCCGGGAATGCCGCGAGTTTCGGAGAGGGCCGCCATTTTACCGCATGGCGGCGGCCCGATAATAGGCGGACCATACTGTGGAGCATCACGCGCGGGCGCGATCCCTTTATCAGGGCGCATTTTTCCGGAGTCGCGTGGATCCACCGGTGATTCCACTTCGGAATGCGGGCACGCCCACGAGGAGGACGGCACCCTGCCCGACGGGCGATACGGGGAGCCGCGGCCGGCGGATTACCGCACGCGCGGGGACTGAGCGGTTCCGACCGACTGCCAGGGCGACGCCGATCCGTTCAGTACGGCAGCCACGTCAGAAGGATGGCGAAGAACGGCAACAGCGCGAACATGAGGGTGATGCAGTAGCCGAACATGTCGCGCGCGCGCATGCCGGTGAGGCCGAGCAGCGCAATTGCCCAGAACGGCTGGAACAGGTTCGTCCAGGCATCGCCGGTCCCGAAGGCGATGATCGTCTTGCCGACCGGCACCCCCAGGCTCTGCCCGGCACGCAATATGGTCTCACCGAGCACGGCCCATTCCCCGCCCCCGGACGGCACGAACAGATTGACGAACCCCGAGGCGAGCCATGTCATCATCGGGAAGGTCGTGGGATTGGCGATGTTGATCAGCCAGCCCGCCATGATTACGCCGAGCCCTGAAAGGCTGATCATGCCCATGATCCCGGCATAGAACGGGAACTGCAGGATGACGCCGGCGGAGGCACGAACCGCGTCGTAGAAGGCGAGCAGGTACTGATAGGGCCGCAGAAACAGGGCGAGCCCGACGATGAGGAAGATGAAGATGACGATGTTGAGATCGAGCGTGCCGCCGCCCCAGAAGTGCATCCCGATGTAGATGATGCCCATCAAGGCGATAAGTCCTCCGAGGATGACACTGTTGTTGATGCGGCCGGCCCAGCTGGCGTCGCCCGTCGACGCAGCCGCGGCCTCCTTGCCCCCGCCGCTCTTTACGGCTTCGGGCAACCAGTGCTCGATGCCGCGGCAGCGCTCCGCCGTCTTGGGCGCAAGCAGGTACAAAATCAGCGGCACGTAGATCAGGCTCAGGACCGTCAGCCAGATCGCGTAGCCGGAGAAAATCGTGTCAGACGTCGGCACGACGCCGATCAGCTTTTCGAAGACGTGGCCCTTGGTGGCGCTCAACAGCGGCGCCGACCCCGACGGCCCCCAGTGCCAGCTCACGCCCAGCCCCGCGTAACCGGCGGTGCACAGCACCGGGTAGTGGACCGGAATGCCCTTAGCATAGGCGCGCTTTCCCACCTCGACCGCCATGATGGCGCCGACGATGAGTCCGAAGCCCCAGTTGATCCAGGAAAAGACGAGCGCGAGCACGGCGACCAGCACGACTGCCTGACCGCCGGTCCTGGGCAGGTCCGCGATCCGGTTCAGCGCCGGCCGGACGAACGGTGCATGGGCCAGCACGTAGCCGGTAACGAGGATCAGGACCATCTGCATGGCGAAGGTGTGCAGGCTCCAGAACCCGCTGTACCAGTGCCGCACCATCTGTTCCGCGGTCTTGTCCGCGAACACCATCCCCATCAGGAACGCGATGAAAGTGAGCAGGATGGCGAAGAGAAACGGGTCGGGAAGCCACTTCTGGACGTTTCCGGCGATTCGCTCGCCGATACGCTCGAAGACAGGTATGCGGGAAGCATCAGATGCGGTTGTCATGACCGTCCCTCCCCCAAAGCACGTCCGGTCATTTCGCGCCTGATGGCATTCCCTGTCAAGGGGCGCCGGATTTTCGCGCCCATTGAAGAACATGCGGCGGTGCGCCGGCTCGGGAAGAAGGCCGCAGCCCCCTTCTTCCGCGTCACGGGCTGCTCGCGGAAGCCGGCTTCATCGGCCCGGAGCAAAGCGGCTTCCGCCGCCCCGCGTCACCCCGACACGAGCTCGCGCATCCGCACCACGGCTTCCTCGACGCGCCGCACCGCCATCACTTCGATCCCCGCCACCGCCTGCTTCGGGCGGTTCGCGTGCGGGATCAGCGCGTGCGTGAAGCCGAGCTTGGCCGCCTCGCGCAAGCGCTCCTGTCCGCGCTGCACCGGGCGCACTTCCCCGGCCAGCCCGACTTCGCCGAACACGACGAGCTTGGCCGGCAGCGGCCTGTTCTTCAGCGAGGACACCACCGCCATCAGCACGGCGAGGTCCGCCGCAGGCTCGGTGATCCTCACGCCGCCGACGGCGTTGACGAAAACGTCCTGGTCGAAGCAGGCGATGCCCGCATGGCGATGCAGCACTGCCAGCAGCAACGCGAGCCGGTTCTGCTCGAGCCCGACGGTCAGCCGGCGCGGGCTGGGAGAATGCGCCTCGTCCACCAGCGCCTGGATTTCCACCAGCATGGGCCGCGTGCCCTCCTGCGTCACCATCACGCACGAGCCCGCGACATCGGCATCGTGCTGCGACAGGAACAGCGCGGAAGGATTGGACACCCCTTTCAGCCCCTTTTCCTCCATCGCGAATACGCCCAGCTCGTTCACCGCGCCGTAGCGGTTCTTGAAGGCGCGGATCAGGCGGTAACGGGAATGCGTGTCGCCGTCGAAATAGAGCACCGTGTCCACCATGTGCTCGAGCACGCGCGGCCCGGCAAGCGAGCCCTCCTTGGTCACGTGACCGATGAAGACCACGTTGGTCGCGCTGCCCTTGGCGAGCCGGGTCAGCTGGGCCGCGCACTCCCGCACCTGCGCCACCGAGCCGGGGGCCGATTGCAGCTCGTCCGAATAAAGCGTCTGGATCGAGTCGATCACGGCGACCTCCGGCTTGCCGGACTTAATCGCGGCCTGGATGTTCCTCAACTGGGTCTCGGGAAACACGCTCACGTGCTTCGCGGCGACGCCGAGGCGCTTCGCCCGCAGCGCGATCTGCTGCGGCGATTCTTCCCCGGTCACGTAGAGCACGTTGCGCGACTTGCCGATCTCGGCGAGCGCCTGGAGGAGCAAAGTGGACTTGCCGATGCCCGGATCGCCGCCCAGGAGCACGACGCCGCCCGGCACCAGCCCGCCGCCCAGCACGCGGTCGAACTCCTCGACGCCGGTGGGAATGCGGCTCTCTTCACTGGCCTCGACTTCCGAGAGGCGCTGGACCTTGCCGGCCTCCGCGATCAACCCGAAGCGGTTGGATGACGGCGCGGCCTCGGCCACGGTCTCGACCAGCGTGTTCCACGCCTGGCAGTGCGGGCACTGGCCCTGCCACTTGAGCACCTGGCCGCCGCACTCGGTGCAGGAATAGACGGACTTGGCTTTTGCCATTGCTTGATAAGTCGTGACTTGTGACTGGTGACCCGTGACTGGATGCAGAGTATCAACGCACGGCCGGCATGTTGCGCGTACGCACCGGGATGCAGCTTACCTGGGCTGAGCTTCTCCGCCCTGGAGCTTGCGCAGCTTGTCTTCGAACTCGCGCAGGCGCGAATGCAGGCGCCAGAACAACAACACGATCAGCACGTTGGTCATGGCGTACGAGCCGATCGACGTGCGCTCCGCCTCGCCGAGCGTTCCGCTGTCGGACTGATGCGGCGGCAGGAAGAAGTAATCGCCCAGCAGCAGCCCCGCCAGCGCGGCCAGCATGCCCGGCCCCAAGCCGCCATACCAGGCCGCAACCAGGGTTGCCGTAGTGAAGAAGGCGAACGGAAGACGGTGATCGAGCGTGCCGTAGATGCCGTAACGCAACCCGAACGCCAGGGCAACGGCGCCGACGGCCACGGCGTATCGCTGGAAAGCGGTCGGCTTCGTGTCGAACATGGCGGCGGCCCGATCCTGCCCTGGATGTTCACTCGATAATACACCCGCCCCGCCGGATCACATCCATACGGAATGGCAAAGTTCACCGTTCCACGACTCGAACGCGCGGCGTCAGCGCGCAAAGCAACTGATAGCTCACGGTCCCCGCCGCCTCGGCGACCCGCTCCACCGGCACGTCCTCCCCCCACAGCACCACGCGCGAGCCGACCCGGGCCGGTGGAACCTCCGAGAGATCCACGCACAGCATATCCATCGACACGCGGCCGATCGTGCCCGTCATCTTTCCCTCGACCTCGACCGGCGTCCCGTTCGGAGCGTGCCGGGGATAGCCATCGGCATAACCGCACGCGACGACGCCAATCCGCATTGCGCGCGTGGCCTGGAACGTCCCGCCATAACCGACCGTGTCGCCGGGCTTCAACGCCTGCACCGCGATGATCCTGCTCTCGAGCGTCATCGCGGACCGCAAGCCCTCTTCGGCGCCGATGCGTCCGGAAAACGGCGAGCAGCCGTAGAGCATGATGCCGGGCCGCACCCAGTCCGCATGCGTCCCGGGATGGCGCAGGATGGCCGCCGAGTTGGCGAGGGATTTCGGAAGATCCGCGCCGCCGGCGAGGCAATCGAGCGCCTGCATCTGCCAGCCCACGCCACGGGCCTCGTCGGCGGCCGCAAAATGCGTCATCAAGGTCATCGCGCCGATGCGCGGATTGCGGCGCAGCCGGTCGAGCGCCCGGGGAAATTCCCCGGGAGAAAATCCGAGCCGGTTCATGCCGGTATTCACCTTGAGCAGCACGTCGAGCTTGCCTTCCGGGGGGAAACCGTCGAGCGCCGCGACCTGTTCCATGCTGTGCACCACGGTGGACAGCCCGTGCCTGGCCAGCACCGGCAGCTCGCCCGGCTCGAAGAACCCTTCGAGCAGCACGATGGGCTGGCGGTACCCGGCTTCTCGCAACCGTACCGCTCCCTCGATCTCGAGCAAGCCGAATCCGTCCGCATCCGAAAGCGCCGCGGCCGCGCGCAGCAGTCCATGTCCGTAGGCGTCCGACTTGACCACCGCGAACACCTTCGACCGCGGCGCGTGCCGCCGCACCACGCCGAGGTTGTGCCTCAGCGCGCCAGAATCGATGGTGGCGAAGAGCGGGCGCATGACTTAAAGGCAAAAGGCACAAGGCATAAGGCAAAAGGACAACCCCGAAATTTCGCGCTGGAGAGTGGTAATCGTCTTTCTCACTTGTGCCTTGTGCCTTGTGCCTTGTGCCTTGTGCCTTGTGCCTTGTGCCTTGTGCCTTGAGTTAGACGCCTCCATTGGCCAGCCGCTTCATCCTGGCAATCGCGAATTCAATGAAAGTGGCCAGCAGCCTGGAGCGAAACTTGTCCTTCGGATACACGAGGGAGAAGGTGCGGATCAGCCTGGGGTCGAGCGGCACCGCCGCCAGCGTGCCCAGCTTGCGTTCCTTGGCCACCGTCGCGCGCGACACGATGGAGACGCCGAGCCCGGTCTCGACGACGCCCTTGATCGCCTCCGGGCTGCCGAGCTCCATCACCACGTTGAGGTCCTCGGGCGCGACGTTGCAGCTTCGCAAGTACTGGTCCATGAACTCGCGGGTGCCGGAGCCGAGCTCGCGGCTCACGTACGGCTCGCCCGCGAACTCCTGCGGCTTCACCGACGCCGCCTTGGCAAACCGGTGCGCCGGCGGGCAGATCAGCATCAACTCGTCCTCGCAGCACACCTCGGTCGCAAGGGCCGGCAGATGGGAAGGCGACTCGATCAGCCCCAGGTCGAGCGCATAATCGGCAACGCGAGTCTCGATCATCTCGGAGTTGCCGACCGTGAGATGCGTGTGCACCTGGGGGTGCTCCACCTTGAACTCGCCCAGGATGCGCGGCAGGATGAATTCGGCGATGGTCGTGGAGGCCCCCAGCAGCAGCGGCCCGCTCATCGTGCCGGTCAGCTCGGCGATCCGCGTTTCCATTTCCTCGGACAGCACGAGGATGCGGCCGGCGTACTCCATCACCAGGCGCCCCGCCGGCGTGAGCGCGATCTTGCCGTGGCTGCGCTCGAACAGGCGAGCGCTGAAGTGCTCCTCGAGCTGCTTGATCTGAAACGTCACCGCGGGCTGCGTCATGAACAGCTGCTCCGCGGCCTTGGTAAAACTCAGGTGCCTGGCGACGGTGTAGAAAACCTGGAGTCGGCGGTCGGCCATGCGCTACGCGGGTGAGGCGTGAAGCGTGAGGCGTGAGGGGAAAACGCACCCACTCTACCGGCCTCTTGCGCCTAACGCCTTACGCCTCACTCCTCACGGAAAAGGGGTTGATATTCAACCACATTTCGCATGATTTGTGGTATAAAACGGTGCCGCAAGCGCAGGAGGGAAGCGATATGGAGGAAGCCGTGGCTACGGCCCGCGATGCGGGTGGTTTTGCCGCGCCCATCCCGCCTTCTGCATTCCGTTCCGCAACTTACCCTTCCGCCTCCCGCCTCCCGCCTCCCGCCTAGACGTAGCCCCGCACCGCGCATGCCATTCGGCTTCTACATCATCATGGCGGCGCAGTTCTTCTCGTCGCTCGCCGACAACGCGCTGCTGGTCGCGGCGATCGCGGTGCTGATCCAGATGGCGGCGCCGGAATGGATGACGCCGCTGCTCAAGTTCTTTTTCACCATTTCCTACGTGGTGTTCGCGGCTTTCGTTGGCGCGTTCGCGGACTCGATGCCCAAGGGCCGGGTGATGTTCATCACCAACCTGGTGAAGATAGCGGGCTGCCTGCTGATGTTCGTGTGCGCCTGGCTGCCGCAACCGGGCGAGTCCGCGTACATCCCGGTGCTGGTGGCCTACGGCGTCGTCGGGCTTGGCGCCGCCGCCTATTCGCCCGCCAAGTACGGCATCCTCACCGAATACCTGCCGCACCACAGGCTGGTCGTCGCCAACGGCTGGATCGAGGGCCTGACGGTCGCCTCGATCATACTCGGCACGCTGCTCGGCGGCGTGCTCATCAGCGAGCTGGTGTCGAGGAAACTGCTCGCGATCGACTTGCCGAATCTGGACACCGGGATCGACAGCGCGCCCGAGGCGGCGATCCTGTTGATCGTGGTGTTCTATGCGATCGCGGCGGTCTTCAACCTCTATATCCCCAATACCGGCGTGGACCACCGGGTGCCGAGCAAGAACCCCCTGTTCCTGATCCACGAATTCGCGCACTGCGTGAAGCTGCTGTGGAGCGACAAGCTCGGGCAGATCTCGCTCGCCACCACGACGCTGTTCTGGGGCGCGGGCGCGAC
>Ga0326597_10006263_pt1 | contig 16343 bp, 13 predicted proteins | sample RVTome_12_FD_203789 | JGI IMG/M metagenome (GOLD analysis project Ga0326597, IMG submission 203789) | Soil microbial communities from uranium-contaminated site in the Upper Colorado River Basin, Wyoming, United States - RVT100D185 | ecosystem: Environmental > Terrestrial > Soil > Contaminated >...
CTGCTCCACTTCGTGCACGAGATCCAACGAGCGACTCCTTCGAGGCGTGGTGACGCCGGTGAGGATAGCAGACGCGGCGCGCGCGCCGTCGCTTCGCGCCCGAGCGCCCGAGCGCCCGAGCGCCCGGGCGCGCCGCGCGCGGGCGGGCGGCCGTACACGCGCCCGGGCGCGGGCGCGGCAGCTCGCCGTTCAGATCCGGCGTCACGATGCCGATCCATACGCTCACGCACCTCGCCCGGGTCCGACGAAAGGAGTCGCCGTGTTCCGCCACGCCCTGGCCTCCGCCGCGATCGCCCTTCTCGCTCTCCCCTCCGCGCCCGATGCGTGTCCCGCGATCCCCGTTCCCGTCGATGTCTCGCAGCCAGACGGCTACACCTTTGCTGTCGAGGTCGAGGGGGACGAGCGCCTCCACTTCGTGCGGGAGATCGCGACCGGATTCACGGTCGTGCAGAGCGGCGACGGCGTGTGGTGGTACGCGGATCGAGGCGGCGACGGCCGGCTCGTGCCATCGTCGCACTGTGTCGGAGCCGTCGATCCCGCAAAGACGGAGCTTCGAACCGGGATCGTTCCCGATGCGCGCGACGTGAGCCCTCCGCCCGCCGCGCGCGAGGCGGTCCGGCCGCCGCGGGCGCGCTCCGCCAAAGCGGACGGCCTGGAGCTTACCGCGGCCACCGAAGTCATCGCCCTCATGTGCCAGTTCCAGGGGACGCCGGGCGTCAACACGTCTTCCTACTGGAACGATCTTCTCTTCGGCCCGGCCGGCTCGCTCGCGCATTACTACGCCGAAGTCTCGTACGGCCAGTTCGCGATCGCCGGCGACGTCCGCGGCTGGCAGACGATGCCTCGCACGCTCGCGGCCTACGACGGCGATCCGAACGTGTGGACGCACCTCGTCCCCGACGCGGTCGCGGCATTCGACGCCGCCGTCGACTTCTCGCAGTACGACGGCGACGGCGACGGTCTCGTCGACCACCTCATGCTCGTCTGCGCGGGAGACGATCCTTCCGACGGATCGGGCACGGGGATCTGGCCGCGCATGTCGTGGAGCGCGTCGTTCGTCGCAACCGGCGACGGCGTCGAGATCGGCAGCCTCGTCGTCGTGGACGACTACACGTTCGCGGCCGGCCACCGGGCCAGTCTCGGAACGGTCTGCCACGAGTTCGGACACAATCTCGCCTGGCCGATGGGATTCGCCGACTTGTACGACACGGACTCGGGGTCCATCACCTCAGCCGATCACAACGACTATCCGGTGCGCCACTGGTGCCTCATGGGCGAAGGCGCGTGGGCCGGACCCAGCACATCGCTCAGCGGGAGCGTGCCGGCGCATCCGAACGGGTTCCACCGCATGCTCGCCGGGTGGATCACGCCCGTCACCCTGAAGGCGCCGGGCGCCTATTCGCTCTCGCCGATCGGAGGGACCACGGGCACGCGGCTCTACAAGGTACCGGTGGCGGCGAAGCCACAAGAGTTCTTCCTGCTCGAGTTCCGGAAGGCGGCGTTCTCCGGCGTCTACGACAAGTACTCGCTGTGGTGCACTTACGCTGGCGCGTACCCGCCTCTCGACCCGGGGCTCCTCGTCACCAAGGTGGACAGCACCATGTGGGCCCGGGCGGTGCAGAACATTCCGAACGGCGGCACGCCTTCGTACGCGCACTACGCCGTCGAAGCGGTCGACTCGGGTTTCGCAGGATACGGGGGCGCCTCGTGCCCCGACACGGTCGTCACGCGGAACGAGAGCCGCACGAGCGCTCCGTTCTCGATCGAGGACGGGGCCGCCGAGATGGTCATGCCGCTGAGCGACCGCCCCGGCGGAGGCCCGAGCGGCATCGCGCTCGGTGCGATCGGCTCGGGCGCGGGATCCACGATCTCGTTCACGCTCTCGCGCGGCGACTCTCCGCTCGCGAGCCGCCTCATCCTCTACGACGACTCCTTTCCGTACGCGACGTTCTACTCGGCGCCCGGCCGGATGCGCGGCGTTCGGTTCGACGGCCCTGCGACGGGGACGACCTTCGGGATCGATCGCGCGTATCTGTGTTTCTCGAGCGCCGGGCTGCCGGCGAACGTGAAGGTTCACGTCCTCGACGCCGCCGGAGCGTCCGATCTCATCACGCCGTTCACGATCGCCATCACCGCCGCGCAAGCGTTCCCGATGTGGCGCGAGGTGGATCTGAGCGGATACACCGCGCTTCGCAACCTCCCGTCGGGAACGGCCTTCATGATCGCGATCGAATACGTCTCGCCCGACGTGCCGTACCTGTGGTTCGACCCGTTCACGGGCGAGGGGCGCTCTTACGACAAGCCGCCGGCCGGCACATGGAGCGTGGCCTCCAGCGGCGGCCCCATCGACTACATGATCCGGGCCGAGGTGACCACGAGCGGGCTCGTTCCGGTGCAGCTCACCTCGTTCCAGGCGCGCGCCATCGCGGGCGGCGTCCGTCTCGACTGGTCGGTCATCGATCCGATCGACCATGCCGGCTTTTGGGTCCATCGCTCGGGACCCGGCGCCGATGACTGGGCAGTTCTCAACGAGCGGCTCGTCCAAGCACATCAGGGGCAGTACTCTTATTTCGATGACTCCGTCATCCCGGGAAATCGTTACCGATACCGTTTGAGTGAAGTCGACCGCAACGGACACGAATCACCAATGGGACTGGTGGAAGTACAAGTGCCGCTCCTTCTTCCCCCGCACGTCGAAATACTCGAGGCGCGTCCCAACCCGACAGGAGGTGTCGCAAGGCTGCGCCTCACGATGAGCTGGGCCGGTATGGTGCAGATAAATGTCTACGATCCCGCGGGCCGGCGGATCCGCCGCCTCATGGACGGGATGATGGAGGCAGGAGCCGGAGTCGTCGAATGGGACGGGCTGGATGATTTGGGCAAGCCTGTCGGCTCGGGTGTTTACTTTGTGAGGGCCAGCGGCGGCGGCCGCGTCCTGACCGAAAAGCTCACGGTGATCCGGTAGTCACCAATGCACCCGGAAGGGGCCAGGATCTCCGATTGTGATTGCCAACGTGCCAATGCCCCCCTAGACTGCGTCCTGTAGGCTGGCGTCACCGCGGAGCACGATGCGGAGCGCTTCACAAATCGTCTGGTCCCATTGCCTGGAGGATCTCGTGCCGAGACGCAAGGCTTTCAAGAGAGTCAGCAGGGAGGAAAGAGCGAAGATTCTGTCTGCCGCCGAGAAGCAAGGGTGGACAGCCGCGGACGTCGAGAAGAAGTACGGCATCTCGCGATGGACATTCTACGGCTGGCGCAAGCGCACCGGCCCGGGACGTCCCCGCCGCGCAGCAGCCGGACGCGGCGCGAGCGCCGGAGTCGGCGCGGAGACGCTGCGCGCGGAGCTGAGGGCGTTGCTGCCGGGCATTCTGCGCGAGGAAGTCGCGTTCGCGCTGGGCACGTTGCTCCAGGGCCGGCGTGGCCGAAGGGCTCGACGCTAGCACTCACGCCTTCTAAGACACCACACCAGTCAGGCCCCGGTCTGTGTATTCCGGGACGCGCACGCGCGGCGCGCCGGAGCCGGGGCCTTTCTCGTGCCTGGCCTCGCGCGCCGCGTATGCCCATAATGGGTGGCGTCGCACCGCACGCTCATCAGGGCAGACTGGGAGACACGCATGGCGCAGGTTCGCGGCGATCCGGATGAGACGCCTCCCGCAATCCTGGCGGGCGGCGTTCCGGTGACTCCGGCCGCCGGGCCGGCGCCCGTTCCGCGTCCGGAAGATCCCGCCGGCTCCACCGTCGCGGCGCTCCGGCGGCGCGCGCTCGCGGTCGGCTTCGGCGTCGTCTCGCTCGGAATCGTCGCGCTGCTCGTCGCCATCTACCTCCCGCTCGCGGATTCGATCCTGTGGGCCGCCACGTTGGCCGTTCTCTTCTACCCGGCGCACCGACAGCTCGTCTCGCTCTTCCGGGGACGCGAGACCGCCGCCGCGCTCGTCAGCACGTTCCTCTCCTTGTTCATCTTCATCGTCCCGGCGTTCTTGATCTTCCTCCAGCTCCTCACCGAAACGCAGAACCTGTGGCCGGCCGTGCGGGCACAGCTCGATCCCGCCGGTTTCCAGCGGATGGCCGAGACGCTCGAGAACTCGGCCATCAGGACGCCGGTGCACTGGCTCTTCGGTACGGATGCCGGCGCGGGCGCCGCGGGGATCGAGGCGGGAATCGAAAACCTCGTGAACGGCTTCCGCGACCTGGTGCTCGAACAGCTCGGCGCGGCGACGCGTTCGGCGCCTCGTCTCATCATCGGTGTGGCCGTGACATTGCTGACGTTCTTCTTCTTCCTCAGAAACGGTCCGCGCTGGATCGAAGACGTGAAGCGCGCGCTGCCGCTCGAGCGCCAGCACGCGGACCACCTCCTCGCGATCACCGGACGAGCCGTGGGCGCCGTGTTCCGCGGCGTCATCGTCACGGCCGCGATCCAGGCGATCCTTGCGGGGCTCGGTTACTTTGTGGCGGGCGCGCCCGTTCCGATCCTTCTCGCTTCGATCACGTTCGTCGCGGCGCTGATCCCGTTCGTCGGGCCGGTCGCCGTGTGGCTTCCGACGGGGGTCGGCCTGATCCTCTCGAAGCACACGGGGGCGGGGATCGGAATCCTCATCTGGGGAACGTGCGTGGTGAGCCTCGTGGACAACTTCCTGCGCCCGTATCTCATCGGGCGCGAGATGAGGCTGCCGGTGCTCTGGCTCTTCCTGGCGATCCTGGGAGGGCTCCGCGTGTTCGGCTTCCTCGGCCTCTTGCTCGGGCCCGCCGCGCTGGCGCTGTTTCTCGCCTGCTACCGCATCTACACGGACGAGCGCCGCGGCTGACCCGCCGCGCCTCATCGAATCCGCTCAGAGAAGCCCGTCGGGATCCTCGTCCGCCTGTTCGGCGCGCGTGACGCCGAGCTCGCCGCGCCGGCTCTTCGGCTGACCGAGGTCCTTCCTCATCGCCTCCATCTTGCATCCCAGCTCTTCGAGCTCACCGCGCAGGACGCGCGCCGCAAGAGGCAGCACTTCGGCTTCCTCCTCGGCCATGTGGTGTTCCATGTCGCGGACGAGCCGCACGAATCGCGGTGCGAACGCCTCGTCGTCGGGCGAGAGCGCGCTCAACTCGCGGATCAGCCGTTCGGCCCCGGCGTGATCGGCCCGCGAGGTACGTAGCTTCTCCGCCGAACCGTTGTCGAGCGCCTTCTCGACCGCCGGATAGAAAAGCTTCTCTTCGATGCGGGCGTGCGTCAGCAACTCCTCGAAGATACGGAACGCCAGGAGCTGGCGCTTCTCGGCATCCTTCTCCGACTGCTCCATCTCCCGGAACATCGTGCGGACGCGATGATGGTCCGCCTTCAGCAGCTCGATTGCATTCATGTCCACTCTCGCTTGCCGGTGCTCTCGCTTCGGCTCACGCACGGTCGCGCATCTCACGAATTCCGGACTCGCGTGCGCAGTGAGCGCAGCAGAACATGGAAGCGCCGGACTCGACGCCGTGGCCGATGATCTTGCAGCCGCAGTGCTCGCACTCCGGCGCCAGCTCATGAATCGCGCATTCGAACGTGTCGAAGACGCGATGCTGGCCGTTCATGAGGATCTCCATCGTCTTGTCGTATTCGTTGCCGCAGACTTCGCAGATTGGCATCTTCCCGTCTCCTTTTCGCCGGCACGAGTTCGCTGCACCAGCCATGAACCATCCCCCGCGATGACCGCCCTCTGCGCATGCAGATCGCGTGCCCGCCGCGGCGCGATCCGTGGGACGAGGTCGGCTGAGCCTCCGATGGATCCGGGATCGGTCGCCGCGTGCGGAGTCTCTGGATCGAGACGACCGGAGCGGTCGGGCTCCTGCGGAGGTCCTGGGCGCGCCCCGCAGACCGGCGGGACCGCGCGTGCCTCGGCAAGCGGCACGGCTGAAGACACGAACGGCCGGCGATGATCCGCCGGCCGCCGCTTTACTTCCGGGCCGTGCCGAGCACACGGCCGTACGTTTGTCAGCCGCTCATCCGATCCGAGCCGCCGACCTTCACCACCTTGTTGTAAAGCCCCATGATGAGCAGCATCGGGGCGATCTGGCTGATCAGCATGCTCGAATCGCGCCGTCCCGCGGCGCGTAGCAAGACCGATCCGAGCACGACGGCCCCGGCGCTCCAGAGGAACAGATCCGACGGCAGCTTCGCCGTCTGCTCCTCGATGCGCCGAGCGATCCCGCCCTCGCGGTGTGCCGTTTCGATTCCTTCGGTGCCGTAGTCGTACGTCGGGTTGCGATGCTCCTGCGACGAGAAGTGCTCGGCCATGACATAACCTCCCAGCACGGTCGTGCGCCGTGCATCCAGTGCGACTGTCGATTCGATGATCGGCAGGCGTGACAGGGACCGCAGGAAGCGGGATGGAACGAAAGTGCGGACCCTCGCACGCCGGCACGGCTCCGGGCGTCTCCGACCCGTGCGCGCGAGTGACGATCGCAAACGGCATGCCACGCGCGCCCCACGTCGTTCGCGATGCCTTCGCTCGGGGTTTCGGCCACCCCGTGGCGCGCGCGCCGCGGGGCCGGAACGCGCCTGCGGATCGCGCACTCCGAAGCCCCGAGACACCCTGGTCATGCGCGGCAACGTCGCGCTTGACGGCCGCGTCGTCGTGCCGGTACGATTTAGCCACACCTAAACAGGAGCGTTAGACGGTGCTATCACCGGCGGTCGAAGACTATCTCAAGGCGATCTACGATCTCTCCGGAGAGGACGGACGCGCGAGCACGTCCGCGATCGCGCGCCGCCTCGGCATCGCGCCCGCCTCCGTCACCGGCATGCTGCGGAAGCTCGCGCGCGGCCGCCCGGCGTGGGTCGTCTACCGCAAGAACCGCGGGGTGAGCCTCACCTCCGAGGGACGGCTCCGCGCGCTCAAGGTGCTCCGGCACCACCGGCTCATCGAGCGGTTCCTCCAGGACACGCTCGGGTACTCCTGGGATGAAGTGCACGCGGAGGCCGACCGGCTGGAGCACGCGATCTCGGAACGCCTCGGCGAGACGATGGCGCGCACGCTCGGCGATCCGCAGTCCGATCCTCATGGCCAGCCCATTCCGGGAAAGGACGGCCGCATGCCGCGGCGAACCGAGGTCCTCCTGTCGAACCTTCCGGTCGGCGCACCGGCCGTGGTCTCGCGAGTCCCGGATGAAGACTCGTCGCTGCTGCGGTACCTCGCGGTGCACGGAATCATTCCGGAAGCCCGCCTCGTCGTACTGAGTCAGGGACCGGTGGGCGACCCGCTCATCATCCGCGTCGAGAACACGGAAGCGACGTGCGCCGTGAGCCGGAAGGTCGCCTGCGAGGTCCTCATGCATCGCGTGCAAAAGAGAGGGAGCGCGCCATGATCTCCAGCGGGGCACTCATCTGGATCGCGGCTGCGGTGGCGCTCGTCGCCGTCCTCTGGCCGCGCGCGGGCCTCCTCGCGCAAGCGCTGCGCTGGAGGAGGGCCCGCGGGCGCATGCGCGTCGAGGATGCGCTGAAACACCTCCTCGCGAGCGAGCATCGCGGAACCATCGCGGGACTCGATTCGCTGCGCGGTGCGCTCGGGCTCGGGCACCGGCCGCTCCTGCGTCTCGTGCGCCGGATGGAAGCGGCGGGCCTCCTCCAGTCGCAGTCCGGCGGATTCGTCTTGACGCCGAGCGGTGAACGGCTGGCGCTCCACGTCGTGCGCGCGCACCGGCTTTGGGAACGATACCTCGCGGACGAAGCCGGGATGGCGATGAGCCGCATCCACCGCGCGGCCGAGCGCGAGGAGCACCGGCTCTCCGCGGAGGCTCTGGACGCGCTGGACGCGCATCTCGGGCACCCGCAGCACGATCCGCACGGCGATCCGATCCCGGCCGCGGACGGACGAATCGCACAGGTCGCCGGAGTTCCCCTCACCGATTGGCCCGCGGCTTCGCCCGCGCGCATCGTCCATCTCGAGGACGAGCCCGAGATCATCTTCAAGCAGATCGTCGCCGCCGGGCTCCGTCCGGGCATGACCGTGCGCGTCCTCGAGAGCGGTCCCGAGCGTCTCGTCGTGAGCGACGGACGCGACGAGCACCGGCTTGCGCCGGCGGTCGCGGCGAACATCCAGGTCGCCGCCCCCGTCGAGACCGAGACGCACCCGGCCGGCGCGATCCGCCTCTCCGAGCTGGCTGCGTTCCGCGACGCCGAAGTGACGGGGCTCGATCCCGAATGCCGCGGATTCGTGCGAAGGCGGCTCCTCGATCTCGGGCTCACTCCCGGCGCGCGCGTGCGGATCGAGATGACGAGCGCGGGCGGCGATCCGCGCGCGGTGCGCGTGCGCGGCACGATCGTCGCGCTCAGGCGCGAGCAGGCGCGCGGGATCTGGGTCCTGCCGGCCGCTGATGGAACGAGTTCCGGCACCGATGGCGACGCCACGAGGAGGTCCGCATGAAATCGTGCGATAGCTGCCCCGCGCACGCACAGCTCGAGCAGATGGGCATCGCCCTCGGCCGCTTCGACCGCGTCGTGGCTCTCGCCGGCAATCCGAACACCGGGAAGTCGTCGATCTTCAACGCGCTCACCGGCCTTCGACAGCACACGGGGAACTGGCCCGGCAAGACGGTCACGCGCGCCGAGGGAGGCTTCGAGTTCGGCGGCCTCCGCTACAAGCTCGTCGACCTGCCGGGAACGTACTCGCTCCTCTCGGCGTCGCAGGACGAGCAGATCGCGCGCGACTTCATCCTCTTCGGGCGGCCGGATTGCACCGTGGCCGTCACGGACGCGACCGCGCTCGAACGGAACTTGAACCTCGTGCTCCAGGTGCTCGAGATCACCGAGAAAGTCGTCGTCTGCGTGAACCTGCTCGATGAGGCGCGCCGGAAGGGGCTCGAGGTTGACGTGCGAAGCCTCTCCCGCGACCTCGGCGTGCCGGCCGTCGGAACCGTCGCCCGCACGCGCGAAGGATTCGCGGAGCTGCTGCACGCCATAGCCGGCGTCGCGTCCGGCGAGATCAAGACCTCGCCGCACCGGGCGCCTCCACCCGCCGAGGTGCGGAGCGCCATGGACGAGCTGCTTCCGCTCATCGAATCGCTCGCCCCCGGACTGCCGAACGCCCGCTGGGTCGCGTACCGGCTCCTCGAAGGGGATCATCGAGTGCGGCAGGCGCTCCTCTCGGGCGAGCTGGCCGGCCTCTCCGGCGACGCCGAAACGCAGACCGCCACCGTGGGGGCGGCGCGATGAGCGCGACGCCTGGTACTCCCGTCGCGCAGGACGTTCTCGCGCGCGCCGACCGGCTCCAGCGTGGGCTCGGCGAACGGTTCCGCGACCGTATGGTGGAGACGCTGTACTCGGAGGCGGAGCGGATCGCGCACCGTTCGGTGAAAGCGACCGGAAGCCGGAAGTACGATCTCGATCAGCGGATCGACCGCATCGTGACGTCTCCCGTGCTCGGGCTGCCGCTCATGCTCCTCATGCTCGGCGCCGTGCTCTGGGTCACGATCACCGGGGCCAACGTCCCGTCCGCACTCCTCGCGAAGTGGCTCTTCGCGCTGGAAGACGCGGCGAGCGCGCTCTTCACGCAGTGGGGAGTGCCTTGGTGGATCACCGGGTTCGTCTGGCACGGCGTCTACCGAGGGCTCGCGTGGGTGGTGAGCGTCATGCTCCCGCCGATGATGATCTTCTTTCCGATGTTCACGATCCTCGAGGATCTCGGATACCTGCCGCGCGTGGCGTTCAACCTCGATTGGCTCTTCAAGCGCGCGGGCGCGCACGGCAAGCAGGCGCTCACGATGGCGATGGGGTTCGGCTGCAACGCCGCGGGCGTGGTGGCCACGCGCATCATCGACTCGCCGCGCGAGAGGCTCATCGCGATCCTCACGAACAACTTCGTGCCGTGCAACGGGCGGTGGCCGACGCTCATCATGCTCGCCACCCTCTTCGTCGCGGCCGCTTTCCCGCCGCTCTTCGCGTCGTTCGCCGCGGCCGGCGCGGTCGTCGCGGTCACGCTCATCGGCGTCGGGTTCACGCTCGCGGCGTCGTGGGTCCTTTCCCGAACGATGCTGAAGGGTGAAGCGTCGGCCTTCACGCTCGAGCTGCCGCCGTACCGGCGCCCGAACGTCACGCGCATCCTCTACACGTCCGTGATCGACCGGACCATCTTCGTCCTCTGGCGCGCGGTGCTCATGGCGGCCCCTTGCGGCGGGCTGGCGTGGATCCTCGGGAACATCCACGCCGGCGGCAACAGCCTCATGGGGCACGCAGCCGGGTTCCTCGATGGGCCGGGGCGGCTCATCGGTCTCGATGGGGTGATCCTACTCGCCTACGTCATCGCGATCCCTGCGAACGAGATCGTCGTGCCGACGATCATCATGGCGTACCTCTCGACCGGGATGATGACCGAGATCGACAGCCTGAGCGAGCTGCGCTCGCTCCTCGTGGACCAGCACGGGTGGACGCTCTTGACGGCCGTCTGCCTCATGCTCTTCTCGCTGCTTCACAACCCGTGCTCCACCACGATCATGACGATCTGGAAGGAGACGCGGAGCGCCAAGTGGACCACGGTCGGCGCGATCATGCCGCTCGCGATCGCCTTCATCGTCTGCTTCGTCGTCGCGAGCTTCGTGCGGCTCGTGAGCTGACGTACCTCATGCCGGGGTGAAGGCCCGGAAAGGCAAACTCGCTCACCGCAGGCGCCTTCGATCCGCTTGACCCGTCACGGGGGCGCGACCTAGAATCACCTCGGTCTTCCGCAGGCCGGGGTGTGTTCGTCCAATGCCCGCCCGAAGGTGACGCATGGCGATCCGCGATCGTTTCGGCCTGCCGCTCTGCCTTTCGGTTTCTCTCCCTTCCGCAAACCTCTCTTCGCGCCTCCGCGCGCTGATGCGTTCCGTGCCGGCAAGCCTCCTCGTTCTGGCGGTCGCCGCGCTCCTCCCGGTGCGCGGTGCGGACGCCGGCCTGCCGCGGCACGTTCCCGGAGAGCTCCTGATCAAGCTCCGGGACGACGCGGCTCCCGCGGCGAAGCGATCGCTCTTCGACGCGCTCGGTGTCGTGGAGGAGCGCCCCCTACCGGGGATCGGAGCCTCGCACGTCACCGTGCAGGCCGCGGACGTGACGCCCCTCATCGAGCGGTTCGCCGGCGACTCGCGCATCGAGTTCATCGAGCCGAACTACATCTACACGCTCGCGGCCGTCCCGAACGATCCCGAATTCGGCGCGCAGTGGAGCCTCCGGAACACGGGGCAGGCGGGCGGCACTCCCGGCGCCGACATCGATGCCGTGGCCGCATGGGATGTCACGACCGGATCGGACGAAGTGATCGTCGCGATCCTCGACACGGGCATCGATGCGGCTCATCCCGATCTCGCGCCGAACCTCTACACGAATCCTGGAGAGATCGCCGGAAACGCGCTCGACGACGACCGCAACGGGTTCATCGACGACGTGCACGGCTGGGACTTCGGCGGCGCGGACGCGGACCCCGCGGACACCTACGGCCACGGCACGGAAATGGCCGGCGTCATCGGCGCCGTCGGGGACGATTCGACCGGCGTCGCCGGCATCGCTTGGAGCGTGCGCCTCCTGCCCGTCAAGATCGCCGATGCCTCCGGGACGACGAGCGCCAACCTCACCGTCCTCGGGATCGACTACGGCGTCACGATGGGCGCGCGAATCCTCAACTACAGCTGGTCGAGCGGGCCGTCGTCGGAAGCGATGAGGCTCGCGATCGAACGGGCACGCGATGCGGGCGTCCTGTTCGTCATCGGCGCGGGAAACGTCGGGCTCGACAACGACGCGGTCCCGAGTTTCCCCGTGTGCTACGACCTCGAGAACATCGTCGCGGTCGCCTCGACGAACAACCGCGACGAACTCTCCAACTTCTCGTGCTACGGCGCGACGAGCGTCGATCTGGCGGCACCCGGCGAGGCGATCCGCACGACCTTGCACGGCGGCCGCTACGTCTCCGACTCCGGGACGAGCCTCGCCACGCCGCACGTCTCGGGCGTGCTGGCGCTTCTGTGGTCGCGCTCACCGGGGCTCTCCGCGGCCCGCGCGAAAGAACAGCTCCTCGCGAGCGCGGAGCGCATCCCGTCGCTCGCGGGACGGATGCTGACGGGCGGACGCCTCGACGCCGCCGCCGCGCTCCAGCTTCCCGACCCGACGCCGCCCTCGGCGGTGCACGATCTCACCGCGCATCTCATCGAGGGCACCACGATCCGTCTCGAGTGGACCTCGCCCGGAGACGACGGCGACATGGGGACCGCGGCCTCGTACGACGTGCGCTACGCGACGTGGCCGATCGACGCATCGAACTTCCGCGACGCGGCACGGGCGCCGGGCGAGCCGGCCCCCGCGAGCGCGGGTGCGCCGCAGACGATGCAGCTCGTCCTTCCCGCGTACGTCACGCGCTACTACGTCACGCTCCGGACCGGCGACGAGTGGGGGAACGTCTCTCCCCTGTCGAACGTCGCCGAGGTGACGACGGGCGCCTCGCCGGAGATCGACGTCGATGTCACCTCCATCGAGGCGTCGCTCTTCGCGGGCCAGAGCGCCGCCGAGACCCTCACCATCGCGAACACCGGAAGCGGCAGCCTCGACTTCGTGCTGGAGATCGCACGGCCGGAACTTGGGATGTTGCTCGGCGCCGGACCCGAGCCCCTCCGGGAGAGCGCCCTCCAGGTCCTCATCCTCTACTCGGGAGTATCGCCCTCGACGCTCACGCCGATCCGGAGCGCCCTCCTCGCATTTCCTGCGATCCAGCGCGTCGATCTGCGAGACGCGGCGCTGACTCCGTCGATCGAGGATCTCTCGGCGTACGACGCGATCGTCGTCTGCGGCGGCACGCTTCCGTCGTCCAGGATACTTTTCGGCAACCTCCTCTCGTACTTCGTCCAGTACGGGGGCGGCCTCGTGCTCACGTTGGACTCGTTCGTTGATCCCGGAATCGAAGGCCGTCTGGCGTTCGTCTCTCCGGTCGCGATGGCGCTCCTCGAGGAGGGATCGGCGACGCTCGGCGCCGTGGACCGCGCGCATCCGATCCTCGACGGCGTGGGCACGCTGGCCGGAAGCGACCTCGCGGACATTCAGCCGGCCCAGCACGCCGACGTGCCCGCGCGATGGAGCGACGGAGAACCACTGGTGCTCACAAGGGGCTCGGGGATCGTCGCGCTCAATGTCCGCTACTTCACGGCGGACGGCACCGCCGGGGATGCGCCCGAACTTCTCAGGAACGCGATCGTGTGGGCGTGCCGTCCGGCCGCATGGCTCGACGCGGCTCCCGATTCGGGCCGCGTCGCGCCGGGCGAGGAGCGCACGATCGCGCTGCAATTCGCGACGCGGGGACAGATTCCCGGCCGCCACACGACGCTCCTCACCGTGGTGTCCAACGATCCGGACGAGCGGGCGGTGACCATCCCGGTCGCGCTTGAAGTCGTCCCGGCGGCTGACATCGACACCGATCTCACGCCGATCGAGTTCGCTTCCGTGACGGTCGGGGAGACGGCCACGAAAGTTCTCGTCGTGGAAAACCGCGGCGCGGCGGACCTCGAGCTGACCGCCCGCCTCGTGAACGCACCCGGCGTTTCGGCGTCACCGGCCGAAGCGATCCTTCCGGCCTATGCGACGCTGTTCGGGACCCTCACGTTCCGCCCGCAGTTCGCGGGGCCCGTCGACGGAACGCTCGTTCTCGAGACGAACGACCCCGACGAAGGGACTCTCACGATCCGTGTGACCGCATTGGGGACCGCGCCGCCCGGACTCTCGGTGGCGCCCGCCGCGCTCGCGCCATACGTGCATCCCGGAGACGCGCGGCGCGACACGCTCCTCCTCGTGAACGACGGCGCCGCCCGCGTGGGATGGGCCGCGCACGTCGCAGGCCCCGCACCGCCGCCCGCGCTCACGGGGTTCACGGTCCTCTGGGACGGCGCGCACGGCGAACTCGACTTCGGCGCTCCCGCCGGCTCCGTTCTCGCAGCACTCCGGGAGCGGGGCGCAACCGTCGTCATGAACGCGACACCGGTCACGAGCGCGTCCCTGTCGCAAGCGAACGCCTTCTGGATCCGCGACCACACGCAGAACTGGAATCTCGACGAGTTGGAAGCGCTCGAGCGGTGGGTCGGGGCGGGCGGGTCGCTGTTGTTGGAAGGTGACGACGAGTTCTCGATCCCGGGATTCAATTACATGCTCGAGATGATGGGGGTCGAATTCCAGTTCGGCGGCTCCATGACCCGCTCGACCGTCGCGATCGCCCCGCATCCGGCCACCGAGGATGTGTCGAGCATTCACTTCCTATCGCCCAGCTTCTCGCTCAGCGGAGTGGAGGCGCCGGTCGCGCCACTCGTCACCTTGGGCGAATTCGTCGCGGCCGCCGCCTGCATGCATGGTGAGGGACGGATCGTGGCCGTCGCGGACCGGGTCTTCGCCGATGCCGCCGCCGATTCGGCGGACAACATCGCGTTCGCACGAAGCGTGCTCGACTGGTTCGCCGCGCCGCGCTGGATTCGTCACGACCCCGCGTCCGGCGATCTGGCGGAAGGCACGGCGACCGACCTCGCCGTCACGTGCGATGCCGCCGCGCTGCCCGCCGGTTCGTATGCGGCGCGTCTCTTCGTCGTGCCTGCGAACCGAGCGGTTCCCGTCTCGATCGTCCCGGTCACGCTCCTGGTCGAGATCGGACCGCAGCTCGGCGTCTCCACGGCCGCCCTGAGCTTCGAAGCGTGCGCCGGCGAACGGGACACGCTCGCGGTGACGGTGCGAAACGACGGCACGCGAACGCTCGAGGTGACCGGCGCGAGCGTCCCGGACGAGACGATCTCGGTGCATCCGGTCGCTTTCGCGGTGCCGCCGGAGGATTCGGCGAGCGTCGCCGTCGTGTTCGCTCCGCACGAGCCCGGAGCCTGGGACCGGCCGCTCCGCTTCCTCTCGAACGACTGGGATGGTGCGCCCGAGGTGCAGATCGTCGCGGCCGGAACATCGTGCGACGAGCAGCCCGCGGCGCTCGCGCTCGCCCTGGCCTCGCCGAACCCGTTCGCCGGAGGCACGACGATCGACTTCGACCTGCCCTCCGACTCGGATGTAACGCTCGCGGTCTTCGATGCGGCGGGCAGGCATGTGGCCACGCTCGTCAGAGGCGTCGTGCCCGCCGGCCATCACACGGCCGCGTGGAACGGGCGTGACGCATCGGGACGGCGCACCGCATCGGGCGTCTATCACTGCCGGCTGGACGCGGGCGGAAGGTCGCTCGTCCGCCGTCTCGTCCTCCTCCGATGAGCGACGTGCCGCACCGCGGGCAGTTCCGATTGCCGAGCGGCGTCCTCGTCCCGTGCGAATCAGAGCCGTGCCCACGGCGCGCGCGACGCCGGGTGCGACTCGCCGTCTTCGACGCCGACGGACGCCGGGTGGCCACGCTCGTGGACGCACTCTTCCCCGCCAGCCGGTTCGTCGAAACGTGGAGCGGCGCCGCTCTGCTACGATCCGCCGTATGCAACGAACCATCGGTGCGCTATGAAGGACCCCGGACCGATCGAAAGGCTCGGGGCGCTCCGCGAAGGCGTTCTTGGAAACCACATGGCCGCGAAGGAAGGACGCCGGCGCGACACGGTCATGTTCGCGATCACCGAACGTGACTGGCCCGCCGTCAAGGCACGGCTCGAGAGCTTCCTCGACGAGACTCGGTGAGAGCGCGTCGCCGCCGGCCCCGCCGCGAACCGCGCGGCGCCCGCGCCCCCTTCACGCCGCCCGCGCCGCCGCCGCGCTGCGGCGCGTGGCGTGCTCCTTGCAAAAACTTCCCTGTCGGATGTCCGGCATCCGTCCGCCGGAGCCGCACCTCGCGGTCCGTGCTGCTGGAGGAAGGGAGGCCCGGCATGCGTCGATTGTTCGTTCTGCTTTGCCTCGCGCTGGTTGCATGCGGCGAGGGCAATGGACCCGCAGCTCCGGAGCCAGCGAGAGACGGCACCGCCGCGCTCGATCTCGGGCACACGCCCAAGAAGGACCGCGTCGTCCTGGGGCTCCACGAATCTTCGGCGGTCTTCGGCACGGACATCGCGATCCGGTTCGCCGCCGTTCTGGAAGACTCGCGTTGCCCCATCGATGTTCTTTGCCCCTGGGAAGGAAACTGCCGCATCGCCATCGATGTCTCGCGACCCGCCGAGCGGCCTGTGCTGCTCGAGGTCAACACGGCAGTCGAGCCGCGCGTCGTGGAGGCACACGGACTCCTCATCCGGATCGTCTCGGTGACGCCCGCACCGGTGAGCACACGAGAGATTCTCGAAGAGGAGTACGTCGTCACGCTCGATGTGTCCTGGTACTGACAGCCGGCGTAAGCTCTTGTTCTCCGGCCGGATGCGCGGACCCGTCCGGCCGGAGCGCTTCTCACTCTGTCAGCCAATCCGTACCGGATCGATCCGATTTCAGAGAA
>Ga0326597_10006264_pt1 | contig 16341 bp, 12 predicted proteins | sample RVTome_12_FD_203789 | JGI IMG/M metagenome (GOLD analysis project Ga0326597, IMG submission 203789) | Soil microbial communities from uranium-contaminated site in the Upper Colorado River Basin, Wyoming, United States - RVT100D185 | ecosystem: Environmental > Terrestrial > Soil > Contaminated >...
AAGCTCAGTATCAACTCGTCCCCACGCACGTGGGGGTGAACCGACGTACCTCAAGCGCCGGACGGCCGGAGAGAAGGCACAATCGCTCGCTGCGGCGATGCCCGGGCGCGGACACATGCCGTACGAAAAGTTCAAGAAAGGCGGTTTCATTGACCCGTACTGGGGCAGGATCTATGATCGTGGTGAAACAGAGATCGTCTCGATGGGCGTCGAGGCGTTGTACCAGAACCCACGGAAGCTCATGAACGAGGATCCGGAGTCCTTCAAATGGCTCGTGAACGTGCTGCGGGGCACGAAGTGAAGATCACTCTGAAGACGCATCTCGGGACGGTGATCTGGGACGGCGGACGCTGGCGTGGACCCGAGCCTCTCGCCGCCATGGTCTCGACGGAGATGGAGAGTCAGCGGCTCACGACGCCCCACACGATGATCCCGCACCCTGAAGTGGAGTTTGCCCACGCCATCGCGCAGATCATGGGTGGGTCCGTCACGGTCGAAGGGCTACCGCCTCCCATGTCGCTCTCAGGCCTGCGAGTTCCTTAACGCCAGCGTCTCCGTCATCGGCTGCGTCCATCAAGAACGCCATGGGATATCGCTTGCGCGGCTGCTCGCGCACGTGCCTCGTCCCCACGCACGTGGGGGTGAACCAGCTCCCTGGCCCGGGCTCTTGAAGAGGTCTGGATGGGCCGACAGGTCGTCGACCATCTGCGCGAAGATCACCGCCCGCGCCGCGGAGATCAGCGGTCATGGCCCGTCCTTCCTTGGACTCGACGCGAGAGCCGCGCGGCCCTTCGCGGTGAGGCGGTACTTTTGGAGGCGGCTCGTGGGCTTGTCGGGGACGATAGGTTCGATCAGTCCGGCGGTGAGGGCGGGCTCGATGTAGTGCGCCCGGAGGTGGGCACGGTCCTTGAGGCTCATCCGATCGCGAATCTCGGCGTTTCCGAGCTCTCCCGCTTCGCCGAGCAGTCGCAGGAGGATGAGGACTGGGGGGGTGACTTCCGGGGTCACCGCCGCGAGGGCCCTACCAGGCCGCCGCCCGAGGGTGAAGACGAAACCGCCCGCCAGGGCGAACTGCGGCGGGCGATCATGTCCTCCGTCCCGGTGCCCATGCGCTCGATGTACTTCGCCAGCTAGAGCGATTCCGCGAGCAGGGGGTTTGCCGGTATAGAGCTGTGGGGGACGCGGAGCATCGCGAGCGTCAGGTCCGGAGGCAGCGATCCGGGGTTGCGGATTTCCAGCCGGTCGGCGAACAGCATTACCTGAACGCTGGCGTTGCTCGTGTAGTCCCGGTGGGCAACGGCATTGACGACGGCCTCGCGCACGACCTCGAGCGGCATCTCGTAGGCGACCGGCACCTCGGTGCTGAGCGCCCGCGTGCCGACCGCCAGGTTGATCTTCGACAGGACGAAGTCCACGGCCTGGTCCACCAGCTCGAAGACCGTCCCTTTGTAGACCTGGTAGGAGGGATCGGCTTGGTCGCCTGGGTGCCGTGGAAGTGCGCGCACCGCACCTCAGACGAGATCAGGAAGCGCTGCGGCTGCCGTCCGAAGAGAAGCACCGCGGCGTGGGTCGGGCGCCCGCGGTTGAGCAGGTTCAGGTGGGTGAGCAGCTCCTCGGGCGCGGTGCCTTCGGGCAGCGGGAACGATCGTGCCTTCCGTGCCCGGGAAACGAACCTGGCCATGCGGTCGGGGTCCAGGTCAGCGACCGTTGCGTCCCCGCACGGCGCGGCGTCGAACGGCCCCATGCGGATCAGCTCGCGGTCCTCGAGGTGCTGCACGAGGGCGGCGTAGAGCCCGGCGATCAGCTCCGCGATCGAGGCGAAGCGGCGGCGGATGAGTTGTGCGCTGGCCTTCTCGATCAGGACCTGCATCCCCGGATGACGCTTCGCCTCACCATGGCCCTTGACGAAGACGAGCCTCGGCTTGCCCATTGCGGTCGCGCGGTCGAACTCGCGCTCCGTCGGAGAGGTCTGCTCCGCGTCTCCGGAGCCGTATTCGCTGCCGAACAGGCCGACGTACACCGCGCAGCGATCGACCTCGGCGAGGTAGACCTCGTCCGAACGGCGATCTCGGGCCGGCAGGTCCTCGAAGAGGAACACCGTGAAGAAACGGCGCAGCAGTGCGTCGCCCTCGACGAAGTCCCGGATCGCACGTTTCTCCTCGGCGAGCTCCGCCTGGACGCTGCTGACGAAGATCACATCCTTCAACGCGAGCGATCCCGGAGCACGTCGTCGACGCGGCCCCAGATGAAGTTCGCGATCCAGCTCAGTTGGCCCTGTTCCATCTCACTCCGCTTTGATGGCGACGCCGCTCAGCCGCGGCTCGTAGGGCAGCGCGCGCTGGAAAGCAGTTGTTGGACGGGACCGCCAAAGCGCTGGTAGGGGCTTTCGAAAGCCCCGCCTCGTCCTTCCGCGGCGACCCTCCTCGACTCGCTGCCCTGTCGCCGGGGTCAGCGGGATTCTAGCGGCGAAGACGCCTCGCCGGTAGAGGTCTTTCGGCTCGAGCTCACGCGCGCAGCTCGCAGCGAGTCCCCCCTCACCGCACGCTCGGCTCCGGTTCCTCGTCCTGGGCGCCCGTCATCGCCTGGTCCAGCTCGGAGACCCACTTGATCGCGCGCACATAGGACGTGCGCAGCGCGGCGGCGCCGAAGATCCGGAGCGTGCGGGAGTCGAGGGTGGCGGTTTCGCAGTCGATGGCGGCCTGCAGGGCGTGGCCCGCCGGGCCCTCGTGCCGGAGCAGGGCCTGCTTGAGTTCCGGTGCCAGGTGCAGCATCTCGACCACCTGGACCATCGGCTTGTCCAGGAAGCAATCCAGCACCGACAGCAGTCCGGCGGAGAAGAACACGTGTTCGTGCTGGTTGCCGATCGAGCGGGCCAGGAGCTGGCAGGTGCGCGCTCGCACCAGGGCCGTGATCGACAGCTCGTGGGGCTTGTCCCCCAGCTTGGCCAGCAGCGAGAGGGTCAGGCAGTCGCGCACGCGCTCCAGCCCGAGCAGCGCGATCGCGTGCCGGATCGACGTGATCCTGTACGGAAACGAGTAGAGCGCCGAATTCACGTAGCGCAGGAGCCGGTAGCTGATCGACACGTTGCGCTCGATCGGTTTCTGGATCTGGGAGAGCGGCATGTTGGGGTCCCGAATGCGGGCCAGCAGCTCCATCAATGTCGCGCGGCAGGCCGGAACCGTGTGATGACGCAGCACGTCGGGCTTGCAGAAGAAGTGCCCCTTGAAGTAGCGATAGCCGATCCGGAACAGCTGGTTGAACGTCTCCCTCGTCTCGACCCGGTCCGCGATGATGATCCGCCGGCGGTCGCTGAGCTCCGCGAAGCTCGAAAGCATCTGTTCAAGGCCTCTGTCCAGGCTGTCCACCTTGACGAAGCGGGCCAGGTCGAGCAGAGCCGGTGCGACCGGTTCGCCGCCCGCGATGGCCAGGCCGATCTGGTAGCCCTGCCGGGTCGCCCTCCGGATCGAAGCCAGGCTGGCCGCGTCCGCCTGGATGCCTGACGGCATCAGCAGGATCGTGTGTCCGGGAGGCAGCGGCCGATAGAGCTGGTCCTGCATGAACCGCGGCGTCATCCGCACGAGCGCCCGCGACGAGCCCACCACGTTCTCGAGGCCGATCTCGAACAGCGCGTTGATGACCACGGATCCGGAGGCCTCGTTCTCGTCGTCGAACACGGCGGAGTCATCGGGCCCGGCGCGGAAGAGCAGCTCGTAGCCGAACAGCTTCGATGCGGCGTCCAGGATCGGTTGGCGTCCGAGGAAGATCTCTGTCATCTGTTGCGCGTATCAGCCGGACCCCGGGCGGCCGTCCTTGGTCTCTCTTTCATCGAGACAATCGGCCCTCTGTCTTTAGGGTCGAGGAAATTCTTTGTGCGGAGTCCGGTGGAAAACAGCGCCGCGGAGCCTGGCAGACTCAGGATTTTCGGATCGATCGCCGAAACAGGGAGTCACGACGCGGATCCAGCCTGGAGAACCCCTTGAACCCTCAGAGACCGGCCCCCACCGAGTTCGTCCAACAGCCGGCGGAAGCCCTGCTCCCGGGAGTCAGCGCCTGCATGATCGTGCGGGACGAGGAACAATGCCTGGCTCGTTGCCTCTCCTCGCTCGCGCCCTTCGTGGATGAACTCTGCGTGGTCGACACCGGTTCAGAGGACCGCACGGTGGAGATCGCGAAGCAGTTCGGCGCGCGCGTGCGGCACCTGACCTGGCAGGACGACTGGTCGCTGGCCCGCAACGCCTCGCTGCAGATGGCCACCAGGCGCTGGATTCTGGTGGTCGACGCCGACGAGGAGCTGACCGGGGCCGGCGGCGCCGCCCTGCGCCGGGCGATCCGGTCCACGCGCCGGCAGGCGTTCCTGGTTCGCCAGCACAATCTGGTCGGCGACCAGCAGGCTCAGCAGCTCGTGCTCCCGCGCCTGTTTCGGAACCGTCCCGAGATCCGCTTCACGCGCAGGATCCACGAATCGGTCATGAACAGCCTGATCGCGCTGGGCGCCGGTGAACTGACCGAGTCGAACGTTCACCTGGTGCACCATGGGTACCTCGAGTCGTATTCGCGGAGCCGGGACAAGCACCGGCGGAACCTGTCGATCATGCGCAAGTGCCAGCAGGAGGATCCAGCCGATCTGTACCTGTTGCACAAACTCAGCAACGGACTGCGCGGCAAGGAGGATCGGGACGAACGGATCGCCGTGCTCGAGGAGGCGATCGGTCTCTCCCGCCGCTTGAGCCTCGCCGAGCGGCGCTCGTATCCGTTCCTGCCGATGGTCTTCGAGGCGCTCTCGTCCGAGCGGCTGAAGGACGGGAAGCTCGGCGAAGCGATCGAGATCTGCGAGGAGGGGCTCGCGACGTTCAAGGAGGCGACCGACCTGATGTTCCTGAGGGGCGACCTGGCGCGCCGGGTGGGAGCGGAGGGCCAGGCGCGCAAGTTCCTGGGCGCCTGCGTCGGCCGCGGCGCACAAAGCCCGCTCTACCTGAGCAATCCGGACACTCGAGGTCTCTTGCCGATGAAGGGCCTGATCCGCCCGGCGGTCGAGGCCGACCGGATCGAGGAAGCCCGCCTGCTGCTCGGGCACACCTTGTCGATGCGACCAGACGACGTGAGCCTGCGCCGGCTCGAGGTCGAGGTGAAGCTGGCGCGGCCCGACACCTGCCCGGACGGAATCGACCGGCTCGATCGCCTGATCGAGGAGTTCCCGGAGGATCCGGACGTGCTCCTGATCACGGGCCAGTTCGCCTGGTCGACCGGTGAAGCCGAAACGGCGCTCTCGCTCTGGCGGCGGGCCGCCGCGCACGACGCGGACTCGGACATCGGTCTGGAGGCTCGCTGCCTGCTCGGTCTGGGCCTGCTGTCAACCGGCGACCTGGAAGCGGCATTTCGCCTGCAGCCGGACATCGTCGCGCGCGACCTCCCGGCGGCCGCCTGCAAGCTGGTCCTCTCGGTGATCGAGGCCGGCCCGGTCGAACTCGACCCGGCGTTCGATCGAGACCGCCTGACCGCGCACGTGCTGGGGATCCTGAAGGAACTGCTGGCCGCGCCGGGGCAACGGGCGGCTACGAGGTTCGCGCAGAACGCCGCCCGCTACGAACAGGTCCTGCCCGGGATCGCCGCACTGCTGCTCGAGGAGTGATGCAGGGTCTTCAATCGTAAGTCCGGCCCGTCGCCGAAGGCACCCGGCCCTGACTGACGACCAGCTGGCGGAAGCGCTCGAACAGGTAGAGCGAATCGTGCGGGCCGGGGGACGCTTCCGGGTGGTACTGGACCGAGAAGGCCGGGGACTGGAGCAGCTCCAGCCCCTCGATCGTGCCGTCGTTCAGGTTCTTGTGGCTGACCCGCACCAGTTTGTCGTCGAGCGAATCGGGGTCGACCGCGAACGAGTGGTTCTGGCAGGTGATCTCGGTCTTGCCCGTCGCCAGATCGATCACCGGCTGATTCGCGCCGTGGTGGCCGAACCGCATCTTGTAGGTCTTCGCGCCGGTGGCCAGGGCCATGAGCTGGTGGCCCAGGCAGATTCCGAAGGTCGGAATGCGCTCCTCCAGGAAGGTCTGGATCGTCCGGACCGCGTACGAGACCGGCTCGGGATCGCCCGGACCGTTCGAGAGGAACACGCCGTCCGGTTTCAACTCGAGGACCTCGGCGGCCGACGCGTGTCCCGGCACGATCGTCACGTCGAAACCGACGTCGACCAGCGAACGCAGGATGTTGTTCTTGATGCCGAAGTCATAGGCCACGACCCGCTGCCTGGACCCGGTCCTTCTGGCGCCGTTCAACTGGAAGCCCGCGGCGTGCCCCTCGGTCCACTGCTCGACCTGCCAGCGCGTCACTTCGCGCACGCAGTCGCGGCCTTCCAGCGAGGGCGACTTCAGGACCTTCTGCAGCAGCGAGTCGACGTCCAGGTCGGTGCTCGAGATCACCGCGCGCATGGCGTTCCTGGAACGCATGTGCAGCACGATCGCCCGCGTGTCGACGTCGTCGATCCCGACCACGTGGTGGAGTTTCAGGTATTCATCCAGGCTGTTGGTGGCCCGGTGGTTCGAGGTGACCCGGGAGAATTCCCGGGCGATGAATCCCTCGGTGTGCACCGCCCGGGATTCCACGTCCTGCTCGTTGACGCCGTAGTTGCCGATCAGCGGATAGGTCATCAGCACGAGCTGGCCGCGATAGGACGGGTCGGTGAGGATCTCCTGGTAGCCCGTCATGGCGGTGTTGAAGACGACCTCGCCGTAGGCTTCGCCGCGGGCTCCGAAGGCCTGTCCGCGCGCCACGTAGCCGTCCTCGAAGACGAGCAGCGCCGGATCTCTGCCGGTGAGCGGGTTCGGACCTGTCACGCTGGGGGCTTTCCTTGCTCGTTGGGAAGATGGGGGGGTGCCTGGGGCCCGGCAGTTTCGGGCCGCTGCTCGTCGTTGATCAGCGCTGCAAGGTACCCTGCTCCGAAGCCGTTGTCGATATTGACCGTGGCCACGTTCGGAGAACAGGTGTTCAGCATGCCCAGGAGAGCCGCCAGTCCGTTGAACGAGGCGCCGTAGCCGACGCTGGTGGGCACCGCGATCACCGGGCGCGCCACCAGCCCGCCGACCACGCTGGCCAGCGCGCCCTCCATTCCGGCCACGACCACCAGGGCGCGCGCCCTCCGCAGCAGGTCGCTCTCGGCCAGCACGCGATGCAGGCCCGCCACGCCGGCGTCGAAGCAGGTCTCCACCCGGGCGCCCATCAGTTCGGCCGTCACCCGGGCCTCCTCGGCCACCGGGATGTCGGCCGTGCCCGCGCTGATCACGGCCACCAGCCCGCGGGCCTCCTCCGGCTCGCCCCGCCGGCAGGTGATCACCCGGGCCCGCCGATGATAGACCGCCTCGGGGAACACCTGACGGACCGCGTCGAAGGCCGGAGGATCGGCCCGGGTCAGCAGCAGCCGGTCGTTCTGTTCGAGCAGGGAACCGGCGATCCGGGCGATGTCGTCCGGGTGCTTGCCCTGGCAGAGGACCACCTCGGGAAAGCCGCAGCGCAGCCGGCGGTGGTGATCGATCCGGGCGAAGCCCAGGTTCTCCACCGGCGGCGCGCAAAGTTGCCGGAGCGCGGCCTCGACCGGCGTCCTGCCGGCCTGGACCTGCTCCAACAGGTGCCTGAGTCGATCGGGATCGGTCATGAGGGGTAGGCGTCCAGGCTCAGATCGTCGGCTCCGCGGCGCTGGTACTGGTGATAGCCCAGGCCGGCGATCATGACGGCGTTGTCGGTGGATCGGGACCTCGAGGGCAGCAGCAGCCGGATCGAGCGATCTTTCGCTTCCTGCTCGAGCCGTTGCCTGAGCCTGGTGTTGGCCGCGCAACCCCCGCCGACCACCAGCGCCCGGGCCCGGTTCGCCTCCACCGCGCGGAAGCTGGCCTGCACCAGGCCGTCCACCACCGCCTCCTGGAACGACGCGGCCACGTCGCGGACATTCTCCTTGGAAAGCGGCAGCGGCTCGCGGCGCGAGTTCCTGCCGGTCACCCGGTAGAGCACCGCGGTCTTGATCCCGGAGAAGGAGAAGTCGATGCCCTGCGGGGAGAGCAGCGGCGGTTTGAAGCGGAAGCGCGCGGGGTCGCCGCCCTGGGCGGCTCGCTCGATGGCCGGCCCGCCCGGATAGCCGAGGCCGAGGATCGAGGCGACCTTGTCGAAGGCCTCGCCGGCGGCGTCGTCGGCGGTCCGGCCGATCGAGACCGGCGCGAGCGGATCCGAGAGCAGGAACAACGAGGTGTGCCCGCCCGACACGACCAGCGCCACGTAGGGCGGCTCGGGCGGATTCGGATCGTCCATGCCGGCGCCATAGATGTGGGCGGCCACGTGATCGATGCCGATCAGCGGCCTGTCGAGCGCCAGCGCGAACGCCTTGGCCGCGGCCAGGCCGACCAGCAGCGCGCCGATCAGCCCCGGCCGGTGGGTGACCGCCAGGGCGTCGATCTGATCGGGGCGGAGCGCGGCCCGCTCGAGCGCCTCCTCGATCACCGGCAGGATCACTTCCAGGTGGGAACGGCTGGCGATCTCCGGCACCGGTCCGCCGAAACGGCGGTGGATGTCGATCTGGGAGCGGACCACCTCCGAGAGCACTCGCCGGCCGTCCTCGACGACGGCCGCCGCGGTTTCATCGCAGGACGACTCGATGCCCAGGATCTTCAAGCGCTACCTCAGCGCATTGAAGGCGCGTTTCCCGGCGAGCACCTCGATCGCGGCCTGGCGCTGGCGATCCTGAAACCCGCCTGCGCTCTCGGTGACGCGCCGGCGCTCCAGGGGGCAGCGCTCCTCGATCAACGCCCAGGCCTCATCGGGGATTTCCTGATCCAACTGGAACAGATGGAGCAGCTCCATTTCCTCGGGGTTGTCGATCTGGATCAGGAAATCGGGCCAGAGGCCGGTCGGCTGGTCGTCGTCCGGCCGCTGCAGTTCGCGGCCGAGCCGTCCGATGCTCCGCCCGGCGGGGGTGAAGTAGCGCGAGGTGGTGATCTTGAGCCGCGCGGTCTTCAATTCGCCGTCCACCAGGAAGTGCTGGTCGATCTGGGTCTGGACGAACCCCTTGCCGTAGCTGCGCTCTCCCACCAGCAGCGCGCGCTGGTAGTCCTGGAGGGCGCCGGCGACGATCTCCGACGCGCTGGCGGAAAAGCCGTCGATCAGGACCACCAGCGGCAAGCCCCGAAACAGCGCCTCGCCGTCGAGGGTGGAATAGGACGAGGCCATGTTCTCGGCCCGTCCCTCGGTCCACAGCAGAACGCCTTCATCCACGAACAGGGACGTGATCCCGATCGCCTGATCGAGCGGTCCGCCCCGATTTCCGCGCAGGTCGAGAATCAGCGACTTCATGCCGCGCGTGGTGAGCGCCGTCAAGGCCTGGCGCAGCTCTTCGGTGCTGTGGTCCTGAAACGACTTCAGCCGCACGTAGGCGATGCCCCGGTCCTCGTCGAGGATGCGCGGGTCGACCACCGAGGGCCTGAAGATCGTGTGCCGGACGACCTCGACCTCCATTGCGGGGGGCGCGGGCTCCGAAGACTCCGAGGACTCCGAAGACCCCGAGGACTGCGGGGGAGCGCTGTAGGGTTGGACCCGCAGCCTGACCGGGACGTTCACGGAGCCGTTCTTGATCAGGTCGATGATCTCCTCGATGGTCAGCTCGGCGCAGTCCCGCCCGTCCACGCCGATGATGCGATCCCCGGTCTCCAGTCCGGCCTGATCGGCCGGTGAACCCGGGAAGGAGTAGAGCACGGTCAGCGGCTCGCCCTGCCGGTAGACGGCGAACCCGAGGCCGTCGTAGGTGCCTTCATTCTCCTCGCGCCACCTGGGCAGATCCTTCGGCTCGACGAATCCGGACCAGCGGTCGCGGCTGGCCATGCCCCGGATGGCGTCGTACGCGAGCTGCTCCGGACTGACCTTCTCGTAGTAGCGCTCCGTGATCAACCGCGAGGCTTCCTGGATCCAGCGGAGTTCGTCCGCGCTGCTCCGGTAGATTTCGTTCTTGAGCAGGAACTGGAACATGGCCAGAGCTGCGGCGCTGGCCACCAGCGCCGGCAGCACGAATGAGGTCAAGAAGGTTCGCAGCCCCGAGTTCACGCTAGTGCAGCTCCTCGAGAAACCGGGCGATCCGAGCGCAGCCCTTCTCCAGGTCCTCCCTCGAGGCCGCGTACGACAGCCGGAAGCAATCGTCCGCGCCGAATTCCACGCCGGGAATGAGCGAGACCTGCTGCTCATCGAGCAGTGCCTGGCAGAAATCCGAAGACCCGGTCAGGACGGTTCCGGCCGCCGTCTTGCGGCCGAGCAGGGCGGCGATCCTCGGGAAGCAATAGAAGGCGCCCTCGGGCGGCGAGAGTTCGAGCCCTTCGAGCCCTCCGAGCCGCAGGAGCACCAGCTCGCGCCGCTCCTCGAAGCGGGCCCGCATGGACTCGGTCGCATCGCCGCAGTGGTCGAGCGCCGCGATCGCGGCGTGCTGGGAGATCGAACAGGCGTTCGAGGTGGTGTGCACCTGGATGCGCGCCATGGCGCCGATGATCTCGGCCGGCCCGAGGGCATAGCCAATCCGCCAGCCGGTCATCGCGTACGCCTTCGAGAAGCCGTGGCAGACGATCGTGCGTTCGCGCAGCTCGGGATCGACCGAGGTGATCGAGGCCGCGCGCCGGCCGGCGTAGGTGAGCGGGGCGTAGATCTCGTCGGAGATCACCGCCAGATCCCGCTGGCGGACGAATTCGGCGATCTCGGCCAGGCGCTCCCGGTCGAGCACCGCTCCGGTGGGGTTGTTGGGGGAGTTCAGGATCAGGATCCGGGACTTTTCCGAGGCGGCGCGCTCGAGGGCCTGCCGGGTGAGGTGGAAGCCGTCTTCGGCCCGGGTCTCCACCGCTCTAAACGTCCCGCCGGCGAGGCCGACGATCTCGGGATAGGTGAGCCAGTAGGGCGCAGGCACCAGGACCTCGTCCCCCTCTTCGATGAGCGCCAGCAGGGCGTGGGCGATCGCCTGCTTGGCTCCCGCGGTGACCAGCACTTCGCTGCCGGCGGCGTAGGCGACCTGCTGCTCCCGCTCGTAGGCGTCGCGGATCGCCTTTCGCAGGGGCAGGATGCCCTCGTTCGCGGTGTAGTGGGTCTGGCCGCTCTCGATCGCCTCGTGGGCCGCCCGGCGCGCCGGCTCGGGGGTGTCGAAGTCCGGCTCGCCCAGCCCGAAGGAGATCACGTCACACCCCGCCTCGCGAAGCTCCTGGGCCCTGCGAGCCAGTCGGAAGGTAGCGGAAGGTTTGAGGTTACGAGCGCGTCGGGTGAGTCGAGGGGACATTCGTTCGGCCCAGCAAGCGGGTCCTCCGAAACGGAGAGCGAGGCTGCAGACTAGCAGTCCGCCGATCAACCCTCAAGAGCGGCGTGCGGCCGGGACGAGGCCACAAAGTCCGCAAGACATGCGCTCTTGCAACGTAGAGTGTCGGGTTTGCCATCTTCCGGCGGAACGCACACCAGAGAATGGATTCCATGTGAAAAAGGGCAGCAAGCGCGCGCTGATCATCCTCGCCTTCGCCGTCGGGCTTTCGTACTTCGCCTTCACCATGTTGCTGTTCGATCCCTTCGAGGGTTCGTACATGGACTCGTTCGAGGGGAAGCCGGTGGCGCTCGAGTACGTGGTCCCGCGCAATGTCGATTTCTTCGCTCACAAGCGGGCGTTGGAGAGCGATTTCGAGGTGTCCGAGTTTCCCGTGCCGGAGGTCTGGGACGAGATCCGGCTGTCGAAGAACTGGCAGCGCTTCCAGCGGACGTCGCTCTATCAGCAGCTCGAGGCGGATCTCGCGCTTTCAGGGAAGCTCGATCAATTTCGCGAGGCGACCGAGGAGCTTCCCCTGCTGCACCCGCTCCACGACCTGATCGGACAGGACGCCCTGGTCTTCGGCCGCTTGAAGGGGCGGGGCTACGAGGAGACCGAGGTGGCCGGCGTCTTCCTCTGCAGCGCCATGGCCAAGCTGGCCTATGAGGTGGCGGGCAGTGGGTTCCTGAGGTCGCTGTTCGGTCTGCCGCTCGAGGTGGAAGAGCAGCCCGGGGGAATCCGCAGGATCGCCTTCGAAGGGGGCGGCGAAGTCTACGTGTATCGTCACAAGGACCTGCTCCTGGCCGGCAGCGGGCCGCTCTTGATGAAGGAGATGGTGCTGCTCCTGGACATGGGGCGCGAGCGGAGCCTGGGCTGGGCCCGCAGGTATCACAGCACCGTGGCCCAGGACGTGTCGGAGTTCGCCGGGATGGCGAGCGCGGCCCCGACCGTGTTCGAGGACATCGACAAGCGGGTGCAGCTGCACTTCAACCTGCCGACCATGTTCTCGCTCACGCAAGGCGACGAGCTGTTTCTGGAGGACCGGGCGCAGGTTTCGCGCTGGATGCTGGGCCGTGTGTTCAACCCGCGCTACTTCGACGAGATCACGCTCGACCTGGGCTTCGGAGAGACGCTCGACCTGCGCGGAATGATCGGTTTCGACAAGGAGCAGGCCGAGGCCGCGGAGATCGGTTTCTACAACCAGCACACGTTCCAGCTGCGCGAGACGATGGATCGGGTGGCATCCCTGGTTCCCGAGCAGACCTGGTTCCTGATGGCGGCCCGGCTCGACCTGCGCAAGTTCCTGCCGACCCTGGTGAGGGGGCTGACCGAGACCGATCCCGCGGCGCGCGAGCTGCTCGATGAGCTGATCGCGGCGATCCGGCGGCACCGGCCCGATTTCCAGGCCGGCGACGCGATGGAGGCGGCCCGCCACCTGGGTTCGATCCTGGGCAACGAGGTCGTCGTGGCGCTCCTGCGCGACGAGTACTTCGGCGCGCCGGAATCGCCGGATCCGCTGCTCGCGATCTTCCTGCAGGTCACGGACCGCGGCCCCGACTTCGACGCGCTGGCCCAGCAGTCCGCCGCCGGCGCGCGCCACGGCGGTTACAACGGGTTCATCTATCCGATCATGCAGGCGCACGGACGGCTCCAGCAGGAGGGGCGGGGCGTGGCCAAGTGGTACAAGGTCTGGCACGAGAAGCAGGGTTCGCCGGAGGAGCGCTTCGTCCAGGACGTGGTCCTCCATGGCACCGACATCCGCAACGTGTCCTTCGGGATCATCGATCCGAAATCGAAGAGCCGCGGTCCCTGGACGCTGGCGGTGGTGCTCTCGCCCCAGTCGGCGGACCTGGAGGTCAAGGGCCGCGACGGCGCCACGGAAATCCAGGAGCGGGGCACCGCGCACGAGTTGATCACCGACATCATCAGGTTGTCGGCCACCCAGGGTTTGCCGGTCGCCCAGGCTCGACCCAGGCTGGCGGTGCAGGACCTCTACTCCGGCGGCAGCCGCACGGTGAGTTCGCTGTTGAAGTCGCCGAAATACGAGCTCGACCAGGAGTTCCTCCAGGGCTTCGCCAGCGTGGCGCTCTATCTCGACGCGGCCGGCTGGAAGCGGACCCTGCTGGATGGCGCGCTGACCCGCGCGCAGGCGCAGTCCGAGATCGACTGGAAGGTCGAGTCGGCCCGGATCGAGGCCGAACTCCTGTCGGGCGACTTCTCCTCGTGGAAGGGAAAGCAGATGCCGGCGGGGATTCAGGAGCGCTTCGATCGGGCCGTGGAGGAACGCAAGGACCGGCTGGAGGAGGAGCGGGAGATGAATCGGATTCCCGAGCTGCGCCGGGAATACGAGGAGAATCTGGCCTGGGTCGACCTGATCCAGAGCGCCTTCATGGCCGCCCGGATCGATGAAGGCAGCGGGAACATCGAGGTCCGGGCCAAGATTCGCACCCGCCTGGATGATTGACATGATTGACCCGGCGCAACCTGTGACTAGGATGGCGCGCTTCCATTCCTTGCCGGGATGGCGGAATTGGCAGACGCGCTAGGTTGAGGGCCTAGTTCCCTTCATCGGGAGTGCAGGTTCAAGTCCTGTTCCCGGCACCAACTTCGAACAAGGCTCCCCCGGGGGAGAGGGAACGTAGGGCCCCTTCGACACTCTGGGAGGGAGCATGCAATTCCCCGTCGCCGGGGTGGAAGTCCATCCGCTCTGGCCGTTCCTCGTGGCCTTGCTGGTTTCGTTCTTCTCCTCGCTCGGCGGGGTCTCGGGTGCCTTCCTGCTGCTGCCGTACCAGGTCACGGTTCTGGGGTTCCAGAGTCCGGCGGTCAGTTCCACCAACTTGGTGTTCAATCTGCTGGCGATCCCGGCCGGTGTCTTCCGCTTCTTCCGGGAGGGGCGCCTGCTCTGGCCGCTCGCCTGGCCGCTGACTTCGGGACTGGTTCCGGGCGTCTGCGCCGGAGTGCTGATCCGGATCACGGTCCTGCCCGACCCGCGGGTGTTCAAGCTGTTCGTGGGATTCGTGCTGCTGGTCGTCGGGCTGCGCCTGGCCCGCGACCTGTTGCGCGGCCTTCGGGCGCGGGAGACCTTCCATGCGCTTTCGGAGCAGGTGGCGCCGCGGTTCCTCGCGGCGCGGACGATCTCCCGATCCTGGCGGCGCGTGGTCTACCGGTACGGCGAGCAGAGCTTCCGCTTCGATCCGCGTTCCGTCCTCCTGCTCGGGCTGGCCGTGGGCATCGTCAGCGGCGCCTACGGCATCGGCGGGGGCTCGCTGACCGCGCCCTTGCTGGTGGTCCTCTTCGGCCTTCCGATCCACACCGTGGCCGGCGCCACGCTCGCCGCCACGCTCGTCACTTCGGTGATCGGCCTCGCGGTCTACACCTGGATCGCGCCCTGGTTCGCGGTTACCGGCCTGCCCGTGGCCCCCGACTGGAAGCTCGGGCTGGTGCTCGGCCTGGGCGGCATGTGCGGCATCTACCTCGGCGCCCGCTGCCAGAAGCTCGTGGCCGGCGTCTGGATCAGGGCGCTGCTTTCGGCCGTGATCCTGTTCGTGGCTTTCCGTTACGTGATCCAGTTCGTCAGCGCGCTATGATGACTGGAGTCCACGCCCATCGAGGAAATGATCATGAGCGAAGAGCGCGAAACGCGCGAAGAACTCGAGCTGGAGGCGGTGATCGTCGGCGCCGGACCGGCCGGCCTGGCCGCGGCCTATCGCCTGCAGCAGCTGATCCAGCAGCATACCCAGGAGGTGGCGGCCGGGAATCGTTCCGGACCCGATCTCTCCGAGGCGATGATCGCCGTGCTCGAGAAGAGCGCCACCGTCGGCGACCACGCGCTGTCGGGCGCGGTCCTCGACACGCGCGCGCTGGAAGAGCTGATCCCCGACTTCGAGGAGCAGGGCTGCCCCGGAATTCCCTGCACCCGGGACGAGGTCCTGAAGCTCGGACCGAACGGCGCGACGCGCCTCCCCTGGACGCCGAAGTGGCTCCGCAACCGGGGGTATCGCGTCGTACCGATCAACCGGCTGGTGCGCTGGATGCACGAACGCGTCGAGGCCAAGGGCGCCGAGGTGTTCGCTTCGTTTCCCGGCGCCGAATTGCTGATCGAGGAGGATCGGGTGGTCGGCGTCCGCACCGGCGACAAGGGGATCGACAAGCAGGGCAAGAAGAAGTCGAACTACGAGCCGGGCATGGACATCAAGGCCAAGGTCACGATCCTGGCCGAGGGGGTGCGCGGTTCGCTGACCAAGCGCTTGATCAATCGTTTCGGACTCGACGAGGGCCGCAATCCGCAGGTCTACAGCACCGGCGTCAAGGAGCTCTGGAGGGTCAAGGGGTCCGATGAGACGTCGAAGGGGCTGGTGATCCACACCTTCGGCCGGCCGCTCACGGGCAACGACTACGGCGGCGGCTTCCTCTACTACATGGGCGAGGACCTGCTGCAGGTCGGCTACGTGACCGGCCTCGGGCGCCCCGATCCGCGCACCGATCCGCACCGGCTCTACCAGGAGTTCAAGCGGCACCCCGAGATCAAAAGGCGCCTCGCGGGCGGCGAGCGGCTGCGCTACGGCGCCAAGGCGCTGCCGATGGGCGGCTGGTGGTCGCGGCCGAAGTCGTACGTCGACGGCTGTCTGATCGCCGGTGACGCGGGTTCGAATCTCAACGCGGCCCGGTTGAAGGGCATCCACCTGGCCATGAAGACCGGCATGCTGGCGGCCGAGACCGCGTTCGAGGCGATGCTCTCGGGAGACGCGTCCGAAGCGGCGCTCCGCAAGTACGAGGAACGCATCGAGAACTCCTGGGTCAAGCAGGAACTCTACTCGGTGCGCAACGTGCACCAGGCGCTGGAGCGCGGGCTGCCCCGGGCGTTCTTCCATCTGGCCCTGCAGTCGATCACGTTTGGCCGCGGCCTGCGCAACCGCTACCCCTCACCGGCGGACTACACCCGCGTGCGCCAACTCGAGGAGCATCCGGAATCGACGCCGCCACAAAAGCCGGACGGCACGTTGACCTTCGACAAACTGACCGACGTGTTCCACTCGGGAACCACCCAC
>Ga0326597_10006265_pt1 | contig 16339 bp, 18 predicted proteins | sample RVTome_12_FD_203789 | JGI IMG/M metagenome (GOLD analysis project Ga0326597, IMG submission 203789) | Soil microbial communities from uranium-contaminated site in the Upper Colorado River Basin, Wyoming, United States - RVT100D185 | ecosystem: Environmental > Terrestrial > Soil > Contaminated >...
TTCTTCCTTTCGCGGGGTGTCTGAGGGCGCGTCCCGGCGGGCGCCCTGGCCTCTCAGAGGCGATTCGACATCTGCCCCGTCGAGGCAACCGGACGCCGGGTCACGCTCAGAGGGTGAGCCGGCGGTACTTGATCCGGTGGGGCTGGTCGGCATCCGCTCCGAGGCGTCGCCGCCGATCGGCCTCGTAGTCCTCGTAGTTCCCTTCGAACCACACCACCCGGCTGTCCCCCTCGAAGGCGAGGATGTGGGTGGCGATGCGGTCGAGGAACCAGCGGTCGTGGCTGATCACGACCGCGCACCCCGCGAAGGCGACAAGCGCCTCCTCGAGGGCACGAAGGGTGTCGACGTCGAGGTCGTTGGTCGGCTCGTCGAGCAGGAGCAGGTTGCCGCCGCTCTTGAGGAGGGTGGCGAGGTGGAGACGGTTGCGCTCGCCCCCCGAGAGGTTCTTGACCTTCTTCTGCTGGTCCGGGCCGCGGAACCCGTACGACGCGGAGTAGGCCCGGGAGTTCACCTCGCGCTTGCCGACCAGCACGACGTCCTTGCCCCCGTCCGAGATCTCCTCCCAGACCGAGCGCTCGCCGACGAGGCTCTCCCGGGACTGGTCGACGTAGGACACGACCACGGTGTCGCCCACCTTGAGCGCGCCGGCGTCGGGCTTCTCCTCGCCCACGATCATGCGGAACAGGGTCGTCTTGCCGGCACCGTTGGGGCCGATCACGCCCACGATCCCCCCCCGGGGGAGGCGAAACTCGACGTCGTCCATGAGGAGCGTGTCGCCGTAGCCCTTGCGCAGGCCGCTCGCCTCGATGACCACGTCGCCCAGGCGCGGCCCGGGCGGGACGTAGATCTCGCGCTTGTCGTCGCGCTTCTCGATCGCCTGCTCCTCGGCGAGGATTTCCTCGTAGCGGTTCAGACGGGCCTTGCCCTTGGCCTGGCGCGCGCGCGGGGCCAGGCGGATCCATTCCAGCTCGCGTTCCAGCGTGCGCCGCCGCGACGAGGCCTCCTTCTCCTCCTGGGTCAACCGAAGGTCCTTCTGCTCCAGCCAGGACGAGTAGTTGCCCTCCCAGGGAATCCCCTCCCCGCGGTCGAGCTCGAGGATCCAGCCCGCGGCGTTGTCGAGGAAGTAGCGGTCGTGCGTGACCGCGACCACGCATCCCTTGTACTCCTTGAGGAAGCGCTCGAGCCAGGCCACCGACTCGGCGTCGAGGTGGTTGGTGGGCTCGTCGAGGAGCAGCATGTCGGTCGGCTCGAGAAGGAGCCGGCACAGCGCCACCCGGCGGCGCTCGCCCCCGGAGAGGGTGGTGACGTCCGAGTCTCCGGGCGGCAGGCGGAGGGCGTCCATCGCCACCTCCACCATCCGGTCCACTTCCCAGGCGTTCGCGGCGTCGATCTGGTCCTGCACCCGGCCCTGCTCTTCGATGACCTTGTTCATTTCGGCCTCGGGCAGGTCCTCCCCGAGCTTCATCGAGAGCTCCTCGAAGCGGTCCATGAGGCGCTTGAGGGAAGCCACCGCCTCCTCGACGTGCTGCTGGACGTTCTTGGAGGGGTCGAGGACCGGCTCTTGGGGCAGGAAGCCGATCCGTATGCCCGCGGCGGCGAACGCCTCTCCCGCGAAGTCGGTGTCGACCCCGGCCATGATCCGCAGCAGGGTCGACTTGCCTGCCCCGTTTCCCCCGAGGACGCCGATCTTCGCGGCGGGATAGAACGAGAGCCAGATCCCCTTGAGGATCTCCTTGCCCTGCGGCGTGACCTTCCGCAGGTCCTTCATGGTGAAGATGAACTGAGGCATGAGCCGCCCATTCTGACACAGCTCATCTCCCCGGGGAATCGTCATTGGCGCATCCGGGCGACGCACCCGGAACCTCTCACCCCCACGATTCGTAAACAGGTGTGAAAGGCGGGAGCGCATGGAAGTCCTGGTGCTGCTGTTCGTGCTGGGGGCCCTGATCGTCGTGCCCCTGCTCATCCTGAAGGCGGCCCTCTCGGTCCTCCTGGCGCTCGTCCTGCTCCCCTTCAAGATCGTAGGAGGGCTCTTCAAGCTCGCCCTCGGCCTGCTCGGCGCCGTGTTCGGCGTGATCGCCAGCCTGTTCGGAGCGGTCTTCGGAGTGGTCTGCGGCGGCCTCGGCATCCTGATCGCTCTCGTGGTCGGGGTCTTCGTCTTCGTCCTCCTGCCGCTGGCTCCCCTCCTCCTCCTGGGGGGAATCGCCTGGCTGGTCCTCAAGGCCGCCTCGCCGGCGAGAGTCCAGCCTGTTCCATAGGCCCCCGGGTCTATTCAATGACCCCCACCCCTATCCCCTCCCCACGTTGGGGGAGGGGGAACGCCTGCGCACATCGGTCCCTGTCGCTCCCCCCACCCCGTTTGTGTGAACCATCACGCCCTTGACGAAAGTCTGACAATCCGCCCGATCCGGCTCTGATAGCGTCGTCCTGCGTGAGCGGCATGAGAGGCCGCCGGCAGGAGGAGACGCCTTGACCCTGACCTGGAACGGCAAGCCCTTCGACTGGGTGAACGTGGTGTACTTCGGCGTCATCCACGCCCTGGCGGTCACCGCGCTGTGGCAGTTCAGCTGGACCGGCCTCGGCGTCGCGCTCTTCCTGTGGTGGGTGGCGGGCTCGCTCGGCATCTGCCTGACCTACCACCGGATGCTCACCCACCGCGGCTTCCGCGTCCCCAAGGGGCTCGAGTACCTGGGCACCGTCTTCGGGAACCTCGCGAGCGAGGGAGGCGCCATCTCCTGGGTGGCCATGCACCGCATCCACCACGCGCAGTCGGACAAGCCGGGCAAGGACCTCCACACCCCCAAGGACGGCTTCTGGTGGAGCCACATCGGGTGGATCCTGTGCAAGACCAGTGACAACCAGCGGGAGATGCAGCGGCGCTTCGCTCCGGAGCTCGTGGCCGACCCCGTGCACCGGGCCCTCGACCGCCTTCACGTGCTGCCGAACATCCTGGTGGGGCTCGGCCTGTACGCCTGGGGTGGCTGGTCGCTCGTGCTGTGGGGCGTCTTCGTCCGCCTGGTGATCACCCTGCACGGCACCTGGCTCGTCAACTCGGCCACCCACACATGGGGCTACCGGACCTGGCGCACCAACGAGGACTCGCGCAACCTGTGGTGGGTCGGCCTCCTCGCGTGGGGAGAGGGCTGGCACAACACCCATCACGCCTTCCAGCGCTCCGCCCGTCACGGCTTCGAGCGGTGGGAGATCGACACGACCTGGCTCGTCATCCGGGCCCTGGCCGCGGTCGGCCTCGCCCGCGAGGTCCAGCTCTTGCCGAAGAACGCCGAGCGCTTCCGGATCGCCTCCGGAGAGGGGCAGCCCGAAGCGGCTGCCGCCTGATAGAATCCTCCTACGGAGGAAACACCATGTTCGGACTCGGCATGCCCGAGCTCCTCGTCATCCTCGTGATCATCATCCTGATCTTCGGCACGTCCCGGCTGTCCAGCCTCGGCAAGGGGCTCGGCGAGGGAATCCGGAACTTCAAGAAGGGCATCAGGGACGACGAGGGCCAGGAAGACAAACCCAAGACGCCCTGACGGCGAGCGGCAGAGAGCCCGGCGCGGGAAGCTCGGTCAATCGATCTCTCCGAGATCGAGCGACAGCATCGCGCCCGGACCCTCGCCGGTCTCGAGCTCCCCGATGACCCCTCCCCGGGCCACGTCGATCGCGTAGACCCGGCCCTCGTCTTCGCACGAGACGAAGACCACTCGACCGTCGGGCGAGATCGTCGTCCCCGCCGGTCGCGGTCCCACTCGTATCGTATGGGTGAGCGCCCTCGCCTCCACGTCGACGACCTGGACCGAGTCGTCGTGGAAGAGAGAGACGGCCACGTGCCGGCCGTTCGGGGTCATCACGATCCGCGCCGGCCCCCGTCCGGTCTCGATCCGCGACACGACATCGAGGCGCGTGGTGTCCACGACGGTGAGCGAGGCGCTGTCGCGGTTGACGACGTAGAGCAGACGTCCGTCCGGGGAGAAGACCATCCCCTCCGGGCGGCTCTCCACCTTCACGTGCCGGAGGACCTCACCCATCGCCACGTCCACCGCGGTGATGGTCCCCGCCCCGATGTTGGCGGTGAACGCCGTACGGCCGTCGGGCGAGACCGCCACGACGTGGGGCCCGTCCTGCTCCACGTCCACCGCGTGAAGCACTGAGTGGTCCTCGATCCTCAGAACGAGGAGCGCCCGCTGCGGCTCGCAGGTGACGAAGAGTCGGCCGCCGAAGTGCGCGGCGATCCCGTGGGGCCGGCGGTTGTGGCCGAGGCCGATGGTGGCCGCGCGCTGGGCGCGGCGGAGGTCGAACACGCCGACGGTGCTCCCTCCCTCTCCCTCCGACTCGACTGCCCGCAGCCCGTACTCCGACACGAAGACGTGCCTCCGGTCCGGGCCGAGGCACATCTCGTGGGGGAACGGGCCGGTCGGCACCCGAAAGCGTTCCCGGCCCGTCTGCACGTCGTACGTGGCGAGCGAGGCTTCGAGCTTGTGCAGTACGACGAGAGCGCGGCCCTCGAGGAGCGATGTCATGATGGTCCTCCCGACGGGCCCGGGCGGGAGTGGCGCCGCTGGGCCACCACGAGCCAGTCGACCGCGACCCGAGCCTTCGCTCCGGTCCCGACGACGATGACACGACTCTCGGCAACGAGACACTAGTCCCGCTCCGGGAGCCGGTCAACCCGATCGAGCTAGAATCCCTGGCTCATGTCCCCCTCTCGTCTGGTTGGCGAGCTCGAACAGGCGCTGCGGCTTCACGTCCCCGACGACCGGGAGGAGGCGCGCGACCGCGACCGCATCCTCGAGTTCGTGCGGAGCCATCCCGATCCCTTCGACCGCCGGATTCCCGAGGGCCACCTGACGGGAAGCGCGATCGTGGTCTCGGCCCCGGGCGACCGCGTGCTGCTGCTCCACCACCGCAAGCTCGACCGGTGGCTGCAGCCGGGCGGCCACGCCGAGCCGGGCGAGACAGCGGGCGACGCGGTGGCCCTTCGCGAGGCGATGGAAGAGACGGGGCTCTGGGGCCTGGCGCTCCACCCCACCGCCCCCCGGCCCCTCGACGTCGACGTCCACCACATCCCCGCCCGGGGCCACGAGATGGCCCACCTGCACCTCGACCTGCGCTACCTGGTCGTGGCTCCCGAGCCGGCGGTCCTCGACCCCGATCTTGCCGAGCTGCACGAGATCCGGTGGCTGGCCTGGGAGGACGTTTCGTCGCTTTCGCCCGATCGGGGCCTGCGCCGGGCGCTCGGCAAGGCCCGGGCGCTCGTCGACACGAGGTCAGGCTAGCGTTCCCGAGGTCGTACCCGCGTCGTCTTGACGACGCGACGCTACGGCGCTCGCCGAAGGGGCTGCTGGGACACGAAGGCCTCCAGGTGGCCTCGAGAGACGTCGTCGACCTCGACGAAGTGGACGGCGACCCCGCGCGGGTGGGCGGAGGACTCGTGCTCGGCGAGGGACACGCGGACGATCTCGGCCTTCAGGACCACCTCGACCCGCGCCGGCATGACCAGCACCCTGAGCAGGTGGGTCTCGCCCGCGGACACCGGAGCGCGCGTGGTGAGGTACGCGCCGGTCACGCTCACGTCGGCGAGCCCGACGATGTGGGCCCGCTCGCCGACCAGGAGAACGGCACCCCGGCCGAAGGGCAGCTGTCGGCGGAAGGCACGCCGCCGCTCGGCGCCGTCCTCCTCTTCGACCTCGTTCCTCGTCGTCAACGCCGCTTTGCTCCCTGCGCTTTCGGCCACCCCGACCTCCTCCGTGCCCCGCCCCTGGCGGTCACGCGTCGACCTCAGTCTCGCCTCGCGAGGGCGATGAGCGACAACGCTTCCTCGCTGAGGTACTTGAACATCAGGTGATGGCGCGCCTGCCGCATGCCCTGCAAGTATCCGTCGAGCTCCTGGCGGAGTCGCTCGTCGTCCTTGCGCAGGCCGAGCGCGGCCGACGCGGTGGGGCCGACGAAGGTGCCGGCCACGAGGTCGGGGTCGCGCTTTTGGGCGAGGGCGAAGTCGAGGAGCGCCATCACCACGGCGTCGACCTTGCCCGCTCGCAGGCCGGCGAGCAGCTCGTCGGCGTCGCGGAAGGCGTGGCGCCGGTCGGCCGGCACCCCCGCGTTCTCCGCCGTCTTCTCCCACGAGGTCCCCGGGATCACCCCGACCCGTATCTCCCGAAGCGCGTCCTCGCGGCTCACCGGCGACCCCGGCCGGCGGCTCACCGCCAGGTGGCGCACCGGGAACATCTCCGAGCTGAAGGCGATCGCCTCTCGCCGCTCGGGCGTGTCCACGATTCCGGCGATCACGTCTCCCTCACCCCGCAGCAGCATCGGGATGATCTGGTCGAAGTCGCGCACGGGAACGGCCTCTAGCCGCAAGGCGTGGATCCGGCAGAAGCCCTCGAGCACCTCCCGCTCGAAGCCCGGGCGGCCCGAATCCTCGAACGAGAACATCTCCGGCATCTCGTCGGCGGCCACGAGCACCCGCAGGGTCGGCGGCAGGCCCGGCGTCGCCTCCCGCGCCCCCGCCATCGCGCCGGCGAGAAGCCCGACGAGCATCAGGACCAGGACCTTGCCGCGCTGACACATTCCACACCCTCCGTCGAATGGGGCTGCAAGGCGCAGGCCAGCGACCGGGCGGACGAGCAGCCGCGCAAGTCGATCTCGACGAGGGAGTTGAGCCCCAGCACCTCCTGGAGATGACAAGGGCGACTCGGCCGGAAAGCAGACACGACGTCCTCGACCGCAATCGCTTCACCTCGCCTGGTGTCCTGCCGATCGGGCACCGTTTGCCTGTTCGAGGGTCCGGCCGCGCCAGCCCTGGGCTACGATTCACGGATCATGCGAAAAGGAGCCCTGGCGATCGGCGCGCTGTGCCTTCTGCCTCTCCCGCTCGGCGCGGGAGACATCCCGAGCGTCGAGCTGCCGGCGCCCCTGGCGCGCGTGCTCACCGACTACGAGGCGGCGTGGCAGGCGAAGGACGCAGCGGCCCTCGCGGCGCTCTTCGTGGAAGACGGCTTCGTCCTCTCGCGAGGGGTCCCGCCCATCCGGGGACGCGCGGCCATCGCGCGGCACTACACCGGCCAGGGGGGCCCATTGTCGCTGCGCGCATTCGCTTTCGCCGCCGACGGCGCGACCGGGTACATCCTCGGCGGCTACTCGAGGCAAGAAGGCGAGCCCGACATCGGAAAGTTCACCCTGACGCTGCGTCGGGACTTGACGGGACGGTGGTGGATCGCGTCCGACATGGACAACGGCAACTCGGGCCGGTAGCGGGACGATCCGCGAAGGAGATGGTGCCGCTCTGGTGCGCGGCGTGCTGGAGGCGGCCGCCGGGCTGGGGAGCAACGGGGTCATCGTCGTGTCCGACCCACACGCCCAAGGCTTCTATGAGCGCCTCGGCGCTCGGCCGACGGGCTCGGTCACCGCGCCGATGCCCGGCACCCCTGATCGGACGCTTCCCGTGCTCCGCTTCGCGCTGAGTCGCTCCTGAACGGCCTCACCGCGCGGGGGCGGGCGTCAGCGAGCGCTCGGGACGTCGAGCCGGGCCACGCTGGTGCGCAGGCGGGAGACGAACTCGGCGACCTCGTCCGGGTCTTCGGCGACGACGCCGACCAGACTCCCCCCCATCCGCACCAGGGCGACCGTGTTCCCTCGCGACCGGGACGCGAAGTGCTGCTCCAGCCGCACGTCGTGGGGAACGAGGAACACGGACAGCTGGCTCCGGGCCGAGGCGTAGTAGACGTGCGGCGCGAAGGACAGGTCGGGCATGGGGCAACGACGCGCCCCGACGAGCATCAGCTGACCCGCGGACGCGGGGAGAAGGGGGAGCTGCCGGCCCCGCTCCGCGAACCACTCGGCGATCACCGAGGGGTCGCCCGCCCACACCTCGGCGGGCAGCTTCGCCTTGGAGAAGCAGTGGTCGTGATCGCGCGAGAGCTCCCAGGCCACGACGGGAGCCGACCCGCGCAGCCACAGCCCGGCGACGAGCACGGCGGCGAGAGGGAGAAGGCGACGGGCCACGACACCAGGCGACGGACGCCGGGCACCGCGCAGGAGACGTCGCACCCGGCCCTCGAGGCCCGCCGGCAGCTCCGGCGCGGGAAGCCCGCGCAGCGCGGCACGGATCTCTCTTTCCTCCTCCGCCTGGGCGCGGCAGGCTCCGCAGGCGGCCAGATGGGTCTCCGTCTCCGCCCGATCGGCACCCTCGAGAACCCCGTCGACGAGTGCGGTCACCCGCTCGGCGTCGCAGCTCAACTCTTCCTCCCGGCCAGGGCCTCGCGCAGGAGCGCGCGTCCCCGGTGGATCCGCGACATCACCGTTCCCGGCGGCACCCCGAGGATGCTCGCGATCTCCGAATAGGTGAAATCCTCCACGTCCCGGAGCAGGACGGCGTCACGAAAATGCTCGGGAACGGTCTCGAGCGCCCGGGAGACGTCCTCGCGACCGGACGTGATCACTGCCTCGTGGGCGGGGGAGACCGCCGGCCCGTCCCCGACCAGCTCAACCGTCTGGGGTGAGCGGCCGCGACGGCGCAGGGCGTCCGTCCGAAGGCGGTTCATGATCGTGTAGAGCCAGGCCCTCACGTTCGTTCCCGGGCGGTAGCTGTCGAAGGCACGATAGGCGCGCAGCAGCGTCTCCTGAACGAGGTCCTCCGCGTCGTGGGCGTTCCGGGTCAACCGGTACGCCATGCCGAAGAGGCCCCGCAGCTGGGGCAGCACTTCCGCCTCGAATGCGTCGTCGCGATTCACCGGGCTCCGCCGAGGCGGCGATGCGCTCCCCAGCATGAGGAACGTCGTCCGCCGCCGTGTCATTCCCGACCGGCCGGACTCCGGGGAGTCGGGAGCAGCGATTGTCCTACGGATTCGCGTCCCGGGAATAGGGGCATCCCGAGAGGCGTTGACCCCGACATGCGAATGAATGGGCACGAGCGGACGATCGCGACCCGGCGCGCGACGACGAGGCCCGCCTCGGCGCTCTTCCTCGCCGCCGCTCTCTTCATCCCGGCGTGCGGAGGGGGAAGCGGCACGCCCATGTCCCCCGCCCCCGTACCCACGCCGGTGCCCACTCCCACGCCCACCGCCCCCCTGCCCGACGGTGTCTTGAGAACCGGCACCTTCGAAGGTGCCAACGGCTACTTCACGGAGGGCTCGGTTGCCATCGTCCGGCGAGACGGTGCCCACCGGCTCGAGCTGCAGCCCGACTTCCGCACGAGCCGCTCGGGAGCGCTCGACGTTCGGCTGTGCCGCACGACGGCTTGCGACTCGTCCGACTTGGATCTCGGGCCGGTCGAAGCCTTCTCGGGCGCGCAGGTCTATCCCCTTCCCGACGATGGGTCGCAATACCCCTTCGCGGTGATCTGGTGCCGGGCCGTGGCACTGCCGTTCGGTTACGCCGAGCTCCAGTGAGGCGGGTCCCGGCCGCCGTACTCACGGGGATCCTCGCGCTCGGGGCCGGGTCGGCGACCGCGGGACCGTGGGGTCGGCCGCGCGGGGGTGTCTACGCCAAGACCAGCTACGCGTACCTTCACGCCACCGATCTCGCCACGCCGGACGGCACGATCGCGTCCATCCCGGCCTTCGAGAAGAACGAGGCGTCGCTCTACGTCGCGTATGGGCTGAGCGACCGGGTCACGCTCGTCCTCGACGCGATCGCCTACCGGCAGTCCGGCATCGAGGGGTTCGACTCGGCGGGCGGCGTCGGCGACGTGCGGGTGGGCGTTCAGGCGCGCGTGGGGAGAGCCGGCCCCTGGGTCTTCGCGGCGAGGGGCACTCTTCAGGCCCCCACCGGCGACGAGACGAGGGGCGAGGGGCTCCTGCCAAGCGGGAGCGGCGTCTGGGAAGGAGATCTCGTTGCCTCGGCGGGCCGGTCGTTCGGGCGGGGACAGGGCTGGCTGTTCGTCGAGGCCGGCCCCCAGTTCCGGGGCGGAGGGCTGCGCGAGGGGCTCGTGTACGGGGCGCAGGTCGGCTGGAGGCGGGGCCGGGTGTTGTTCATGGCAAATCTACGCGGCGTCCAGCCGTGGGATTCCACTCCCGGCGACGCCTCCGCGGGGTCGGCGGCAGGGCTCGGCGACGGGGTGACCTACCTCGCCGTCGGTCCCTCCGTCGCGGTCGAGGTCGGACGAGGGCTGGGGATCCAGGTTGACCTCGACGGCGCCACCCACGCGCGAAACCTCGCGCGGGGACCCACCCTTCGGGTGGGCCTGTACTGGAGTCGCTGAGGCCTGTCTCAGGCGCCCGGGGCGCGGTAGGCGACCGTCTTCTTGCAGGCGGCGTCGACGTCCTCGACGGACACGAGGGGAACCAGCGAGCACCGCACGGCTCCCGTCGAGTTGACGGCCAGGCTGATCGCCATCACCGAGACCGCGTCGGCGACGTCCATCAGGACGAAGGCGTCGGTCGCACCGAAGGCGTAATAGAAGCCCTCGACCTTGCCGCCGAGCCCGCTGATGGCCTTCTCGACCGCGGCCTTTCGCGACGACCCGCCTTCCTTCATCAGACCATCAGACCCTTGGCACCGTCAGCCGTGTAGACCGCCTGCACGAGAGACTTCGCCATCTTTCTACCTCCTCGTGGGTGGGAGCGAGGCCCGGGAAGCAGGCTCGCTCGTCCCGACCTTGTCTGTGCAGTTGGGTGAGACGATGCGCGCGTGAGTATAGCGCCGCCGGGGGCCAACCGGTCTGGGTCCGGAGCACGCGGCCGGCCCGACTCGGCTTGGCGGTAGAATCGGGCAGTCGCCCCCCGCAGAGGAGTCCATCCTGAGCCTCGCCCCCGGACACACACTCGGCTCGTACCGTATCCTCGGCCCGCTCGGCGCCGGAGGCATGGGCGAGGTCTACCGCGCCACCGACACGAAGCTCGGACGAGAGGTGGCGATCAAGGTCCTGCCCGATGAGGTGGCTCGAGACCCCGAGCGCCTGGGCCGCTTCCAGCGTGAGGCGCATCTCCTCGCCGCCCTCAACCATCCGCAGATCGCCGCGATCTACGGCCTCGAGGAAGCGAACGACCAGCCCTTCCTCGTGCTCGAGCACGTCCCCGGCGAGGACCTCGCGGAGAGGCTCAAGCGCGGAGGGCTCCCCGTCGAAGAAGCCCTCGACATCGCCCGCCAGATCGCCGAGGCACTCGAGGCCGCGCACGAAAGGGGAATCGTCCACCGCGACCTCAAGCCCGCCAACGTCAAGCTCACACCGGACGGCCAGGTGAAGGTGCTCGACTTCGGCCTCGCCAAGGCGTGGGCAGGCGACGCCGGGGTCACGAGCTCCACCGGGGCGCTCTCGCAATCGCCCACGCTCGCCCACACCGGAACGGTGGCCGGGGTCATCCTCGGGACGGCCGCCTACATGTCGCCGGAGCAGGCCCGCGGCAAGCCGGTGGGGCGCCGCGCCGACGTCTGGTCCTTCGGAGTGCTCCTCTTCGAGATGCTCACGGGGCAGCCGCTCTTCGGCGGGGAAACCGCGACCGACGTGATCGCCGCCGTCGTCACCCGGGAGCCCGAGTGGGGGGCGCTGCCCGCCCAGACGCCACGAGAGGTGCGCCGCCTCCTCGAGCGGTGCCTGCGCCGGGACCCGCGGTCGCGGCTGCCCGACATCGGGGCCGCCCGGCTCGAGCTCGAGGAGGCCATCGCCGGCGCGGTGCCGGCGGCGGGGGCGGGTGGTGCGGACGAGGTGACCACGGTCGGGCCGAGACGCGGTCGCGCCCTCGCGTGGACGCTGGGGCTCGCCGCCGCCGTCTTGGGCATCGGTTTCGTCCTGGGCCAGCTCCGGGCGCGACCGCCATCCGACGATCGCGTGCTGTCGTTCACCGTCGAGCCGCCCCAGGACACCTCGTTCTACCTGCACACCGAGAGGCCGGGTGTCGTCACCGTCTCTCCCGACGGCCGCATGCTGGCCTTCACCGCCGAGGCCGAGGGAAGGTACCGCCTCTACGTCCGTCCGCTGAGCTCGACCGTGGCCCGGCCGGTGGCCAGCACCGAGGGGGCGCAGTACCCGTTCTGGTCTCGCGACTCGCGCCAGGTCGGCTTCTTTGCCGAGGGCAAGCTCCGGAAGGTCCAGGTGGCGGCCGGCGGGGCGCCACCGGTGACCCTGTGCGACGCTCCGGAGGTCAAGGGCGCCTCCTGGGGCGCGGCGGGCACGATCGTCTTCGCCCCCAGCTTCACCGGCCCCCTCCACCGCGTGTCCGAGAACGGCGGCGAGTCCTCGCCGGTCACCGTCGTCAACGCCGAGCGCAAGGAGGACTCCCACCGCCACCCGCGCTTCCTGCCCGATGGCCGCCACTTTCTCTACCTGGCGCGAGTGGGCGGAGGGAGCGCCGACAACGCGGTCGTCGTGGGCTCGGTGGACGGCGGCGAGGGCCGGCTCCTCCTCCGCTCGCCGGCGGCGGCGGAGTACGCCGCGGGCCACCTGCTCTTCCTCCGGGAGCGCACGCTGATGGCTCGGCCCTTCGACGCCGGCCGGCTCGAGTTCGAGGGCGAAGCGGTCCCGATCGCGGAGGACGTCCGGCTGGTGGCGGCGGGGACCGCGCTCGCCGTCTTCTCCGCGTCCGCGAACGGGGTCCTCGCCTACGAGCCAGGAGGAGCGGCCACCACGCGGCGCCTCGTGTGGCGCGACCGCGCGGGGAAGGAGCTGGGCGGGCTCGGAGAGCCCGGCGACTACTTCGACGTGAGGCTCTCTCCCGACGGGTCGCTCGCTTTCGTCACCCGGGGTGAACAAAGCGGCGGCAACGCCGACGTCTGGATCTACGAGGCGGCCCGGAACCTGGGAACGCGCCTCACGTTCGACCCCGCCGACGAGTGGGGGGGGGCCTGGGCCCCCGACGGGAGGTCGGTGGTCTTCGCGTCCAACCGCGACGGCAACTACGATCTCTATCGGGCCACGGTGGGAGCCTCGGCCGCCGACGAGCCGCTCCTCGTCTCGGATCGACTGAAATACCCGGGCAGCTTCTCTCCGGACGGGACACTGTTCGCCTTCACCCGGGACGATCCCGAAACGAGCCTCGACATCTGGATCCTCCCCATGGACGGAAAGGGTGAGCCCTATCCCTTCTTGCAGGGGCCCTACAGCCAGTCCGTCGGCAGGTTCTCCCCCGACGGGCGATGGCTGGCCTACCACTCCGACGAGTCGGGCCGGCTCGAGGTCTACGTCGCCCCCTTCCCTGGCCCCGGCCGCAAGTGGCAGGTCTCGACCCGCGGCGGGTCGTGGCCGGAGTGGCGTGGCGACGGGGCCGAGCTGTTCTATCAGGCGTCCGACGGGACCCTCACCGCCGTCTCCGTCGAGACCCGGCGAGAGGCACTCGTCATCGGCGCGCCCCAGGCTCTGTTCCCGTTCGACCTCGCGGACACCAACTTCAAGTACACGGTGACCGCCGGCGGGCAGCGCTTTCTCGTCGTGGAGCCTGTCGGCCCGCGGCACTCACAGCCCCTCACCGTCGTCGTGAACTGGACGGCGAACCTTCCTCGCTGAGAGGGACGCCGCTCCCTCGAGAAGCTCGAAGTGCGCCCCGCGCGCCACTTTGCGCGCACGCGCCACCCCCGAACGTCGAGACGACTCTCGCCCGCGCGAATCGGCGCCCGCATCGATCTGACCTAGAATCCGAGCACGCCCCGAGGAGGTGCCCGTGAGCCTCGACTCCGAAGCCCGGCCGGCCGCGCGCCCCACCGGCACCCTGATCGCGAGCACGCTGATCGCGGCGCTCGGCGGCCTGCTGTTCGGCTTCGACACCGCCGTCATCTCCGGCACCACCGAGGCGCTGCGGTCCGTCTACGACCTCAGCGGCTTCGGCCTGGGATTCACCGTGGCGAGCGCCCTCATCGGGACAATCCTCGGCTCACTCGTCGTCGGGAGGCCCGCCGACGTCTTCGGACGCCGCCGCGTGCTCTTCACGATCGCCGTCCTGTACTTCGTCTCGGCGCTGGGCAGCGCACTCGCCTGGGACTGGTGGTCCTTCCTCTTCTTCCGGTTCATCGGCGGCATCGGGGTGGGGGGGGCATCGGTCGTCTCGCCCATGTACATCGCGGAGATCTCGCCGGCGGCGCTGCGTGGACGCCTGGTGGCCGTCACCCAGTTCAACATCGTCTTCGGGATCCTGCTCGCGTTCTTCTCCAACTACCTCATCGCCGGGCTCGAGCTCGGAGCGGGCGAGTGGCGGTGGATGTTCGGCGTCGAGGCCCTCCCAGCGGCGGCGTTCTTCTTGCTCCTCTTCCTCACGCCGGAGAGTCCGCGCTGGCTGATGGCGCGACGGCGCGAGACCGAGGCCCGCTCGGTTCTGGCCCGGCTCGGCACCGACGCCGGCGGCATCGACGAGGAGATCGCGGCGATCCAGGCCTCGCTCGACCTCGTGCACCATCGGCTCGAGGAGCCGTTCTTCCAGGCCGCGTACCGCCGCCCGATCCTCCTCGCCGTGGCCATCGCCGCCTTCAACCAGCTCTCCGGCATCAACGCCCTCATGTACTATTCTCCCGCCATCTTCCGCATGGCCGGGGCCGGCCAGGGTTCGGCCCTCCTGCAGACGGTGATGGTGGGGGGGACCAATCTCCTGTTCACCATGGCCGCGATGAGCGTGATCGACCGCGTGGGGCGCCGCAGGCTCATGCTGGCGGGATCGGTCGGCTACATCGTGAGCCTGACGGCGACGGCGTGGGCCTTCTACCGGTACGGGACCGACTTCACCCCGACCGGCAGCCTCGTCGTCCTCGGCGGCCTGCTCCTCTTCATCGCCTCTCACGCGTTCGGCCAGGGCGCCGTCATCTGGGTGTTCATCAGCGAGATCTTCCCCAACCGTGTCCGGGCGCGGGGGCAGGCGCTCGGCAGCTTCACCCACTGGTTCATGGCCGCCGCGATCTCCTGGACCTTCCCGATGATCGCGCAGGCCTCGGGCGGCCACGCGTTCGCGTTCTATGCCGTCATGATGGTGCTGCAGCTCGTCTGGGTCCTGCGGGTGATGCCGGAGACGAAGGGGGTGCCCCTCGAGGACATCCAGAAGCGGCTCGGGATCGCGTGATCTACCAGTGCAGCTCGACCACGTCGCGATCCCGGACGACGTGATCGCCGCTCACCTGCTGGCCGTCGAACTCGGCGCTTCGTCCCCACACCCGGGCGAACTTCAGCTCGCCGGCGAGACCGCGGTGCACCTGTAGCGCCACGTCGCGCACCGTCTGCCCCGCGCGCAGCGTGAACGGCTTGTTGTTGTCGGCGGGATGGCCGGGCATCTTCGAGTAGACCCGGACGACCCCGAGGAGGTCGAACAGGGCGGGGCCGATGCGGTCGAGGCCCTGGCCGCTCTTCGCGGACACCGCGAGCGAGACGAAGGGGTCGGGGGCGAGCTCGCGAAACACCTCGAGCTCGGCGGCGGGATCCTCGAAGAGGTCGGCCTTGTTGGCGACGAGAAGGGCGGGCACGTGCAGCCGGAACGGGTCTTCGACGACCGCTTCCCCGGGGCCGGGGCCCTCGGCGGGCGGGGCGGCGTCCGCGCGAGGGTCCTCCTCCGAGGGGAGATGGACGGCGGCGTCCGGCCGACCCGGTACCCGAGCCACGAGGTCGACCTTCTTCTCCTCGAGCCGATGCTCCACCGCTGTGAGCTGCTCGACGCAGCCGGGGTCCGAGAGGTCGACCACGAGGAGCACGGCGTCCGCGTTGTGGAGGGTGCCCCCCAGCCACGGCTCGATGTAATCCGCCGAGACCGGCGGCAGGTCCACCACCTGGAACTGGACGTCCTCGTGCGCCAGCATGCCGGGCAGGGGAAACTTGGTGGCGAACGGATAGGGGCCCACTACCGCGTGCGAGCCGGTGAGCCGGGTGTGCAGGGTCGATTTTCCCGCGTTCGGGGCACCGATGAGAGCCACCTGCCCCGCGCCCTCCGGGCGCACGACGAGCTCGGGGCCGCCGCGAGCGCCGCCCTTGCGCGGCCCGCCGACCTCGTCGGTCAGCTCCTTCATCCGCGACTTGATGTCGGCCTGGAGGTGCTCGGTCCCCTTGTGCTTGGGGATCGTGCGCAGCATCTCGCGCAGGCACTCGAGCTTCTCCTGCGGCTCGCGGGCGGCCCGGAACGCCTCCTGGGCCTTCTTGTACTCGGGAGAGAGATTGGCGGGCACGGCGTGTCTCCGCGGGCATCCTCGCTTCGCGCCACCGGAGCGGTCAAGCCCCGGCTTGCGCCGGGCCGCCGCCTGGACGACACTCGCGCTGCTTCAGTGCGATTGGCTCGCGGGGTGGATCGGCGGGCCCCGACAGGAGTGCGAGCGTGGACCGACCGGGATGGGACGAGTACTACATGGGCATCGCGAGAGCGGTGGCCACGAGGTCCAACTGCGTGCGCCGGAGCGTGGGGGCGCTGATCGTCGTCGACAACGCCATCATCGCCACCGGCTA
>Ga0326597_10006266_pt1 | contig 16337 bp, 16 predicted proteins | sample RVTome_12_FD_203789 | JGI IMG/M metagenome (GOLD analysis project Ga0326597, IMG submission 203789) | Soil microbial communities from uranium-contaminated site in the Upper Colorado River Basin, Wyoming, United States - RVT100D185 | ecosystem: Environmental > Terrestrial > Soil > Contaminated >...
CCCTGTTCCTCCGGCTGCAAGCCGCGCGCCGCAGGGCGCGTACCCGGCTTGTGCGTGGCGCTGGTCGTTGGGAGGGTCCTCTCAGCCTCGGCGGAGGAGCCAGCCCTCGCGCCGGGCGCTCTGGGCGCGCCCGGCCGGAAGCTGCGAGTGTTTGCCGGCGGCAGCGCGGCCAGGCATCTGACCGTGCACTCCGAGTTCGAAGATCCCTGGGCACCCACGGCATCGCTCGGTCTCCAGCTCGACACGGGCATGCAGCCCCGGCTGAGCTTTGCCTTCGAGTGGACACCCGCGCGGACGTTCATGCGGTGGCCGGGAGGCAATGAGACCCGAGTGGGGACGGCCTCCGGGGTCGCCGCGCTCGAATGGTCCGGTAAGGGCCGGATGGCGTACGCCATGGTCGTGGGGCTGTCACGCCAGCTCGCGGAGGAGACCTCGAACGGCCCGAACGGGCGTGCCGTCGACTACCGCGACCCGACGTGGTCAGTGACCCTGGGGGGGGACGCGATCGTGCGGCTCTATCGAGGCGTCAGCGCCGTGCCGTACCTCCGCTGGGACACCGACGGGGGGCGCCTCGCTTACGGCTCGCAGCTTCGCTCGGGGATCGGAATCCGCGCGACGTTCTGATGGAGCGGTTCTCAGTCCCCCCTTTGGTCGTGTCACCGTGACCCTTTCATTGGGCGGTGACATCCGGACCCGCGGGTGGAACGCGCGCCGCCGGCGCCGGCATCGGAGGTCGGCTGACGATTGGCTTCTGAGGCGTGACGGCGAGCGGTGCCTGACCTGGCGCGTATGACGCAGGAGTGCAAACGATGCTCGGAACTGCAGCCTTCCTGACGGCAGTGTCGCTGTTGACCGGACCGTCTGCCGCGATCGAGGGTGCGGACGACACGTCCCCTGCGACACGGGCACGTGTGCGCATCCAGAACGAACAGGGGAAGTGGGTCATCGGGCGCCTGTTCAGCGTGAGCCAAGCAACCATCACTCTGGCTGATGAGTTCAGGGGTCCGATGGAACTCGCGCGGGGATCGCGGTTCGAGGTGAGCCGCGGCGCGCGCCGTCATCCCCTGCGTGGATTCGTCATCGGCGCTCTTCCCGGCGCAGCCTTTGGCGTTTGGTGGTGCTCTGGATTCACCGAACCCGGTGAGACGTGTAGTGCAATCAGCGGCGCGCTCCTCGGCCTGTACACCGGCGCCCTGGGCGCTGGTATTGGCTTCCTGATCAAGACTGAACGGTGGGAGCCGATTTCGCCAGATCGCGTCCAGATCAGCGTGGGGCCAGCAGCAAGGGGCGGCCTCGCCGCTAGCCTGACGATCAAGTTTTGACACCCAGCGCGTTACCAGTCGTGTCACCGGTGCAGCCGGGAACCAACTCTGAGTCTAGCTAAGCTAGAGAGGCGATCGCGCGCGCAACCCCCATTTCCAGTATGGTGGCGAATTCCGTAAAATGGGTGGTTCTCTATGAAGACAGGAGACCAGATCCGCAGCGCCTTCCTGCGCTACTTCGAGGAGCGGGGCCACCGCGTGGTGGCCAGCTCTTCCCTCGTCCCCCGGAACGACCCCACCCTGCTCTTCGCCAACGCGGGGATGAACCAGTTCAAGGACGTGTTCCTGGGACGCGAGAAGCGGCCGTACACCCGCGCGGCGTCCTCCCAGAAGTGCGTCCGCGCGGGCGGCAAGCACAATGACCTGGAGAACGTCGGCCACACCGCGCGCCACCACACCTTCTTCGAGATGCTGGGGAACTTCTCGTTCGGCGACTACTTCAAGAAGGAAGCGATCGCGTACGCGTGGGAGTTCCTGACCCGCGACATGGGGCTCGCGGAGGACCGCCTGAAGGTCACGATCTTCAAAGGCGAGTCCGGCGTGCCCCGCGACGCGGAAGCGCACGGCTTCTGGCTCGCGCACGTCCCCGCCGACCGCATCCTCGAGCTGGGCGCGAAGGACAACTTCTGGGCGATGGGCGACACCGGCCCTTGCGGGCCGTGCTCCGAGATCCACTTCTTCCAGGGCGATTCCCTTCCCTGCCCCGAGGTCGAGGCGGGGCGGAAGTGCCTGGGCGTCGAGTGCGAGTGCGACCGCTGGCTGGAGGTGTGGAACCTCGTCTTCATGCAGTACGACCGCGACGCCGAGGGCAAGCTCGACCCGCTGCCCGCGCCGTGCATCGACACCGGCATGGGGTTGGAGCGCATCACGTCCGTGGCTCAGGGCAAGCTCACCAACTACGACACCGACCTCTTCCAGCCCCTCATCCAGGCCATCGCGAAGAAGGCGGGCGTTTCGTACGGGGCGGACGAAGGCAAAGACATCTCGCTGCGCGTGGTGGCGGACCACCTGCGAGCGACGACCTTCCTGATCGGCGACGGCGTGATGCCGGGCAACGAGGGGCGGGGCTACGTGCTGCGCAAGGTCATGCGCCGCGCGCTCCGCCACGGCCGCAAGTTGGGCCTGGAGGCCGCGTTCCTCCACGAGCTGACCGGCGTCGTGGTCGAGCGCATGGCGGGCGCGTACCCGGAGCTGCGCGGCCAGGCGCCGTCCATCGCGCGCGTGGTGCGGGCGGAGGAGGAGCGCTTCGGATCGACCCTCAAGCGGGCGATGGCGGAGTTCGAGAAAGTGGTCGAGAAGCTCGGCCGCACCGGGGCCAGGACCATCCCCGGCCCCGACGCGTTCCGCCTCTACGACACTTACGGCCTCCCCCTCGACTTCCTGGAGGAGCTCGCCCAGGACGCGGCGCTGCAGGTGGACCAGAAGGGATTCGAGCGGGAGCTCGAGGGCCAGCGCGAGCGCGCGCGCCAGGCGGGCAAGATGGGCGCGGTCACCGGCGATCCGCTCTACGTGGGACTGCTGGAGAAGGGCAAGACCGAGTTCGTCGGGTACGAGGACCTCGTCCTCGAGGAGGCGACCGTCCTCGCCGTCCTCCGCGAGGGCCACCTGGCGACCCGGATCGACGCGGGACAGGAAGGGCGGATCGTCCTCGATCGGACGCCGTTCTACGGCGCGTCGGGCGGCCAGGTCGGAGACCACGGCGCCATCGCGGCCGAGGGCTCGGCGGCGGAGGTCGTCGACTGCGACCTGCCCGTCCCAGGCCTGTACGTCCACCACGTGAAGGTGATCACCGGCGGCTTCGAGCCGGGGATGAAGGTGCGTGTGCAGGTCGACCAGAGCCTGCGCTCGGGCGCGATGCGGAACCACACCGGCACCCACCTGCTCCACGCCGCGCTGCGCGAGACCCTCGGCACCCACGTCAAGCAGGCGGGCAGCCTGGTCGCGCCGGACCGCCTGCGGTTCGACTTCAGCCACTACGAGGGGCTCGGCGCGAGCGATCTGACCCAGATCCAGAACCGCGTGAACGAGCAGATCCTCCGCAACGTCGCGCTCCAGACCCGGGTCATGGGCCGCGAGGAGGCGCTGGCGTACGGGGCCCTCGCCTTTTTCGGCGACAAGTACGGCGAGCGGGTCCGGGTGGTCGAGGTCCCGGGCTTCTCCCGGGAGTTCTGCGGCGGCACGCACGTCCGCCAGACCGGGGACATCGGCCTGTTCCTCGTGACCGCCGAGCAGGGCATCTCCGCGGGCACCCGGCGGGTGGAGGCCCTGACCGGGGAGGCGGCGATCAACCGCGCCCGGGAGGACCAGGGGATCCTGGAGGAGCTGGAGCAGGCGGCCAAGACCGGCCGGCGGTCGCTGGTGGACGAGTACGCCAGGATGCGGGACGAGATCCGGGACCTCCGCCGCCGCAACGACGAGCTGAAGCACAAGGCGGCCACCGCGGGCGGGACGCTTGCGGAAGGTGATATCCTTCGCGTCGGCGACGTCCAGGTCTGGACACCCCGGTTCGAGGGGCTGGACCGGAAGGCCCACGCGGCCGTCGTCGACGACTTCCGCAACCGGCACCGGGACGGGCCGTTCGCACTCGTCTCGGCGGCGGTCGACGAAAGCGGGGTGCACGTGATCAGCGCCGTCTCCGACTCCCTCAAGGAGCGGGTGAAGGCGCCGGAGATCATGAAGCGGCTCGGCCTTCGCGGCGGCGGCCGGCCCGACTTCGCCCAGGGGGGCGGGGTCGAGGCGGGAGACGTCGACGACCTCCGGCGGAAGGCCGTGGAAGTCCTGAAGGCGATGCTCGCCGCGTAGTCGGGAGGCGATTTGGACGACGGGTCGTACGCTCGCCGGACCCTCGGGGCCGCCGCCGCGGCCGCGATCGCCATACTCCTCGCCGTCCCCGCCGATGCCCAGATCTACACCCGACGCAACGAGAAGGGCGTGGTCGAGGCCACCAACGTTCCGGCCTCGCACGGCTACCGTCTCACCTACCCCGGCAAGGGCACCCTCATCCACTCCACCGAGTACCGGATGCGCCGCTCGTACAACGGCGAGTTCGACCAGCACATCGCGGCCGCCAGCTCGGCCTACAAGGTGGACCTCGAGCTCGTGCGGGCGATCATCCAGGTCGAGTCGGATTTCGACAACCTCGCGCGCTCCTCGAAGGGCGCCATGGGGCTGATGCAGCTCATGCCCGCGACCGCCGCGCGCTTCGGGGTCGGCGACGCGTGGAACCCGCGGCAGAACATCTTCGGCGGCGTGCAGTACCTGCGCTTCCTGCTCGACCTCTTCCGCGGCGACATCGCCCTGGTGGCGGCCGCGTACAACTCGGGCGAGAACGCGGTGATCCGGTACAACGGCGTGCCGCCCTACCGCGAGACACAAGGTTACGTGGGAAAGGTGCAGTCGCTCCTCGGCGGCGCCGCGGCGGCACTGGCCAGCATGTCCTCCTACGTCCCGGGCCCGGCCCTCCTCTCCGGCAAGCAGAACGCGACCGCGCGCGCAGCGCCGCCCCTGGCCTATCTGGCCGCCCCCAAGAAGGCCTCGAAGCCGAAGGTGCCGAAGGTCTTCTACAGGTGGAGGGACACCAACGGCGTGGTCCACGTCGCCCAGAACCCGCCGGCCGCGGGGACGACGTACTCCACCCTCCGCGCCCTGGACTAGTGGCCGAGAGATCGGCCGCGTCCCCCTGAATGCGTGACCCCTCGCCCCGGGCCCCCTTCGACCAGGGGTTGTTCCTCACCCATCTCAACAAGGGCAAGGGGTACTACGACGAGCGGCGCTACGAGGACGCCGAGCGCGAACTGGAGGAGGCGTACCTCCTGCGGCCGCGCGACCAGAAGGTCCTGAACCTCCTCGGGCTCGTCTACTTCAAGCAGGAGAAGTTCGACAAGGCGGAGGAGATCTACCGCAAGCTCGTCACGGAGAGCCCCGAGGCCCACACGCTCTTCTACAACCTCGGTCTCATCCACTACAAGCTCGGCCGCCTCGAGGAAGCGGAGACGACATTCCTGAAGGCCCTCGAGCTGAACCGCGAGAACCCGAAGATCAACTTCTATCTCGGCTCGATCTACGAGCGCCTGCGGCGCTTCCAGGACGCGATCTTCCAGTACCGCCAGGCCGGAGCGAACCTCATGGTGCGGCGGGTCGAGGACAAGCTCGCCGCCGGCGGGACCGTGGCGGGGGCGGAGAAACTCCGCAAGCCCGACGACACCGCGGAGTTCAAGGCCAGGGAGATCAACGAGGCGCTCCGCAGGGTGGACGCGCTGGTGGCGGCGAAGACCATCCAGCCGGTCAGCGACGTGCTGCTCTCGGACGATGCGCCCCGGCGTCCGGCCGGCGACGCGTCGTCCGGGGTGACCCTGCCCGGCGGCATCGCGGCCGCCGAGCCGGCGCCCAAGCGCAACCCGCGGGACACCCAGCCCGGCGTCGTCCGGGACGCCACCCTGGCGCCCAAGGTCCTCACCGATACCGCCAAGTTCCGCATCCCCGTCGGGCTGGTTCCGCCGCAGCCGTCGGGCCGCCTCCCGGAGGTCATCTCCTTCCCGCGCGCCGCGCCGCCCGCGCCTGCCGCCGGCCCCCCCGACGTGACCCTGCCCCCCCGCCGCCCCGAGACCTTCCGCTTCCTCGAGAACAACCTGATGGAGGTGGAGTTCTCCGGCAAGGTGTTCATCAAACAGGGGACCATCTACTCGTACGGCGGCAACCTCACCTTCTGGGTCAAGGACCGCCGGCCGGGTGGCCAGGCGGCGCTGGTGATCATCACCGGCACCGGCAAGGTCATCCTCCACGACAAGGACCGCCAGATCACCTTCATGCGCGTCGAGAACGAGACGCTGTACGTCGAGCCCTCGCACCTGCTGGCGTGCGAAGACACCCTGACCCCGCGCTACATCCCCCTCGGTGAACAGACGACCGGTCTCGAGATCCTCGCCCTCGAGGGCCAGGGGATGGTCGCTTTGTCGGTGGCCAGCAAGCCCCTGCCCCTGGCCGTCACGCCCGATCTGCCGGTGTCGGTGCCATCGTCGTCGATCATCACCTGGAGCGGCGGACTCACTCCTCACGTGGTCGAAGACCGCCAGCTCTACGACATGGTCCTCTCCTCCGGGGGCCGCGCCGGCGCCCTCATCCGGCTCGAGGGCACCGGCCGCGTCCTGGTGGAGCAGGCCCTGTGAGCTCCTCGGCGCGTCCCAACCCGGTAAGCCCGCCGCCGATCGCCGAGGCCTTGAGCGTGGGATGGAAGACGTTCCAGCAGAACCCGGTCCCGATCCTCCTCGGCATGATCTGCGCGATGGTGATCGGCCTCATCCCGATCCTGGGCGGCGGGCTGGCGTTCGCGGGGACGATGCGGGTCAGCCTCAAAGCGCTCCGCGGCCAGCTCCCGGAGCCGGCCGACGGTTTCGCCGGACTGTCCAACAACGCCGTCGACCACATCGTCATGGGCCTGCTGCAGGTCGTCGGGATGCTGGCCTGCTGCGTCGGCGTCTACGTCAGCCAGGCGATCTTCTTCCCCGGCACGCTGCTCATCCTCGAGCGCGGCATGACGTGGGAGCAGGCCAAGGACGTCTGCTGGAAGCAGGTGAAGCCGAACTGGGCGGCTTGGACGCTCTTCACGCTGGCGGTCGGGATCGTAGGCGCTTCCGGCATGCTCCTGTGCTTCGCAGGTGTCCTCCTCACGGCTCCGATCGCCCTGATCGCGATGGCCTACGCGTATGAGAAGACCTTCGGAGCCGTCCCCGTCGCGGGGTGAGATCGAAGCTCGAACCTTCGCGGCCCGGTGGCGGGAGAGCGAGTGGGCGGCGGCGGCGGAGATCGCGATCATCGTCGCGTTGGTCGCGGGCGACTACTACGGCGCGGTGCCGGTCACGTCGACACCGTTTTTCGTCGTGCTGGGGTGGCTCTCCCTCCGTCTGCGCGGCCTCGGATGGCGCGACGTCGGGTTCGTCCGGCCTCCCCGCTGGTGGCCGCTCGTGGTCGGCAGCCTGGTTGGTATTGCCATGGAGCTTTTCTCGACCTTCGTGACCGTCCCCCTGTTGTCGAGGCTCACGGGGACGCCGCCGGATCTCTCCGAATTCCGTTCGACGGCCGGGAACGTCCGCCTCCTGCTCGGGTGGCTCGCGCTCAACTGGACGCTGGCCGCGTTTGGCGAGGAGCTGGCCTTCCGCGGCTACATCATGAACAGGCTGGCCGACCTCGGCCGCGGCAGGCGGGGCGCGTGGCTGCTGAGCCTGGTCGTCGCGAGCGCTCTTTTCGGGTGGGGCCACGGGGGCCAGGGGCTCACCGGCATGTTGCAAGAGGGATTCGCAGGATTCCTCCTGGGCCTTCTGTACCTGTGGTGCGGCCGAAATCTGACCGTGCCCATCGTTGCCCACGGCGTCGCGAACACGCTCGCGCTCATCCTGATCTTCTTCGACCGCTATCCTGGCGTGTGAACCGCGGAGTTGGTTCGAAGCCGCGAGCATGATCCTCGGCCTCGCACGCTCGGCGACGCGGCCCGGCCGGACGACCGGCCGGGCCCAGGACGTCTATTTCACTACGCGCGTGCCCGCGGTCTTGTCTCCGAACCGGATGCCTTCGGGCTGCTGCGTGATCTGGAGTATCTCGTAGATGGCCGCGCCGATTGAAACCACTATGCCCAGCAGCGTGAGCGGCATCAGCATGCAGGCCGCGGCGTCCCCGAGACAGGGAATGAGCTGGAGCGTCGCGGACAACAAGCCGAGCGCGGAGCCGATGGCGAAGATCCCGTTGCGGCGCGCCGAGTCCATGAAGTTGATCGGCGCCCCGGTGGTGGTGACCACGCGGAGGTTCTGGATCTTCTTGCCGATGCTGCGGTCGCCGGCCACCACGTCGCGCCCGAGGATGTAGCCGAGGCTGATCAGCGCGCCCAGGAAGCCCAGGATGCGCGGAACGTAGTTGCCGACCACCGAGCTGTCGGTAGCACTCCCCAGGCCGAAGCCCAGTACCAGGGACATGACCATGAACGCCAGCGAAATCGCGATCGCGACCCCGATGTCGATCAGCCCGGCCAAGATCCTCTTCTGTTGCAGGTCCCGATCCGTCATCTCGCCTCCCTCTGAGTGATGTCAGCCATCGCGCCGGCGGCCCGTCATCGCCCCGTCATCGAGCCGGGGGGCAGGGACGCCCACCACGCGACCGCGTTCACGACGAATGCCGCCGGCAACGTGGCGGCCACGGAGAGCAGCGCCAGGCGCAGGACCCGCGTCCCGCCCCCGGCGAGGGTCAGACCCGAAGCGAAGAGCAGCGCCCAGGCGGTCGCGCCGGACCAGGCACCCAGCGGGTTGGCGACCACCGCGCGCACGAAACGTCCGCGGGCGGCATGGCCGAAGGCCTCCGTGCCGCCGCACCCCAGGCACGGCGCGCCGGTTCGCGCGCGGAAAGAGCACACCTGCGCCGTGGGGGCGCCCGAGAGCCCCTGCGCGTGGCGGGCGGCGGCGACCGAGCCTTCGCCGAGCGCGAGCAACCCCAGGCACACGGCGAAGATCATGGCCGCGAGCCCGCGCGTCGCGCGCGAACCCTTCTTCACCGCGCCCCCCCCTCGAGCGCGGCGTTGAACACGCCGGCGTCGTCGCCCGCCACCAGGGTCACCCGTCCGTCGCCGGCCGCGATTCCGACGTTCCAACACCCACGGCCGAAGAGGTCGGCGCCATGGAGCCGCCGTGCCCGTCCGTGGCTGCGGGTGAAGCGCCGGACCGCCGAGTCGTGGAACTCGCGGCCCTCTGCCGCCGTGTCCCACTCGGTGCGCCATACCACCAGCGTGCGGCCGCCGACGTCCCACACCTGGTACAGGTCGCCCCCCCATCCGGCGGCGGCGGAGTCGCTGCCTTCGCCCAGCAGGGTGCGCGTCAGCGCCTCCCCCAGCACCCCTTCCTGGATCAAGCGGCCTCCCGTGGGCGCCGCCGGGCCGGACACCATGCGCGGGTCTTCGCGGGCGAGGTACTTCTCGGGGTGCAGCACCTGCTCGGTCGACCGCGGGGGCTCGGTCCATGCCTTGCGCACGGCCGGCCATCCGCCGCGCTCGTGAAGGGCGCGGACGAAGGCGCGTCCCGCCAGGTACGGAACGATGAGATGGTCGCGCAGCACCGGCGGCACGCCGGGCAGCGGCGGCGTCGCGAACCCTGCCGCCACGAGGTCCACCGGCGCGGCGGAGGCGGGAACGCCCAACCTCTGCATGAGGAAGCGCTCCATCACCATCGTCGCGTCGCCCTCCAGCAGCGCCATGAAGGCGACACGCCGGTCGTCGAAATCGCCGACGGAGTCCGGGACGGCGCGGTGCACGTCGATGTACTGGTCCTGCAGCGCGTGGCGCAGCTCGTGGGCGAGCACGATCTGGTTCGACGGGGTCATCGTGCGGTCCTCGCTCACCGCGAACAGCTTCTTGCGGCCGGGCCGCTCGTCGTAGAAGCCGGCCACGTTGTCCCGCAGCAGCCGCGCGCGCAGGGCCCGCAGCGAGGTGCCGGGAGGCAGCAGGTCGAGGGCGATGAGCAGGCGCGCATCGGCGTCGGCCCGGCGGCGCGGGTACTCGTCGTCCAGGACTTCCTCCAGGTAGGCGCTGAGCTGGGCGGGCGTGATGAAGTCCAGGGGCACCGGCGCCTTGAAGGGAACGCCCCCGACCTCCGTCACGTCGGCCTGCAGCTCCGCCGCGCTCACTTCCTTGAAGCCCATGAGGCCGGCGAGCAGGCCGTTGATCAGGTCCGCGGGGCCCGGGGGCGGCTCCTGCGCGGCCGCGCCGATGGCGAGGAGTGTCATGGCGAGCGAGGCCGGGATGGAGCGCGACATCATGGGCGGGCCACCATGGGATCCCCGAGCCAGCCGGGGGGGATGAGCAGCAGCAGCAGCAACAACAGGACACACAACACGTCGTACGGCAGCGACCCCCGAGTGTAATCCCAGAGCAGCAGCCGTGCCCGCGGCGAGAGGTTGTGCACTAGGCGTGCATTATCCTCAATGTGCCGCCACGTCGAGTCCCCCGGGGCCGCCGACCCGTCCCCAGGTGCGCGCGGGGATCCCGAAAAGCGACAGGATCTCGGCCACCGTGACGAGGTGCTGCGTGACGCGGTAGGTGCTGACCCGCCCCCCCCCGCCGCCTACGGCGAGCGGCACCGCGAGCTGATCCGCCAGGTGGGGATCGACGCCGGCGTCGCTGTCCAGGAACTGCAGCAGGGTACGCGCGGCCCGGTCGCCCAGCGCCTCCGCCCGGAGCCCCCTCACGCCCAGGAAGCCGAAGGCCGCCCGCGTCTGCTCGAAGATCGCCTCGACCAGCAGGAAGGATCCCGGCGAGGCCGCGGGCGCTTCGACCACCTCCCAGGACGACTCGACGCGCCGCGCCTCCCACAGGCGGTCGCGGGTCGCATCCGCCTGGCGGCGGCCGACGTCTCCCTTGAGCTTTCCGACCCCCGACACGCCGCGCACCTGCAGCAGCGGCCCGCGCGCCTCCAGGACGAGGCCGGCCGGTCGGGCCCACGGGGCGACCCGCGCATGGACCTCGCCGCCGCCCGCAGGGTAGAAGCCGGCGCGCACGAGCTGGAATCCGACGTCGAGGCCCATGCGAGCCACCGTGCCGCCCCAGTGCCGGGACAAGTACTCGAAGCTGGGGCTGGCGGTCACGTGAGTGCCGCCCGTCACTTCCACCCGGCTGGCTCCCGCGGCGGTGGCGAGCGTCGGAAGCACGGTCTGCAGGACGAGGCTGGCCGCGCCGGCGGTTGCGATCTCGAACCGATAGTCGCCGGCGCCGATCGAGCCGGGCTCGAAGCGCAGGTCGGGCGATCCCTCGAACGCCCCGCCGACCTTGGCCCCGGAAACCATCGTCGCCGCGCGGACCGCGGCCAGGTGCTGCGGCCGCAGCCCGGGAACGGGCCGGCGGGCGCGGATCTTGACCATCTCGAACGGCTGGCCGGTGACCGTGGAGAGGGCAAGGGCCGTGCGCAGGATCTGGCCTCCGCCTTCGCCGTTGGAGCCGTCGAGGGTCAGCATCGGCGCCACCCATCGGCGGCGGCCGGGTCACGGCTGGAGGCTAGGAGAAGACCTCGACCCTGGCCGCGGCCGGGACGAAGTAGCCGGCGGTCGCGGTCACGCCGCGATAGGCGGACTCGTAGTGCGCGAGCAGGGCCGCCTGCGCTTCCGGATACGTCTGCGCGGACAGGAACCGCTCGACGGGCACCGGGACTCCGTGCGAGCCGGGGACCTCGAAACGAATCCGCACCACGGCCTCGCAGAGCTCGGGGTCGCCGATCGACGACGTCAGGAGGGACGCGTCTTCGGGGACCCAGAGCGAAGCCTCCTCCACGACCACCACGCGGCCATGGCGCGTCTCCATCATGTAGCGCCACAGCTCGAACTCGGCCAGGGGCACGTAACGGAGCGTCTCCGCGGGGTCGTCGCCCGGAGCGAGGTGGCATCGTACGATCGGAACAGGCTCGTGTCGGCTCATTTCGGCGAGAGAAGGAGCAATCCTTGTGCCGCGACCGCGTTTTCGGTCGTAAGTCGTTGCGCCTGCTCATATAGTGCCGTCACGGAGCGAAACCTGGACGGGCCACGAACGCGCCCGGACTGTTACCCCTCGGAACGCGCCGGTCCCGGCTGGAAGCACCGCCGGCACCGGGCCTCGTAGTCCTGCGCTCCCCCGACGACGACCCGGTCCGTGGATCCGGTGAGGCGCTGGGTCCGGTTGGCGGGGGCGCCGCACTGCATGCAGATGGCCAGGGTCTTGTCGACGTATTCGGCCACGGCCAGGATCTGCGGCATGGGCTCGAACGGGCGGCCGGTGAAGTCCTGGTCCAGTCCCGCGACGATGACGCGCACACCGCGGTCGGCCAGCGTGTTGATCACCTGGACGATCCCGGCGTCGAAGAACTGCCCCTCGTCGATGCCGACGACCTCGGTGCGGTCGTCCACCTGATCGAGGATCTCCCGCGCCTTTGCCACCACCAGCGACGGCATCTTCATGTCGGAGTGGCTGACGATCTGGTCGCTGGCGAAGCGATCGTCGACGCGCGGCTTGAAGATCTGCACGCGCTGGCGGGCGATCTGCGCGCGCCGGACGCGGCGGATGAGCTCTTCGCTCTTGCCGCTGAACATGCTGCCGGTGATGACCTCCACCCAGCCGGTTCCCGGCCGCGTGAAGCGGTTCACCGATAGGTCTCGGAGTTGTAGAAGGGCGCGAATGCGTTCAGAAGAGCCGTCTCGAAGGAGCCGGTGCGGTCCACCAGCCCGCGGGTCAGGATCCCCCACGCGCCCTGGCGATCCCGCACCCCGCTCTCCCCGGAGAGCGCGTCCATGGCCTCCGACAGCTCGATCCCGCGCTCCACGACCGCCTCCAGAAGCTCGGAGGGCACCTCTACCGCGCCGCCGCAGCCGTGGGCTCCGCGACGCCCGTCGGTGACGTACGCCCACGACATCAGGAAGCCGCGGTTCGACGGGGCGGTGCGGCGCAGGTCGATCCCGCCCTCGAGGCCCACCCCGTAGTCGGCGCGGCGCCCGCCGGCGACAGCGCTCTCCAGGGCCAGTTGCGCCCGCCCGCGCGCCCCCTCCAGCATCTCGTCCAGGGAGAGCGGCATGGGGGGCGCACCGGAGCTGGCGTCGAAGGGAACGACCTCGGCTCCCTCGAACGCGGGAGCGACCCTGGCGAGGGCCCCGAGCACGCGCCGGACGGCCTCGACCTTCGGGCCGCGCGTGCTGCCGACGGCGATGATCACTGGCGGGGTATCTACTTGACCCGCTCGATGTACGCGCCGGTCGCGGTGTCGATCCGGATCCGCTCGCCCTCGCCGATGAACGCGGGCACCTGCACGATGAGGCCCGTCTCCATCCTGGCCGGCTTGCCGACGTTGGACACCGACGCGCCCTTGATCGCGGGCTCCGTCTCCACGATCGTCATCTCCACCGTCAACGGCAACTCGATGCCCACCGGACGGTCCTCGTACATCTCGATCTTGAGCTTGATGTTCGGGGTCAGGTACGGGACGGCGTCGCCCAGCACCTCTTCGGAGAGGCCGATCTGCTCGTAGGTCTCGTTGTTCATGAAGTGGAACATGCCGCCGTCCCGGTACAGGAACTCCATCTCGGTGTCGTCCAGGATCGCGCGCTCGATCATGTCCACGGACCGGAAGCGGTGCTCGCTGATGGCGCCGTTCTTGAGGTTCTTGATCTTGGCCTGGACCAGGCCGCGGAGGTTGCCCGGGGTCTTGTGCTGGGCGTCGACCACGCGGTAGAGGTCGTTGTCGTGCTTGATGCACATCCCGCGCTTCATCTGCGTCGCCTGAATCATCGTGTCTCTCTCCCGGAAACCCCCATCATACAACAGCTTCGCGGCACCGATCGAGTGCTGGTCAGTCCACCTCGAGGCCGCGCAGGTCGAGCCGGAACGCGATGATCTTGAACCCGGCGGCGCGGATGGCCGCCGCGACCTTCTCCTTGGTTCCCGGCACCGCCCACACCGAGACCATCCCTCCCCCGCCCGCGCCGCACACCTTGGCCGCGCCACCCTCGGACGCCGCGGCCTCGGCGATCTTCTCGATTTCGGGGCTGCTCACGCCGGGGGCGAGGCGCTTCCGCGCCGCCATCTCGCGGGTCATGATCGCAGGCACGTCCCCGTAGCGGTGCTCCACCAGCGCATCGCGCATGTCGCGGGCGGCGGAGACGATCTCCGCGAAGTTCGCCATCACGTTCGCGTCGCGCTCGATCTGGCCCTTGAACACCTCCCAGTTGTTGAGGCCGGAGAAGTGGCTGACCGCGGAATCCACCAGCATCAGGCTCTCCTCGACCTTCGCGGGGTCGGTCGCCAGCTTCTCGACGCGCAGCGCGCCGGGGTCGAGATGGATGCCGAGCACGCCGCCGTGGATCGCGGCCAGGTAATCCTGGACGCCCGTCGGCACCTTGATGGCCTGGGCCTCGGCGTCGCGCACCACCGGCCACAGGGTGTCGGAATCCAGGCTGCGGCCGGTCGCGGCGGCCGCCGCACCCGCCACCGCGACGGACAAGGCCGACGATCCACCCAGGCCGGAGCCGGAGGGGACCTTCGACTGCGTCGTGACCTTCACCCCGGACTCGATGCCGAGGGCCCGGAGGATGAAGGCCACGAGCTCGAGCTCGCCGGCGCCGAGGACCTCGGTCATGTTCTTCCCTTCCGCCTTGCGCAGCGTGTCCTTGGACTCGATGCGCACGCCTTCGAACCCCGTCTCCACCCGGCACCACGCGCGGCGGTCGATGGCGCAGTTCACCGTCACCGCGCCGGGGTGGAAGAGATACAGCGGCCAGATGTCGAGGGTGCCCCCGGCGAGGTCGATGCGGGTGGGGGCGGTCGCCTCCACCACCTTCTTGCGGAAGCTGATCCTCACCCAAGCCCCAGCAGCGGGCACAGCGTCCGGAGGACGGCGAGGATCACGAAGAAGCCGAGGATGTCCACCGCCACTCCGATCCGCATCATGGCCGTCAAGGGGACGAGGCCGGTGCCGTAGACGATCGCGTTCGGCGGCGTGCCGACCGGGAACATGAAGCCCATGCTGGCGCCGAAGGCGACGGCCAGCAGCGGGGGCACGACGGGAACCCCCATCTCGCCGGCGAGGGCCAGGACCAGCGGGGCCAGCATGGTGACGGTCGCGGTGTTGGACGCGATCTCGGTGAGCACGATGGTGGTGGCGAGGGCGAGCGCGGTGAGCCCCCACATGGTCGACACGCCCGTGGTCTCGACGGCCGCCCGTCCGACGAACGCAGCGAGCCCGGTGTCGAACATCATCTTGCCCAGCGAGAGACCCCCTCCGAAGAGGAGCAACGTGCCCCAATCGATGCGCTTTCCATCTTCCCACGTGAGCGCGGTGCGATCGCCGACGGGCCAGAGGAAAAGCAGGACCGCCGCCCCCACCGCGACCACCGACTCCTCGAGGCCGCGGCCCGCGCTCCGCCCGGTCGTTCCGGCGAGGAGGGACACGATGCCGGGACCGATCCAGAACGCGACCGCGAGCCCGAAGGCCACCGAGCACGCCCACTGCCCCGCCGCCCACGGCGCGAGGGTGCGGCGCTCGGCCGCGACGTAGGCGCCGACGTCGGCCGCCACCGTCGGCCGCGGCACGAGCCATCGGATCGCCGCCGACGCGACCGCGAGCAGCGCGAGCGAGACGGGGATGCCGACGGCCATGAACTGCAGGAAGTCGAGCGACCGGCCGCCCTGCCTCTCCAGGACGCCGAGGGCGATCAGGTTCGGCGGCGTCCCCACCGGCGTGGCCATTCCCCCGAGCGACGCCGCCATGCCGACGATGAGCAGCAGGGCGCGCGGCGATTCCGTCGAGCCCGCGGCGGCCAGCGCCCGCACGAGGCCCAGGGCGATTGGAAGCATCATGGCCGCGGTCGCGGTGTTGCTGATCCACATCGAGATGCCGGCGGTGACGAGGGCCACGGCGATGCGCAGCCGGACGGGCGAAGCGGCGACTCCGGGGGCGGCGAGGATCGCCAGCGCGATGCGGCGGTCGAGACCGTGCACGCGAAGCGCCTCCGCCAGGAGGAACGAGCCGAGGAACAGGAAGATGACGGGATCGCCGAACGGGGCGAACGCATCGCGGGCGCCGGAAACGCCGAGAAGGACGGCCGCGGCCGGGCCCAGCAGCGAGGTGACGGGCAGCGGCACGGGTTCGCCGACCCAGAAGATCATCACCAGCGCCATCACGGCGGCCAGACGGTGGGCGCCCGGAGCAAGCGCGCTGGGCAGGACCAGGATGACCAGGAACGCCAAAGGCCCCAGCCAGAGGGCGGCACGGCGCCGCGTCGCGTCGAACGCGCTGGCGGCCTCGCGGCCGACCGTCACCTCGTCCGCCATGGAGCCTGGATTCTAATCGCCCCGGCGCTCGCGGCCGCGATACCATGATCCGCGATGGACTGCCCTCGCTGCGGCGCCTCTGAGGTTACGACGCCGGCCTGCCCGCGCTGTGGCGTGATCGTGGCCAAGGCCCGCCCGATGGGTGCGCGCGAAGGGCGCATCGATCGCTGGCACGCGCAGCCCACGACGACGGACACCCC
>Ga0326597_10006267_pt1 | contig 16337 bp, 10 predicted proteins | sample RVTome_12_FD_203789 | JGI IMG/M metagenome (GOLD analysis project Ga0326597, IMG submission 203789) | Soil microbial communities from uranium-contaminated site in the Upper Colorado River Basin, Wyoming, United States - RVT100D185 | ecosystem: Environmental > Terrestrial > Soil > Contaminated >...
TCTCGTCCGCGCCCCAGACCGTCATCGTCCGCGCTCCGGTGCTGGAGAGATCGCCGCTGGTCGTGCCCAGGAGACTGGCGTCGGTGACCCCCAGAGCCACATTTAAGGAAGCATCAACCCGTTCAATGACTGGGAAGTTTTGCTGTCGCTTGCGTTCGGTATCTCCTGCGAAATCCGTGGTGTTGTACCAAGCTTCGACTCTTGTCGTCCGGTCCCGCACCGGTGAATCGTAGTTGTACGCCACGTTGAAGCCGTCCGTTTCAAGCGCATTGACGTCGAAGAACTGCGCGGCATACTCGGTATTCGTCTGGTCCATCCGCGTGTAGCGGAACTCGATATCTGAATCGGGTGAGAGGTCGAATCCAAGTTGACCATGAAAGTTTTGATTGTGATAGCTCGATGGCACCAGTGAAATCGGTGCGTTCCCGCCTGGCGCGTAGTCGTTACCCGTACGGTTGCCGTAGTTGATGATGAAACCGTAGTTGGAGTTACCGCCATAGAACGTGTCGCGCCCATAGATCCGCTCGCCGTTGCCATGATACGTCATACCAAAGCGATTGTGACCCTCGTAGCACTCGTAGCGCGGCGTCTTCGAGGTGACAACATCAAGGAAGCTGAAGCCCGGTCCGTATCGCAGGCCGTAGGGACCAGGAATCACAACCATTTCACGAATCAGCGAAGGATCGATTTTGGAGAGCATCGAGTCGAGATCTTCGCGCACCGGTGTCCAATATGCACCGTCACCGACGGTATAGATTTGGTTGACGTTGTAGCCGCGAATGTGCGGGGCGAAGGCCACGGGCGAGCGTTGTTGGACGCTGACCGTTTGCACGGCGGTCGACGCCTGTAGCAAGTCAGCAGCGTCCGCGCTTGCCAGGGTCAACTGATCGCCCGCTCCAACCGCTTCCAGAGCGGGCGTCGAGTCGAGCAGCGGGTGATACGTTTCGGACAACCCAAAGCTGCCGAATCCCGCTGGCCGGTCAGCGATCCCACCCGTCACGTCAAACGGTTGGTATGCCTCGGTTGCAAACGAAGGCGTGGCAGTATCAAACGGCTGTTCGGCTTCGACCTGCGCCAGACGAAAGACTCGGTCGGGACTCACACCTGGGAGTTGCGGCGCGGGGCTCACCCAATCGCCGAACCGCATGACGTCATCAATGCGCGATTGCGTGACGGCATCGAGTGGTTCTGTTTCTTGCGGTGGCGGAGAAGGCGGCAATTCGATCGGACCATAGGTCACCTCGCCCACTTCGAGCATCCGCGAGTCAGACGGGGCGGGGCGAGATTCCGTTTGGGACAAGGTTTGCCGTGCCGCTGCCTGATCCGCGGCGCGGCCGGCAGTCACAAGCAGCAGCAGACAGCAGTTGGCGCTGGCACATTGGATCAGCCACTGACGCATCCGACCCCTCCTGGGTTGCGAATGAGCTGGCATTGCCACTCATTCCTGTACGGAACCTAGCCAACCCTGGCTAGGCAAACGCTGGTGCATGATTCGCCCCGCGGGAAGTATCCCCGTAAATGGACCATCCACACTTAACTATGGCATCGGCCCACCGATACAACCAACTTTACTATCACTAGACGGCGAATCGTCACGACCCGAACATCGGAATTCGTTACAACCGGTAAGGTCTTCGCAGGTCGTGCAGTTTATGACGAATGTCAGCTTCTGCGACCGAATCGGGAAGATTCTGTAGTTCGACTGCTACTCGACTGCGCTCAGCTGTGCTCGAAGTAGCGAGATTTGTCTGAAGTACGATGGGTCGACATGTTCGGGTTGGATCGGGCGCAACACCTGAAGACTCTCTTCGCGCAGCTTGGCTTTCTCCGTGGGGTCACCGGTTTCGCTCATCCGTCGCGTGAGTAATCTCGCGAGACCAACGCGAGCTTGCGCACAAAGGCCGATGTCGTGGCCTCCCAGCTCAACGGCCTCTCGAAAGTGCTTCTCGGCACTGTCACTTGCCGTTGCCGCCTGCTGCCTGGGAAAGTTGGTATTCCTAGCTGACTTGAACTTGATGTTGCCAACCATCGTCAGGGCGGAGATTCTGGCAGCCCGTGAAGTTACTTCGTCCTGGATCTGCTTGGCGGTTTCCAGGACGGCTTGCGCGAAATCCACAGCCTTCTTTTCGGAAACAGGCGTCCACTGAGAGTCCTTCACGGTTGTTATCAAGACGTTAGAGCGCGACAGATCGACTTGAATCAGTTGTGACAATGCGGCTTGGATCGCCTGCGGACTGATCTGAAGCGCAGAGCCTTCGAGCTTGTCTTCGGCAAGAACCGCTTCTGCTCGCTTGGCAGCAATCGCGAGGAAGTTTTCGGCCTCTTCGGCTGATCCGGATGACAGCGCCCGATCCGACGCCAGCTTCGCCCACTCTACTTGATATCCCGCCCAGTTTATCGAAGTCAACGTCCTAGCCAGTTCCACGCTGGCTGCCCTGGCCGTTTCGGCCTGGCCGAGCAGTGGCATCGCTTCCACCGTCGTCGGCATCCTCATCGCGCGCGAACGAATCACCTCACTGCGCCAGAACTCGGCCTCCGCGATCCGGTGTTGGACCGCTTTCTTCTGCGGGAACAATCGCCAAGCGGCGATCGCATGATCCAGTTCACGCTCGGCCCGAATCAGTGCTTCGTCCTTTTCGCTCTCGCGCAGCACGCCGGACAGCACTTGCCTGAGTCTACAGCGTCCCGCGGCGTAAAACGATTTGGAGGCATCACGCCCCGCATCGGCTGCCGCTCCCGCGCCATCAACAAACGCGTCCAAGGCAGGTTTGTATTTTGCGAGGTCGCCAAGATTGTAAGCCTGGTCTTCTAACGCGTTCCCCAAGCAATTGAAGGCGTTCTCCGGACGCAGACGCTCCTTGACCTCGATCGCTTGTCGCGCCGATTCTTCAGCCTGCACAAGGTGCATCCTCTTCCCTTCGGAAGAGTCTGTAAAGAAAGCGGCTTCCAGATGGGCAGTGCTCAGCACTTCATAATTGCTGGCGTAATCGTCATCGCCGGGCTGGCCGAGTTGGACGGCCCGGTCGCAAGCCTTGATCGTCTCCAGAAGCCGTTCGCGACTCTCGGAGCGGTTCGTCTTCTGCCGCGATTCGATCACTAGCGCATTGCCTTTGAGAGCATAGGCTTCGGGATGCTGGACGTCCAGCGTTTGAACGCGATCGACGAGTTCTTGCAACTCCTGTAAACGCTCGATGCAATCTGGCGCATTGATAATCGTTTGGCCGAGGCCGACTAGGTACTCGGCACGAGTGTCGTCGAGTTGCACCGCCGTGCGGAACGCCTCCGCCGCACCTATCGCAGTGGTGCCCTGGACCAGTCGACTCACGGCCGCGTCGCGTTCCAGCAATCGTCCCACAGCGCCATAGACGCGAGCCAACGATGGCTTCAGTTCAGGCGGGGCTTCATCGAGCTTGGGAAACGATTGGCTCGCGAGTTCGTAAGCTGGCTGAACGATCTTGGTGTACAGGGCCAGGTCCGCAAAGTCACGATTCACGCGCCGCGGGTTATGCAGTCGAGCAATCAACGTCGCGTACCGCTGTATCGCCTTGTCACGATCCGCCGACTGCTGAAGTTTTTGGAAGCGTTGTGCAAAGCCGCGTGCGCTGAGCAGCAAGATTTGCCCGATGAGCTGCTTCGACTCTAAAAAAACCTGCGAGTCTTCGCTCGCCAGCATCTCGTCGCTGAGTTGTAACCAGTTATCAGGGGCTTGAGCATCGCCAACAAGAGCGGCGGCAACGATGTAGTTCGCCTTCCACGCATCCGAGTGTGCAACTTCCGAGCGGGAGCCGAATTCTAAGTAACGATACGCGGTTTGCGTGTCGTCATCTGCGGTGAACTCGTGCGGCAAGTCGACATCCGTCGGCAACCCAATCGCTGTCGCGGCAGCGACCAAGATCTCCTCGATCTGCCGACGACGACGCGGCAGCTTCAATAATTCGGAATCCCTGTTGAGGTTCTTCAGAATCACATCCGCGCCCTCGCGACTCCTGGGAGTCGGGTGGCTGTGTAGCAACAATCCCGCAACAAAGCGAACGTAGGCAACGTGTGACGCATCAAGGTCGTTCGAGCCAATCGCTTTCTTCATGATCGCGTCGAGTTGCGTCCATGTTGCTCGATCCAACGCACTGGCCGATGACAAGATTCGGCATTCGACCCAACACGTGTTCACCAGCGGATCGTTCGGGTCGATCGTCCGTACATTAGTACAGTCACGCATCAGATCAGTTACAGAAGCATCGCTTAACGCCAGCCGGTTCCGGATCCGCAGCGCCAATAACGAGGCGTAAGCTTTGTTCAGTCGGGCTCGCGTCTCACCTCCTGCGGCTTGCCCCACGCGAGCAAGTTGCTCGACAGCAGTATCAATGATCGCTGGCGTCAGCCGCGCACGGTCCAGCAGCAATGCGACGACTTGTGTTGGGTCCGGCAGCTTCTCTGCAATCGACGCAAACCTCGACACGGCAGCCTGCGCATCAAAGGCGTCGTCCACCAGGTCGTTCATGAGCAAGATCTTGTCGCGACGAATCCTGTCTTCGTTGGGCGCGCCGTCGGCAACTTTGGCCAGCGTGTCGCGGCTGTCGGCGAAGGCGTGTTGATTGTATTGGCGTTCGGCGCGAGCGAGTAACAAACCGACCTTGTCGCCACCCAGCTTCTCGACATCGTCGAGCATCGCGGGTTCCAACGTGCGCTCTTGCTGAGCCTCGGCCAGTTCGCCCAAAGCATCCGTTTGGATGCGAGCAATTTCGGCGAGTTCCCAACGGTCAAGGTACTGTTTATGCGGTAGAAGGCGAACTAGTTCTTTGATGCGATCTTCCAACTGGACTTGATTTAGCGCCGTCTTGCCGAGTAATTCCAGCGCACCCAGGCAAGCCGCAGTCTGCTCGTCCAGCGAACCAGACTGGCAGAGTCGCTGTAGTGCGGCGAGCACGATGTTCCAATCGACATCGGATTGACGAACTTGAACGCGTAGCGAGCCGAGTCGAGCATTATCCAGCAGTCCTGCGGAATCCCCTGCGTTGTTCTCGAGTAGGCGTTGCTCGAGCTGCGTAAACAGACGTGCGGCCTCGACGAAGTTATCCTCCTGAAGCTTTTGCTCAGCCTCTACGAGTTCCGCGGCAAAGTCGATCGGTCCGGCGATCGTGTTGTTGCCCGTCTGGGACCCGGCGATTTCTCCCCCACCTTCCACCGCCAGTCGCGCGCCTTGTTTGCCTTTGTCAGGCTCGATCAATCTGACCACGGCGTCCCGGATTCCTGGAACGGCGACAACCACTGCAATGCCAGCAAACGCTAGCAACGCGAGTCCCAGACCGAGCTTGGCTCCCACGCGCGGCACTCGGCGAGATTGGCGCTCGTGCTCGCGAGTTGTTCCCGTTGCCCGCGCGGTGTCGGTGGCGGATGCTCGGGCGACGGATTGCTGAGCGCGCAGTTTCCCAGCGGCGGGACTCGATCGCAGGTCTGGCAACTCCACGGCCAAAGCCTCCCCAAGAGCGCCGACCATCTCCAGACAGGTGGCGTACCGATTTTCGGGCTCCAGCTCGGTCGCTCTCCGCAGCACCGCCTGCTCGGCGTCCCCCAGCGCAGAGAAATCCAACGCTCCTGCTTGGTGCGAGTCGAGCACAGCCATGTAAGATAGATCGTGAAATGGCAAGCGTCCGGTTCGTAACTCATAGTAAGTGATTGCGAGCGAGTACTGATCGCTCGCTGAACTGGGATGCTTGCGGATGCACTCGGGTGCCATGAAGGCTGGCGAGCCGACCATCCCCGTCGCGGTTGCCTTCAGGTTGTCGCCCATCATTCGTGCCAAACCGAAGTCACAGACTTGCACCGCTCCGCCGACTAGCATGATGTTATCCGGCTTGATATCACAATGCTGAATCGATACCAGCCCATCGCCCAGGTCATGTCGCGGCGCGTTGAGAAAATCGATCGCCTTCGCAGTTTCGACCATGTGCACCAAGAGTTCAGCGACCGGAATCCCTTGCCACTCAGCCCGCCGTATGCCTTCGTTGATTTCCGCCAAGCGATTAGACAGATTCTTGTCGCAATACCCCATCGCGACAACAAGCAGCGAGGGGTGCTTCGCTTCAACAGTGAGAGTTGCGTTCAAAGCCTTGCGTTGATCGTCGCCGTCGGCTGCCTGAAAGTACGAATCGTCGAGCGGAATACCGTCTTCGTCCAGCAGCCAAAGCGCGGCGATCGGCATTAAGTGAGGATGCCGAATCTCTTTCACGCGCTGAACGCCGCGCAGCTCCTTCCGACCCTGTGCCCCGCCGACATCAATGAACTTCAGCGCGACGCGCGTGCCGCCGGGGCCGTTGGCTTGCCAAACCTCACCATACTGGCCCCGTCCCAAGAACCGCACCAAGCGATATCCAGGAACCGGTTCATCGCCTTTACACAGCATTTCACGCCGTCCCCATGTTCAACGGCTACCAAGAATGATCGCCATATACCGACGATATTCGATCCAATGCCCACACGCAAGCAAAGCCTTATAAAGCGTTACGGCAAGTGCTGTGTTAAGAGGGCAAGCAACCCGTCCAGCTCGAATTTTTGGGCCCAGTTAGAAAACCTTTGCAGGCGGCAATATCTTGCTACGGTCTCGCCGTGCTGCCTAAAATGTGCATTTGCTCCATATTATTCATTTTCGAACTCGAATTTGTTCGGCCGCAAGCATAGTGGAACTTCTGGGTCCCTCACCGGGGTACGTCTGGAGTTCACGTTCGGTCTAATCGCTTTAGGAGACTTTGTCGAATGTTCCGCACTTTGATCGATCGCCTGTTGAACAGAAACCGGGGCAACAGCCATCGCCAGCGATCGCGCGGCGAGCGCCGCGCCGCCACCCTGCGCGCGCTTCAAACGCGCACTTCGGCCGGGGCCGCAACTTGGACCAACGTGTTTCGGAACATCGTGAAACAGGAGCAGCGTCGCCGATACGCCTCGTTTCAAAGTCACCTAGTGCCCGCGCTGCAACTGGAGGCGTTGGAAGCACGCCACCTGCTGGCGGCGATCACCGTGGACACTACCACGGACGAACTCGACGGCAACACATCGAGCATTGCCAACCTGATGGCCACGCCCGGAGGCACAGGCATCAGCCTCCGCGAAGCCATCTCGGCCGCCAACAACACCCCCGGCGCGGATACGGTCAACGTGCCGCCCGACACTTACGTTCTGACACGGGCCGGCGTCGACGATACGAATTCGGGCGGCGACCTGGATGTGTTGGGAGCGACCATTATTCAATCCACGGTCGTGGGTCAGAAAGCGATCATCGACGGTAATGACCTGGACCGTGTGATGAACGTGCCTGCGAGTGGCACGGGTCCGCTAACATTGATTGACATTCAGCTCCAGAACGGGACTCACACGTCGACCGACATCAATATCGGCGGCGGCGGTCTCTTCGTGCAGCGAGGCGATCTGACGCTCACGCGAGTGGTGATCACGAACAATCTCCTCACTGGGAATGCCGGGGCAGACGGCGGCGGACTGTCGGTGGATTACGACGGCGGCGCGGCGTCTGGAATGGTGACCATCACGGACAGCACCATTTCGAACAACTCGTCTATCGACGCGGGCGGCGGCTTCGCCTTCGACGCGCTCGGTGGGAGCCTGAGCACCGTCAACATCACCAACACGACCATTTCCAGGAATATATCGGTTGACGACGGCGCCGGGATTCGCGCGGTTGGAGAAAGCACGGCGACTCATACGTTTAACATCACCAACAGCACGATCTCGAACAATATCGTCTCCACTGTCGCTGGCGATGGTGGCGGCATCAGTTTCGGTAGCGACTTTGTAATCGCGATCAATAACTCGACGATTGCCGACAACGTCGCCGGAGAGGTTGGTGGTGGAATTCGATACAACAGCACGAACATTGATATAACACTGAACTCTTCCATTGTCGCCAACAACACGTCCGGCGCCGGTGGTATGGACATTGATTCTGGCGCAACCGCAGTCGCGCTCAATTCGACGGCTGGACACAATCTCGTCGAAGACACGACTGGCTTTACGTTCACCGGCACCACAACGGGAAACATCACCGGCATGGATCCGGTGCTGGCCGCGTTGGCGGCTAACGGCGGGTTAACGCAAACACGGGCATTGCTGTCCACCAGCCCGGCCATCGATGCCGGTGCCAACCCGCTCGGCCTGACGACTGATCAGCGTGGTTCGTTGTTTCAACGCGTGATCGACGGCGGCGGTGGTTTGATAGCTGACATCGGCGCGTTTGAAGTCCAGGTTCCCGAAATCGCCGCGTATGACGGAGCGACGACTGGCGATCCCCCGCTCACCAGCGGCGTCAGCAGCGTTAATTTCGGCACCACCAACGTTGGGTCTTCAGTCGTTCGCACGTTCACCGTCGAGAACACCGGCACCGATGTTCTGAACCTGGGCATGATTTCGCTGCCGGCAGGCTTCAGCGTCGCTACGCCCCTCGGGTCGACACTGCTCACAACCGGCCAGAACACCACCTTCCAGATCCAATTGGACGCCGTGCTGGCCGGTACGCCGAGCGGCACGTTGACAATCCCCAATAACGACGCCGACGAGTTCGAATTCAACTTCACGATCATGGGTACGGTCAATCTACCCACTGGCGACGTTGCAGCATCGTTCGTTGGCGGCGACCTGGTACTCGTTGAAACGGGTGGTAGTACGGACGACGAACTGACGATCAGATTCGACGGCACGGATTACACGATTATGCTGGGTGGTGGCGCTACTTTCACGGCTCCCGGAATTACGGGTGACGGCACGGATACGTTGACCGTTCCCGCGGCAGACATCACCGCCTCCGATATCATTTTCAACACCCTCAACGGCGATGATACGCTGATCGTCGACTACGGAACCGGTGCCGGCAGCGGCCTGTTTGATGACGACATCATCTTTAACGGCGGTTTGCAAACAGCGAGCGACCTGGTCCGCGTCACGGGCAATGCGGGTGCAACCACCGACGTGACCTACGATACGGGCGCGGCAGGCGCAGACGGCAACACGGGCACGCTGACCTACGCCGGCACGACGACGCGGACCATTACGTTCACCGGTCTGGAGCCGATTGAAGATTTGTCAATCGCTGCCAGCCTGACGATTAATGACGTGATCGCGGTCAACGTGATGAACTTCGTCGCCGGTCCGGCGGCCACCGGGATCGATCCAATCACGTTGCTCGCCGGCGAACTGACATATCAGTTGAACTTCGGCGGGCCGGTGCCGGAACTGATCAACTGGCGCAACAAGGCCACGTTCACCGCCAGCGGTTTGGGCGGCGCAGACGTGATCACCATGAGCCAACCGACTCAACTGGGCGACTCGCTGGCGACGGTGAACCTGAACGGCGGCATGGGAACGGACACGATCAACGTAGAAGCCACCCCGGCCGGTGTTACGACCACGGTCAACGGCGGCGACAACACGGACACGATCAACATCGGTAGGATGGCCAATTCGTTCAGCACCATTGACGGCAACGTTACGGTCAACGGCGACGCGCAGGACGCGGGCGACACGATGCTGACCATCAAACGCGATACCAACACGCTGCCCAGCGGCGACGTGCTGAACTTCAACGACCAGGGAGACGCCGGTGGCTTTACCTACGCGCTCGACGCGACCACCTTCACCCGCGACGGCGGCATGGGCGGAACCGTCACCTATCTGACGATCGAGACGTTGAACCTCAACGCGTCCATGGGAATGGCGGTCGTGAATGTGACCAACACGGCTGCTGCGGTGAACACCACGATCACCACGCAGGACATGGCGGACGACATCAACGTGACCGATACGGGCGTCGATAGCAACGTCGTGATCAACACAGCGGGTGGAGGCGACATGGTCGACATCGCCGACACGGGTATCGACGGCGGCGACGCCAACGCATTCGGCAGCTTCACGCAGGTCAACGCCGGGGACGGGGCTGACATACTCACGCTGGCCGGCAACGGCGTGGCCAGCCGCGTGGAACTCAACGGCCAGGCCGGCACGGACACGATCAACGTGCAGGCCACGGCCCCCATGAGCGTGACCAACGTCAACAGCGGCACCAACACCGACACGATCAACATCGGCAGCACGGCCAACTCGCTCAGCACCATCGACGGGGACGTGTGCGTCAACGGTGATGCCCACACCCCCACCGGCAATACCGATCTGACGATCAAAGGCGACACCAACACGCTGCCGGCGGGTGACGTACTCAACTTCAACGACCAAGGCGACGCGGGCGGCTTTACCTACGCGCTCGACGCCACCACGTTCACTCGCGACGGCGGGATGACTGGCACGGTTACGTATCTGACAATCGAGACGTTGAACCTCAACGCTGCCATGGGGGTGGCGATAGTCAACGTGACCAACACGGCCGCTGCCGTGAACACCACGATCACCACGCAGGATATGGCGGACGACATCAACGTCACCGACACCGGGACCGACAGCAACGTCGTGATCAACACGGCCGGCGGCGGGGACATGATCGACATCGCCGATACCGGCATCGATGGCGGCGACGCCAACGCCTTCGGCAGCTTCACGCAGGTCAACGCCGGGGACGGCGCGGACATGCTCACCTTGACCGGCAACGGCGTGGCCAGCCGAGTCGAACTCAACGGCCAATCGGGCGGCGACTTCATCAACATCCAAGCCACCGCCACCATGAGCGTAACCAACGTCAACGGCGGAGCCAACACGGACTTCATCAACATCTCGTCCGATGCCGCCGGCATGAACATGGGCCTCACCGGCTTGATGGGCAACCTCGATGACATCGCAGGCGACATCTGCGTCAACGGAGACATGCACGACGCGGGGACGGTCGGCCTGACGATCAAGACCGACACCAACACGCTGGACACCGGCGACATCCTCAATATCAGTGACCAAGCCAGTGCGGCGGCGAACGCCTACACCTTGACGGCCACGACTTTTCAGCGGACCGCGGCGGCCGCCACTGGCACTATCACTTACTTGACCGTCGAGACGCTCAACATCGAGAGCGGCAGCGGCACGGACACGTTCACCGTCACCAACACCGCAGCAGGCATCAATACCAACATCAACACGCAGGGCGCTGCGGATATCGTCAACGTGACCGACACCGGCGGCGACAGCAACGTGATCATCAACACCGGCGGCGGCGGAGACACGATCACCATCTCCGACACCGGCATCGACGGCGGCGACGCCAACGCCTTCGGCAGCTTCTTAGAAGTAAATGGCGGTGACGAGGCCGCACCGGCAGGCGATTCGATCACGCTGATTGCGAATGGAGTTGCCAGTCGCGTCCGACTCGATGGCGAAGGCGGTGACGACACGCTCAACATGCGATCGACGGCGAGTGGCAGTCGTACTCAAGTCAACGGCGACGCCGACAACGACACGATTAACGTCTCTACCGACGCTCCGGCGAACATGGGGAACGTGAATGGAATCGCTGGCGAGCTAATGGTCGATGGTGGTGATAATGGACCGGCACTCAGAACGATCATTCATAATGCCACGGCCGGGTTTAGTACATCACTCATGGGCGGCATCACGGCCGTGGCGACGACGGTGACGATCCCGCTCATTTCGATTCCCGCTTTACCCGCGGCAACGCCGTTCCAAATCAACGTCGAAGGCGAAGACATGCTGGTGAACAGTGTGACGACAAATGCAACTAGCATCAACCTAATGGTCACTCGTGGGGCCGGCGCCGTCGCGCATGCGAACAATGCACCTGTAGTTCTCGAAATCTTCACGCACGTGACAAGCGGTAGCTGCGTTGCGGCACCCGTCTTCATCAAGCAAGAGGCGACGACCGACGTGGGCGACACGCTCAACGTCAGTGACGCCGGTGAAGCGATAGCTCACGCTTATGAAATTGACAACAACAGCGTTGACCGCAGCGGCGGGCCGAGCGTGGCCTACATGGCCATCGAAGCACTCAATCTGTTTGCCGGAAGCGCGGTCGATGCGGCCAGCGTGACCATGCCAACTGCACCGTTCACGATCGCGAATCCGGCGCTGCCGTCGATTGTTTCTTTCGACGGTGGCAGTCCGACGGGCATTCCGAACCCGCCGCCGGCGAAGAACGAAGCCGACATGTTCAAGATCTATGGCACAGACGGTGCGGACAAAATCATTGTTGGTAACAAAGCTACGGACCCGGCAACTCGCTCGCCGTTTGAAATCAACAACGTTGAGTTTGTAAAACTTCGCGGTGGTAACGCGTCACCGGTGTTGCCCAACTCAGACACCGGTTTCGACGATCTGGTCAACATGACGGGGGCGCGTGGTTTGCTCGAGGGTTTCGCAGGGAATGATATCCACTTCGGTGGCTCGGATATCGATGTCATCGCCGCGGGCGCTGGAGCCGATTACCTCGCCGGCAACGGTGGAAATGACTACTTGTTCGCGGATGTCGATCTGGTCAACACGACTCCGGTTACCGGAGCGGAACGAATTCCCGACCCAACGGGCTTGGGAGACCTGCTTGACGGAGGTGCCGGGACCAACACGGGCTTTCAGAAGGGCAGCCTTGACATTGCCGCGGGAATCAGCGGGGCTTTGTTCGATGGTGGAGCATGTAAGAATGTGATCACCTGGCTGCAGGCTCAAATCGTCGGAGCGGGAGCCGTTAATTCTGGTGAAACGCTAAACAGCCTGGTAACAAAGGCGCTGACCGCACTTCAATTCGACTGGGGGTTGCAGACAAATGCTTCGTCGAGTCCGCCAACGAACGCGGTGTCGAATCAGCAATCGGCCATCGACCTGGACAATGGCACGAGCCCGATGGCAGAAGGCAATTCTCCATTCGTCGGACCGTTGCCGTGGGATGGCCGAGCCGTCGGTGCCACGCCCACTGTCCTGACGCAAAATGCGGCGTCCGCGCAAGGACAAAGTGGAACGCAGCAAACCGCACCCGCCACTGACGCAGCGACGAACGACCAGTCCGGCGCACAGGCTCAGCCCGCTCAGGAAGATCGGTGTCCGTACTACGACAACTGGGGCGGCCGCCACGAAAAGTGGGTCAAGGACGTGAATGGCCAGTGGTATTTCATCTTGCCGAACGGCGAGATGTATTTGCCAGACAACGGCCAACAGGCGACGGGCACCAACATTGCCAACGTCGGGTCTGCCGGTTATGCGGATCCGTCGATTTTATTCAATGACACGGACCCCACGGCAGGCGAAGGAGAGGTTGGCGTGATTGACCTGGTTTTCACCGCACACGCTGACGACCTGACTCCACCGTTGTTAAGCCGCATCCAGCCGTGGCGGAACCCGCTCGACGAGTACGACGTCAACCAGGATGGATATCGGACCGCCCTCGACGCGTTGATCCTTATCAACGAGATCAATCGGCGAGCGAGTTTAGGAGAATCGACTGCACTGGCCGACTCAAGTTCCGCTGGAGCGACGTGGTTCTTCGATGTGACGAACGATAACCACGTCTCAGCCATCGACGTTCTAAAAATCATCAATGCGCTGAACGAACAGGCTTCGCGGCGTCCCTAGACGTGAAGCGCCTTTACAACGCCACCATGGGCGTCGGTCAGGCTGACATCACCGCTGTTACTTCTGACCAAAGGGTATAACGTTGGGGGGACACCCATCGTCTGCAATCAGCCTCCGCGTAACGCGACCGTCTTGGTTCCTCGTCTTTGCCCACCATCGTGACAGAGGCTCCCCGAAGCTGGCTGTCCCCAAAAGCCGACACACCAGTTCGTAAAGCCGCTGCCAGGTCGTTACCCCCGTCGCAGCTTGGCCGTCCAGGATGAAGCCGTGAGGGCGTTTGTAGGTGAAGTCTTCGTCCAGCTTGTGAGGCTCGTCACGGTTCAATTCAGCGATGATTCGGTCGTTCTGCTCACGATCGCCGCCGCCGGTCTGTTCGGTTTCTTCCAGCCGGACACTGGTGTATTGCTGAACGAGACTAGAAAGATCGCTGGCAACTTGATCGAAGGTGGACATTTTCTCGACGTAGGATCGCATGAACTGCACGCCTTCGTCAAAGGCGGTCAAATCTTGCCGGTCGATGTTCGACCAAATGTCGTCGGAGAGAGCGAGCAGGTTTTCGCAGACGGCTTCCAGGTCTTCGAGGATCAAACGTGTTCTGGCCGCCGCAGACGGGTTTTGGGGATTCATTTCGCTTTCACTTTCCGGGGTTCGCCGTTGTTCTGATCGCAAGCAGTAGTTGCCTCTTCGCGATACCCGACACGGACGAGCAACTGCTGCAGCTTCTCCTCCGCCTTGGCTTGTAATTGGCGAACCCGCTCGCAGTATTTCACCAACCTCCTGAAGTTGGGCATCGGCACCTCCAATACAAGCCCGCAGCGCAAGCAAGTGAACCCTCGCGTCGCGCTGTTCAAGCAATTCAGCACCAGCGCCTTTGGAACGGCGTTCACTCGCTGGCGCGTCGGGCTTGTATTATTCATGATCGACACCTTTTCGGTCTTGGGCTTCCTGCACGTAAATGATCGCTGCCTCCAATTCGTCCTCGGTGTTGAGATAACGACCACTTGCCCCTTCCGTTCAGAAGTTTGTTCGGTCGGGATAACTCGGCTTCAGATTTCGCGTGCACCAGGCCTTCAATTGGTCGCGAACTGTTTCCGGTGCATAGCCGGGGGCCGTCACGACGACATGCACATGATTGGAGCGGGCATTCACGGTGTGCAACTTCCAACCGCGAATGTCGCAGTGCCTGGCGACGGTGGATTCGACGATGGACCGATCAGCCTTGGTTAGCCGGAATTCCCGTTCCTTCATTTTGCACGCAGCAGATTCATGGGCCAACGGGTCCGGCGTCTGAAGCCCGCCCTCGTCCTTTCTGTGCCAACCACGTTCGTCTCCGGGTAGCCACGTCCCATAAGTGGTCCAGGTAATCAGGTATCCGAGTGGTTCGCCGGTGTTGAATTCCGGAGCCGACATTACGACCTCCCCACCCCTTCCGCCATACAAGCCCGCAGCGCCAGCAAGTGAACCACGCCGACCGAACGCTAAACGTACCTTCCTTCGGAAGAAGCCGTGGCAACATCCGACAGGGGTCTTCACTCGCTGGCGCGTCGGGCTTGTATTGTACTCCGGAATGGCGCACCGAGGTACTTCCGCACCCCCGCCAGTGCGTCGCTGGTCCAGTCACCTCCGAACGCGTGCTCGGCCAGTGCAGTTTCCACGCCGCCCATCGTCACGTCCCTTTACGACTCAATCGAACGAAACCCTCACACAGCCCACCTCGATTCTCGGCTCGGGAACGGGTACCCGGCGGGCCTTCAACCCCTCGATGTGAAAACTCGATGGCCTCGCGAATATGCTACTCCACTTTCTGGCGTGTTTTGCGGGTGGCGGTGCAGCCGGGAAGATCGAGGACGTAGACCGACCAGTTCCGCTTGCCCGATTCGTAGATCACCGTGTATTCCATCAAGAATCTCCCTCCCGTCCCGTCGGTCAGCGGAGTCCCAGTTCGCGTTTGGCCTCGGCCAGCGGTATGGATGTCTTCTTCCGTTCCTGCTTCTTGGCCTTGCGAAGTTCCATGAGGTCTTCGGCATCAGCCAGGAGTTCCTGCAGAGCAACAAATTCCTCGTAAGGAAGAACGACGAACTCGTTCTTTCCGTTCTTTTTCAGTATTTCAGGATGCAGCTTCAGCATGGTTTCCTCCGGTTCTGAATTGCTAATAGGCATCTTTGCGGTGGACGACGCGATAGATGACCACCATGTCGCCTTCTACTTCAAATAGTACGCGATAATTGCCGACCCGGAGGCGGTACTCCGGCGTGAAGTTGGTCAATTTCTTGATGTCGCCGGTAAGGTCGTCTTTCGTGGATTCAATCGCGGCCATGATGCGCCGCCGCGCCGATTTGGGAAAATCCTTCAGGTCTTTGACAGCTCGGGGCTTGAACTCGATGTCGTAATTCACGCGTCTCCCTCGTCATCGCCGCTTTCCTGTCCCATCCGGTATTTGATGTCGTAGTTGATGATGAAGTCCAACTCCTCGGCCGTGAAGCCCAAGTGAGCTCCAAGTGCCGCGTCTATTTCGTCAAGGATTGGCTTGGTTGGTTTCGGAGAGAATTCCTGGTAGATGATCTCTCCCTTTTTCGTGCGAATCGTCTTTCTCACAGAATTCGCTTTGAGTGCATCCATTAAGGTGCCAACCAGTTGCGAAAAGCATCCTGCGGCGTCATCGGTCAAAGTCAATTGGAAAGGCGTTCGAAGCACATCACCATACCCCACGGCAAACGCAAACTCTGGGGCGATTGGGTAGCTGCCCAAATTCACCAGCCTGTCTTGCACCGAAATTACCGTTTGTGTATGCAAATCTCGGACATCGCTCGTCGCTTACCAGA
>Ga0326597_10006268_pt1 | contig 16337 bp, 14 predicted proteins | sample RVTome_12_FD_203789 | JGI IMG/M metagenome (GOLD analysis project Ga0326597, IMG submission 203789) | Soil microbial communities from uranium-contaminated site in the Upper Colorado River Basin, Wyoming, United States - RVT100D185 | ecosystem: Environmental > Terrestrial > Soil > Contaminated >...
TGATCTTCGGCGAGTACTACTCCTACCACAACATCCTGCGCACCTCGCTCCGCAGCGAGGAGGACGGCGTGGACAAGCTGGGCGAGGACACCTTCAGCACGATCCTCGGCGGCCGGGACTCGGGCGCCAAACAGGGCCAGGTCGCCGTGGACCATGATCTGGTCATGCGCCAGCTCGACGAGATCCCAGATCATGACCGCTACGCCGCCGTGTTCGCCAAGAACGGAACCGGCGGGACCGGAGGAGCGGGCGTCGCGACGGTGGGCGGGACCTCGTTCGCCACGCTGATCCACGAATGGGGCCACGCCTTCGCCGGCCTGATGGACGAATACACCACCGACGTCGGCTACACCGGCGCGGTGACCTCGGGCCCGAACGTCAGCAACACCGCCGACCCGGAGCAGGCGCCCTGGCGCCACTGGATCGAGGCCGGAGCGGACGGCATCGGCGTCTACGAGGGCGCCGCCGGCCGCACCGAGGGCGCCTGGAAGTCGAACCGCGGCGGCTGCGCGATGGAGGGCGGCACGACCTTCTGCGTGGTCTGCCGCGAGCAGATCGTGCTGCGGATCTATGCCGCGGTCGATCCGATCGACTCCTGCGATCCGCCGCACCACGTGACCCAGGCAGAGGACCGCTTCGCCGAACCGCTGCCTCCCTTGCGAGCCGACTCCAAGCTGGAGTTCGAGGTGAAAGTGCTGAAGCCCGAATCCCACGCGCTCGAGGTCCGCTGGTGGGTCCTGGACGAGCAGAACGTGCCGGCCTACCCGGGCGGCCCGGGCGACGGCTACTTCCACGGAGACCGGAGGGACCGCGGCCCGCTGGCCGAGATCGCCGCCAAACCGGAGGCCCGCACGAAGCCCGATCGCAAGGGTGTCCACACCTTCACGCTGGACGCCGGCAGGCTCGAGCGGGGACGCTACCGCGTGATCTGCCGGGTCCGGGACACCACCCAGCAAAAAGGCGAGAAGCTCCCCTGGGTGCTGCACGATCCGCGCGGCGTTCTCGAATCCGAACGCGGCTGGTGGCTCGACGTCCTGGGCATTGGCGAATAGGGTCCGCGCGGTTTTCGGATCCCGCGGGATCAGTTGGTGTTGGTGGTCACGACGTCGTTGTCGATGTAGGTGTTCTGCGTGGCGTTGAGCGATTCGTAGAGATCGACGCCGCCGGGCTGGCTGCGCGCATAGTTCTGCTCGTAGACGTTGAGGTCGCCGATCACGTAGATCCCAAATGAACCGCCCTTCTTCACCTTGTTCTTGAAGAAGCGGGTCTCGGTCGTGCTGGCATGGATTCCGGCGGAGGCGGCCCTGCGCACCTGATTCCGGCGCACGGTGTTTCCGAAACAGTAGGAGATGAAGTCGAGCCCGTAGCGGCTCACGCGCGTGACCTTGTTGCCGGAGATCACCGAGTAATCCGCGGCCAGGACGCGCACACCGTCCTCCGCGTCGCGGGCGACGTTGTCCAGGAAGGCGGAATACGGCGCCCCCAGCATGTACGCGGACTGTTCGACTCCCTTGACCCGGTTGTCGGCAATCAGGTTCGACGAACCTGTGACGTGGATGCCGATCCAGCCTCCGCGGAGCCGGTTCCCGACGATGCTGTTCCTGGTTCCCGCGATCGAGAACCCACCGCCTGAGCCCGGCTCTCGCACGCGGTTCTTCCGCAGCGTGCAATCGTGCGATCCGGACGCGATGATCGCCGTGCTGATGGGATCCTCCACCCGGTTCTGCTCCAGGGTGACCGCGGTCGAGTCCTTGACCCGGAATCCGTACAAGCCGCCGGCGGCCCGGCACTTCCGGATCGTGACGTGATGGGACTGCTCGACGTTGAAATACCCGCCGTCGATCCGGACCTTCTGGACGGTCACTCCGGTGCACCATTTCGTCGTGAATCCGTTGCCGGAGGGCGGGTCGATGACCACCTTCCCCTGGCCCTTGATGGTCAGCCAGTAGCACAGTTCGACTTCGACGTCCTCGGCGTAGGTCCCTGCCGCGATCTGGATCGTGTCGCCGTTCGCCGAGGCGTTGACCGCGGCCTGGATCGTGGCGTAATCCGCTGGAACGCGCAGAGTGGCGGCATCACCTGAAGCCCCGAAGACCACCGAAGCCAGGAACGCGTAGGAAATGAGCTTGCGAATCATGATGAAGACCTCCGGATCTGAAATCTGCGGGCAACTGCGCTGATTGAGGAATCCGGAGGGCGCCCGGGACGTTACCTGGCAATTCGTACCTGGTTCGAAGTGTCCATGCAGATGCCGGGCTCGCTCAATAGAGCATGCCCGCCACCGAGGCCGTGATGCAGGTCGCGATCACGCCGCCGGCCATCGCCTTCAGGCCGAGGCGGGCCAGGTCCTTGCGGCGCTCGGGCGCGATCGCGCCGATGCCGCCGATCTGGATGCCGATCGAGGCGAAGTTGGCGAAACCGCACAAGGCATAGGTGGCGATCACCTTGGAATGGTGGGAGAGTTCGCCTGGGCCCATCACCATCAACTTCCCGTAGGCGACCAGTTCGTTGATCGTGATCTTGGTGCCCAGCAGGTCGCCGAAAGTGCCGGCGTCCCGCCAGGGCACGCCCATGGTCCAGGCCAGGGGCGCCAGCACGAACCCGAAGATGTCGGCCAGCTTCAGATCGAACAGCGCGGTCAAGAGCGCGTTCAGCATGGCCATGAAGGCCACGAAGACGAGCAGCATGGCGGCCACGTTCAGGGTCAGCTTGAGACCGTCGAGCGCGCCGATGGCGATCGCGTCGATCACGTTGCTGGACCGCCTTTCGAGCTTGGCGCGCACCACGCCGGCCGTCTCCGGCGACTCGGTCTCGGGGAACAGGATCTTGGCCACCGCCAGGCCGACCGGCGCCGCCATGACCGTGGCCGCGATCAGGTGGCCGGCATACGCGTCTCCCAGAAAGGCCATGTAGAGCGCCAGCACTCCGCCGGCGATCGTGCAGAAGCCGCCCACCATGACGGCGTTCAGCTCGGAGAGGGTCATCCCCGACACGTAGGGGCGGACCACCAGCGGCGCCTCGGTCTGGCCGACGAAGATGTTGGCGGCCGCCGAGAGCGATTCTGCGCCGCTCGTGCCCATGGTCCGGGACATCAGCCAGGCGAACGCGCGCACCACGATCTGGATCAGGCCGAGGTGATACAGGAGCGACATCAGGGCCGAGAAGAAGATGATCGTCGGCAGCACGTGGAACAGCAGGATCGTGCCCAGCGGGCGGGGTCCGGACAGGACCGGCTGGCCCGCTTCGTCCCGGTCGGGCAGGCCGTCCTGATCGGCGTCGACCAGCTCGAACACGGCCACGGACCCCCGCAGGGGGCTGTTCTGCTCCTCGAGCGACGGCGCCAGCGTGCGGTAGAGATCGGGCCGGGCCACGTAGAAGTCGCCGAACAGGAACTGGGCGCCCTCGTGCGTGAAGTCGAGGATGCGCACCACCGCGATCCGCGCCTGATCGAAGACCAGCTTCCCGGGCGAGGTCTTCAGGATCGCCACGGCGAACAGGAGCTGGAGCGCGAGCCCCCACAGCACCAGTCGCCAACGGATCTTGCGCCGGTTGTTGCTGAGCAGGACCGCGAGCCCGAGCAGCACGAACACGCCGATCAATCCCTGCAGGCGGTGCGGTCCGAAGCTCTCGCCGGAAGGGTCGGCCTCCAAGGCCAGCGCCCGAGGCGTCCAGACAGACAGCAGACACAGGAGCTTCAACGAGAGTCTGGCGGCCTTCAAGGAGATGCCTCCAACAGTGCACTCGATCTGCCGTTTTCCACGCCGTGGACGACCTCGAATCTCGTGGCGGACATCTGGAAGTTGTTTCCCTGGCGCATCATTGGATCCGTTTGGCTATAGTAAGCGGGTTCTCGTGAGATTCGGTGCCGTCTGAGCTCGCACCGAATGGTCTCACCCCTCCCATCAGCTCAGCCAGAACCCCGCAGACGCAGGCCGCATCGATTGGACGGCCGCTGGGCCACCCCAGCCAACGGAGCGCGGATCCCCCCGAGGCAGCTGATGAACAAAGTCCTGTTTACGAGCATTTGTCGGCCGATCGGCCCGGACCACGGAGATGGGCCGAGCGTGGGTTACGAACTGCTGCACGGGCAGGTCACGCGCGCGCAGGGCATGTTCAGTCCGCGCTCCGTCCATGTCCAGTTCTCCATGGAGTACATCGCCGAGAATCTCGAGACACCGTGCAAGGTGCTCCAGTACCCCTCCCGCAGGGAACTGATCCGCGAGCTGAGGAAAGGGTACGACTACGTCGGCATCTCCTTCGTCCTGGCGGTCTTCCATCGGGTGAAGGAACTCGTCGAGCTGGTCCGACGGATCTCGCCGTCCACCCGGATCGTGCTCGGCGGTTACGGAACGGTGCTGTCCGACGAGGCGCTTGCGCCCTACGCCGATCACGTCTGCCGTGAAGAGGGGGTCGGCTTCATGCGCCGCCTGCTCGGGGAGCCGCCGCTCGAGATGCCCTACCGGCACCCGCTGATGGTCAGTGAGTTGAAGGTGTTCGGCGCCCGGGTCTCGAAGACCGGCATGGTCTTTGCCGGCCTCGGTTGCCCCAACGGCTGCGACTTCTGCTGCACGTCCCACTTCTTCAAACGGCGCCACATCAAGCTGCTGCCGACCGGCGCGGACATCTACGCGGTGGTGGAACGCTACCTGGAGCTGGACCCGGACATGTCCGTGGTGGTGCTCGACGAGGACTTCCTGCTGAACCGCAAGCGGGCGATGGAGTTCCGCGATGCGGTGATCGAACACGGCAAGGCCCTGTCGATCTTCGTGTTCGCGAGCATCCGCGCGATCAGCCAGTACAAGGTCGAGGAGATCGTCGAGATGGGGATCGACGGGATGTGGATCGGCTACGAGGGGCGCCGCTCGAACTTCGCCAAGCAGAAGGGCCGCACTCCCGAGGATCTGTTCCAGGATCTGCGCGATCACGGCATCTCGATCCTGGCCTCGATGATCGTCGGTCTGCCGTATCAGGATGAGGAGATCGTCGCCTCCGAGCTGGGCGGACTGCTCGAGCTCGAACCCGATCTCTGCCAGTTCCTGATCTACTGCCCGACGCCCGGCACGCCTTTTTATGATCGGATCATGGAGGAGGATCGCCTGCTGCCGGAGCTGGTCGCCGACGCGGACCTCTACTACAAGTCATGCAACGGCTTCCGATCGACCGTCCGACACGACATCCTCTCGACCGAGCAGATCGAGCGCCTGCAGCAGACCTGCTTCGAACAGGAGTTCCAGCGCCTGGGCCCATCGATCTTCCGTTCGATCAGGACCTGGCTGAAAGGCTGGCAGAAGTTCAACGGCTCCGAGAACCCGCTTCTGCGGCGCAAGGCGGAACGGATCGCGAGCGACATCCGCAAGGCGTATCCGGTGTTCCTGGCAGGGCGGTTGTTCGGCCCGAACCGATCGGTCCGGCGCGGCATCGGCCAGCTCCAGCGCGAAGTCCACGCGCTGATCGGCCGGCCGAACGCGGTGGAACGGCTGCATTCCCTGGCGGCGGCGGTCATGGCGCTCAAGACGGCGTTCACCCTGAGGTTCCGCATCTCCCAGCATCCGCGGCTGGTGCCGCGGAGCTATCGACTTCCCGCCGAAACTCCGAAGCCGGCCCGCGTCTGGCGCCGCCTGACCCGTGCGGATCACCCGGTCTTCGTGGAAGAACGGCCCGGAGGAGTCGTCTGGCTGCGCCTGCACGGTTCGCTGAAACCGGAATCCGCGGAGCGGCTCACGGTGCGCGTGGAGAAAGCCCTGCGGCGCACTCGCGACAATCTGGTGCTGGACCTGAAGCACCTGACGGACATGGATACGGAGACGGTGCAGCGCATCGCCATGAACCTCCGCCACTACCGTGCTCGCATTCGCGTGGTCGTGCCTTCCACCCTGGGGCATCCGCTCGCGACCGCGGCGCTGGCGGTCTTCACTCTGTATCGCGGTTAGGGCTGCGAGCCGGAGGGCTTGTCGGCCAGATCAGCGGTGCCGGAAGGTGATCCGCCCCTTGGTGAGGTCATAGGAAGAGATGTCGAGCTTCACCCGGTCACCCGGAAGGACTCGGATGCGGAACTTCCTCATCTTGCCCGACAGGTGGGAGAGGATCTCATGGCCGTTGTCGAGCCGCACGCGGAACATGGTGTTCGGCAGTTGCGCAACCACCTGGCCGTCGGCCTCGTAGACTGCTTCTTTGCTGGACATGGTCGCTCCCATCGATCTGTAGAACGCCGGCTTCACCCGGTCACGATTTGAACGGGGATCTCTCGCGTTCCGCCTTGCGGAGTGTGTTCAGTTTTTCCCGGCGCTCGCGACGACGTCGGTCGCCCGGCTTCTCGTAGTAGACACGGGCCCGGCGTCCCTGGCGAATGCCCGCATCGCGGCACAGCCGGCGAAGGAGGCGAAGCGCCCGATCGACGCTGTCCCGTTCTCTGATTTCGACACGAATACTCAAACTTGAACGCTCCTCTCGGGGATCATTGCTGTTCGGACTGTTCGGACTGTTCAGGGTGCGCGGGCGGACACACCGATCGTGTGTCCGCCCGCGCGAATCAAATGAGCACTAGTGGGATCTCGCTAGCGGATCCCGCGCTCGATTACCAGCCGCCGCGGCGCCCGCCGCCGCCACCGCCGCCGCCACCGCCACCGCCGCGCGATTCACGCGGCTTGGCGAGGTTCACGGTCAGGTCGCGACCGTCGAGGTCGCGGCCGTTCAGGCCGTCGATGGCCGCCTGCGCCTCCTGCGCAGTCGACATCTCGACGAAGGCGAAGCCGCGCGGCCGTCCGGTCTCCCGGTCGGTGATGATGTTGACGGAGTCGATCGTCCCGAAGGCGGACAACGCCTCCCGGATGCGGGAGTCGGTGACCTCGAAGGACAGGTTTCCGATGTAGAGTTTCTTGGTCATGAGTTCTTTCCAGATAGGTCTGCCGGCGGGATCCGGTCGGCCGCGCCGAAAGCAAGAGGGTGCGAAGCACCCGGAAAATGATTGGTCTAACCGGAAGAACGATGGAGCAAACCGCGATGGAAGAAACCCAGTGGTTCTCGAACGTCTAACGGAAACCGAACTGCCGCCTCCCTACCGGAGAATGAAGAGGCAAGGCAACTGGTCAGGTGGAAGGTGCGGCTTCCCACAGGGCCGGAAGAAGGCTTTTCCGTGCACACGGAAAGCAGGTTGCCGCAGTTGAACTGCGTGACCCACCCAGGCGGGTGGACCCTCTGTTCCGGCGCGGCAAAACCATGGTCCCGGGACAGAAGTGATCCGAAGCTTATCGGAAAGAGCCGGCATCGTCTCGGTCGAAATCGTCGAACCGCTCGAAAAGAAGTCCCCGCAAGCGATTCCCGATGTTGGACAAGTCCACGAAGGGTGCGCCTGGGCGGTCCGGCCCGTGCGGTCAGGATTCCATAAGTTCTGGATCTCGGGGCCGAGTTACCATGAAACATCCCATCATCCGGCCTTTGGCGCGAGAACCGCCATGCGCATTCTGCTGATCGAGGACTCGGAGAGGCTGACGGAGTCCTTGCGCTCCGGCCTGCGCAAACTCGGGCACGCGGTGGACATCGCCCGGGACGGCACGCGGGGTCTCTCGTACGCGCGCTGCAATCCGTATGACGTGATCGTGCTCGACCTGCTGCTGCCGGAGCTGGACGGCCTGTCGGTCTTGAAACGGCTGCGGGAGGAAGGCAACCAGACCTGCGTATTGATCCTGACCGCCCGGGACACGGTCGATGACCGGGTCCATGGCCTTCGTCAGGGCGCCGATGACTACCTGGTCAAGCCCTTTGCGTTCGGTGAACTGGTGGCCCGCATCGAAGCGCTCGGGCGCCGCAAGACCGATCTTGCGAATCCGACCCTCCGGATCGACGACCTGGAGATCGACACCGCCTCCCGGCGCGTGAAGCGGCGAGGCCAGATCCTGCACCTGACGCCCCGGGAATATGCCCTGCTGCTGCTGCTGGCAAAGCGCAAGGGCGAAGTGGTCACCCGGATCGAGATCGAGGACCACCTCTATGACGAGCGCACCTTCCCGCAGAGCAACGTGGTGCAATCCGCGATCTCCTCGCTGAGGGCGCAGCTGGCCGTTCCAGGTGCGCGGCCGCTGATCCACACCCGCTGGGGCCGCGGCTACCTGCTGGACGAGGAACCGCCTTGAAGTCGATCCGCCGAAGCCTGCTGATCTCGTTGCTCGGCGGGGTGGCGCTTTCCGCGATGATCAGCGGAACCGTCCTCCACCGGCAGAGCCGAGCGGTGCTCACCGCCCAGTTCGACGCGGCGCTCAAGGCCAAGGCGCTGCTGGTGGCGGCTCTGCTCGAGATCGAGCAAGGCCGTCTCGAATTCGATTTCCAGCCGGCGCGGATGCCCGAGTACATGGGCGGCGAGGAGCCGGAGTACTTCCAGCTCTTCCTCGAGGACGGCCAGGTGCTCTACCGTTCGGCCACCCTGGGATCGTCCGACCTGCCGCACCGGTTCGGCCCGGTCGAGCAGCCCGAGTTCTTCGACCTGTTGCTCGAGGGCGGACGCGAGGGACGGGCGGCCGGACTGCGCGTCACGGTCGTGGGCGAGGCGGCCGACCCATCAGGGGGTTCAGAAGACGGGGAGGACGACGAACCGGAGCAGCAGGCGCGCGCGGCCCGCATCGACGTGGTCCTGGTAGCGGCCAGGGCCCGCACGGAGTTGAGCGCGGCGCTGGCCTCCCTGCGCCGGACCGCCTGGCTTTCCGGCAGCCTGCTGGCGCTGCTCGTGCTTTCGGTGGTGCTGCTCTCGGTCAGGCGGGGGCTCCTGCCGGTGAACACTCTCGGCGGACAGGTCGCCCGGATCGGCGTGGACTCGCTCTCGCGGAGGATTCCCGCGGACGCGTTGCCGCTCGAACTCCGATCGATGGTCGAGAAGCTGAACGAACTCCTGGACCGGCTCGAGCAGGCCTTTCTCCGGGAACGGCGCATGACCGCCAACTTCGCTCACGAGCTGCGCAATCCGATCGCCGAGCTGCAGAGCGCGACCGAGGTCGCCCTGGCCTGGCCCGACGACGAGGAGCTGGGGCAGCGGGCCATCTGCACCGCCCAGGCGGTCTCGGTCCGCATGGGCGAGCTGATCGCCGGGCTGCTGCGGCTTTCGCGAGTGGCCAGCGGGCAGGCGCAGCTCGAGCGCGAGGAAGTCGATCTGTGCTCGCTGGTCGAACGGCTCTGGGCCGGCCTGGAGCATCAGGCCAGGGAGCGGGAGCTTTGCCTCGAGCACCGCACGCCCGCCGGAGTGACCCTGAAGACGGACCGAGCCCTGTTCACCAGCGTGGTTTCCAATCTGCTCGAGAACGCGGTCCAGCACGCCACCCGGGGCACCTCGATCGTCTGCGGCGGACGGCGAACCGGACCGGCGGGTTTCGAATGGACGCTCGCGAACACGGCCAGCGAACTCAGGCAGTCGGATCTGCCCCACTTGACCGAGCCGTTCTGGCAAAAGGACGGCTCGCGTTCCGACTCGAGCCACTCCGGCCTGGGACTCACTCTGGTGGCTTCGATCACGGAAGCGCTCGACATGCAGCTCGCCTTCCGGCTGGACGGCCAGTTCCAGGTCCTGCTGAGCCACCGGGACTCCGGCAACGGCAGGGCCTGAGCCGGCTCGCCCTTCCATCTGTTTTGCGGGATCAGCCTTCCGTAAGCCTCTCTCGAGCGCTCACCGGCACAATCATCGCCGGTCCGCTTGATAAGGAGTTCACGATGACACGCACACGATCCTGTTTCTCTCGCTCGCTTCTTTGCGCGCTGCTCTTGATCCTGCTCGCAGCCGACGGTCTGCAGGCCAGCGTTCCGACCGAACCGCCGACCTTCTCCAACCCGCTGGTGATCGACAACCCGTTCTCCCCCTTCGTGGTGGACGGCGTGCAGTCCCACCGCGGAAAGTCCGACGGCGAACGCACCGCGGTCGTGAACCTGTTCAAGGCCGAAACCCGGGACTTCAGCTGGGGCGGAGGCACGGTGTCCACGCGGATCCTCCAGGAGACCGAGTTCGAGGCCGGTGTGCTCGAGGAGATCTCGCAGAACTTCTTCGCCCAGGCGGATGACGGCACGGTCTACTACTTCGGCGAAGTGGTCGACATCTATGAGGACGGCCAGATCGTGGACCATGAAGGAAGCTGGCTGGTCGGCGGGGCCACGCTCCCCGGCGACCCGCCCGATACCGGCAATGCCGCCGATCCGACCATCTTCATGCCGGGCAATCCGGAGGTCGGGGACCAGTTCAAGCCGGAAGACCTGTTTCCGCTGGTCGACGAGACCGTCACCATCCTGGCGATGGACGTCCGGGTCCGGGTCGAGGCGGGCCGGTACCTGAACGCCATGAAGGTCCGGGAGACCAGCCTGCTGCCGGACTCGGATCCCGAGAAGAAGTGGTATGCGCCGGGGTTGGGAGCGGTCAAGACCCGCGCCAGCGGCGAGAAGCTCGGGCTGATCGCGTCCACGCTCGAGCATCAGGAGGACTGAACGTCAGGATTCGGTAAGCCTTCGGGCCGGAGGCGGTTCATAATCAGGGAGCCGCTTTGGATCCCGCTCGTCGAGCGCGCTCAGGAGGTTGACCGATGCACACCTTCCTTCGGATTGTCTCCCGCCCCCTGGTACTGGTTGGAATCCCGGTCGCGCTGCTGTTGTCAACGGTGTTCCCGGCCGCCGCGACGGCTGAAGTGCCCACCGACCCCCCGGTCTTCTCGAACCCGCTCGAGATCACCAACGTGTGGGCGCCCTTCCAGGAGGGGGGCGTCAAGGTCTTCCGGGGCAAGCTGGACGGCCAGCGGTTGGTCGTGACCGAGCTGCACCTCTCCGAGACGCGTTTCTTCAGCTGGTCCGGAGGAACGGCGGAGACCCGGATCGTCAAGGAGCTGGAGTTCGTGGACGGCGTCCTGGAGGAGGTCGCCTGGGAGTTCTTCGCCCAGGCGGACGACGGCACGGTCTATCAGTTCGGCGAGCTGGTCGACGAGTATGAGGATGGAGAAGTCGCCGGCCACGAGGGCAGCTGGCTGGTGGGCGGCGCGCAGAAACGGTCGGACCCTCCCGGAACGGCGGCCGCTCCCCGGCCGACGATCCTGATGCCCGCGGTCCCGGAGGTGGGCGATGAGTTCAAGCCGGAGGATCTCTACCCGATCGTGGACGAGACCGTGCTGATCCTCGACGTCAACAAGCGGGCGCAGGTGCCGGCCGGCCGGTTCAACGGGCTGCTCAAGCTGAGAGAGACCAGCGAGCTGCCGGATAGCGTGCCGGAGCGCAAGTGGGTCGCCGCCGGCGTGGGCGTGATCAGGACCAGAAGCTCCGAGGAAACGCTGTTGCTGATCTCGACCAATCTCGAGCCGGCCGAGGAACGCTAGCGGCGGTCACTTCCGGCGCAGGTACTCGAGCACCGGGTCGGTGCCGCTCTGAAGATCCTCGAGGGTCACCGGAAGTTCCACGTCGGGCGTCAAGCTGTCGGCCGGATCCCGTTCGGGGGCCGGGCGCACGAACTTCTTGAACGAGAGCGTGAACGACACGCCGCTCTCCGGCAGGGAGAAGTGGAGGATGTCGCCGTAGCTGGAAGGCGCGTTGCCGGTCGGTTCGCCCAGCACCTGGCCCAGGCCGTTGTCCTGTACCACCACCGAGAACCAGTTGCCCGAGCTGAAGGTGTGATTGGAGGTCAACACGTACAGCTCACCGACAAACGGCGGCAGGTCGGCCATCCGGTCATTCTGTTGGGCCTCTCGAGGATTGCGGAGGTATCCCAGCGCGCCCGAGAACGGGTGCTGCGCGAGTGACTCCTTGGAGACCCGCACTTCGGCGGCGAAACTCTTGAACTCATCGATGTCCAGATACCGCAGGAACTCATCGCAGACCGAAGAGTTGCCGCCGCCGTTCCGCCTGAGGTCGACCGCGACCCGCGCAAGGCCCCCTTCGGCCACCGCCTCGAAGAAACGCCGCAGCGTGCTCTTGAACGTCTCGTCGGCGCGGCACTGGTCGAGAATGAACAGGCCCAGCGAGTGTTCCGGGAACAGCTCGAAGCGGACCCATTCCGGCGGCCGCTCGCGCGAGGGACTCCCGGCCGGTTCACCGATCGAAACCGACAGTACCTGACCGTCCCGGAGCACGCGCGCTTTCAGCTCCGGCCGGGTGGCGACGCCCAGATGCTCCAGCACCGCCACGTTCTGCAGCATCTGCTCGGCCCGGGCGCGGATCCACCAGTCGTTCTCGGCGGGGACCAGGCCGCGCAGCCCCGCCATCAGTTCATCGGGGCCAAGCCCGCCCAGCGACACGATCTGATCGCCGAGCCGGAGTTCGCCGGCATCCTCGCCGGCCGCGAGCCCCTCCTGCAGCCAGCGCAGCGGCAACGCCACGCGGGGCCCCGCCAGATCGATCGAGGCCGCGGAATGGGCGTCGTGCAGCGCAAGCAGCACGTCATTGACCAGGAACGTGAAAGCGGACCGCTCCAGGGGCTCTCCGGTCTTCTCGGACGCTTGCTCGGCGGCCCGTTGAACCAACGGCGGCAGACCTTCCACGCACGCCGGATGAACCGATTCGATCAGATCGGTCAGCCGTTTCAGGTCGCTCTGCATCTGCTCCGGCGAGAGGTCCACCGAGAAGTTGCCGGTGCCGAGCGTCCGCCCGCCGTCGGCCACCAGCCACTCGGTGGGACCGTGGAAGACCTCATTGATGCCGGGGATGTCGGCCGCGCGCCCGGCCACGTAGAGCACCAGCCTGCGGTCCGGATCCACTGGATTGCGGAGGCCGCAGATGACTCGCGGATGTTCTCCCTCGAATGACCTCTCCTGCAGCTCGACGCGTCCCTCGACGAAACGGAAGGGCAACCGGTCACGAAATGTCGCGAGCCAGCCGCTGTCCCAGGTTCCATAGAAGATCAGGTCCCGGCCGTGCAGATCGGTCTCGAGCGCCCGTGCGTCGGTCAAGAGCTGTGCGCCGGTAAAGAACCGGGAGACGATGCCCCGGGCCTGCGCCGCCACCTCCGGGAGATCCTCGAAGATCACCGCGGTCTTCTGCTTCCCGAGGCAGGCATTGATCGAACCGGCCGGATAGAGCTCCAGATCCTGCCCGCCCGCGGGGCGCACGGCCGCCGCCGAACCAGCGAGGAGCACCAGCAGAATGCCCGGAACCGCCCGCCCGATCGGAGGAGTCCGGGAGGTCCGAGAGATCCGGGACATGTGCAGCTTCATTGGAGATCCTCCTTGATCGGGCGGATCGGGATCCAACCTCGTCCGCCCCGTGACGATCCTGCGGCTCATGAACGCCGCCCGCAATGTGCCGGCTGTCGATTTTTCCGGAAATCGGATAAGATCCACCCGCAGACTGTCGATCAGCATTGGTGAGGCCCCGGGGCCCGGAGATAGAGATGAGAACCGTGCTGCTGACCGCCATCGCGACCGTCCTGTGCTCGTGCCAGAGCCCCGAACCGCCAATATCGCGCGGTCCGTCCAGCGAGGCCGTCCTGCGAGAGGCAAACGATGCGACCGAGCGCGCCGGGTACGCGCGGCAGATGGCCGAGCAGCTCGCCCGGGAACTCCAGCCGGAGCGCTCCCCCACCTGGATGATGCGGGGCGCACAGGACGACAGCGGCAAGACCGACGTCGCCAACCTCTGGAAACAGCGCTCCTCCCACGGGAACTTCGGGCACGCGGCGCTCGGCTTTCGGCTGCGCGATCGGCAGCCGGCCGCGGGCTGGACCTTCCGCGACAGCTCGCGCTGACCGCCTGCCGGCTTCGATCGAACGGCCCCCCCGAATCCCAAGTCCGCGGAGACTCCTTACATGAGCACTCGACCACGCTCCCCTGGTTCGCTCTCCCGCCGCCGATTCCTGAAGGTGTCGGCCACCGCGATGGCGGCCGCGCCGGTCCTCGGGCCGCGGATCCTGCTGGGGCGGCCTCTTGAATCGCTCAACGTGGCGTGTATCGGCGTGGGCGGGATGGGCTTCAGCGACCTGGAGCAGGTGGCCTCCGCCACGAACGTCCGCATCATCGCGCTCTGCGACGTCGACGCCGCGAACCTGGCGCGCGCGGCCGAACACAGTCCGGAGGCCCGGCAGTTCAGCGATTATCGCCTTCTCCTCGACGCACTCGATCGCGACCTGGACGCCGTCACGATCTCGACCCCCGATCACATGCACGGATCGATCGCCCTGGCCGCGCTCAGGCGCGGGAAGCACGTCTACTGCCAGAAGCCGATCGCCCACAATCTGCACGAGTGCCGGCTGATGACAGAGGTCGCGCACGAACAGGGGCTCGTCACGCAGATGGGCACCCAGATCCACAGTCACGAGGCGTATCGCACCGCCATGGCCGGCCTGCGATCGGGCGTCATCGGCAAGGTCTCCGAGGCTCACCTGTGGGTCAGCAAGTCCTGGGCGGGACCGGCCGGCGGACGTCCGGACAAGGCCGACCCGGTGCCAAAGCAGCTCGACTGGGATCTCTGGTTGGGCGTGGCGAGCGAACGCCCGTTCGTCCAGGGCCTCTATCACCCGGCCTTCTGGCGCGGTTGGCTCGACTTCGGCTCGGGCACGCTGGGGGACATGGGCTGCCACATCTTCAGTCCGGTGTTCGGCGCGCTGGATCTCGGCCCGCCGCGGACGGTGGTCTCCCGCGGGCCCGCCCATGGGCGCGAGACGTTCGCCGCCGACGGCGACATCCTCTATGAATTCGAAGGCACGGAATGGACCACCGAACGGCTGACCCTGCGCTGGACCGACGGCAACGGACCGAGCCGGCCCGACGCCTCCCGGGCCCAGCTTCCAAAGGACGAGCAGCTGCCCGACGCCGGCTCCTTCCTGGTGGGCGAGCAGGGCGTCTTGGTGATTCCCCACTGGTCGATGCCGAAGCTCTATCGGAACGGCCAGGCGCTCGACGCGAAGCTCGAGGAACTACCTGGCAAGAACCACTATCACGAATGGGCGGACGCCTGCCGGGGCGAAGGCCGGACTTCCTGCCCGTTCTCGTTCGCGGGTCCCCTGACCGAGGCGGTGCTGCTCGGCACCGTCGCGGGCCGCTTCCAGAATCAAACGCTGCGCTTCGATGCCGCGAAGCTCAAAATCGATCACGCGCCGGCCGAGGCGCTCGTCAGGCGGCGGTATCGCAAGGGCTGGGAACTCTGACGCGCGGACCCTACGGGTTCAACTCGATCCGCAGGTACTCCGCCACCTCCCGGACGAAGCGGTGCACCGAGGCCTCGGCGATGTGGTGGCCGATCAAGGCGTCCATCGCGCTGCCGAGCGGTCCGAGCGGCGGCTCGTAGCGTCCCGAGAAGTCGAGTTGGGTCTCGGTGGCGGTGAGCGGATAGATCGAGAGCGTGGCCCGCATGAACGGGAACAGGCGCGGCGAGCGCGCCGCCTCCCACTGCAGATGCATTTGCGTGACCGGCGGCGACTTGGCGGCCTGCTCCCTGTGTTCGATCTTGTTGACCGCGATCGCGATGTCGGTGCCGACCTCGATGCCGGCGATCTGGATGCGCAGCTCGGAAGCCACGGAACGGGCGCGCGCCGCGGCGCCCTTGGTGGCGGCCTGGAAGATCTTCAGCGCGGATCCGCTCAGGCTGTCGCGCACCTGCGGATAGGGGTGGTTCACGTAGTCGTAGCAACGGATCTCGCGACCTTCGCTCATGGCTCGCCTCCGCCCCGCCCTACTCGAGCATCTCGGGCAGGTCGATCGGCTCCTCGGGCGCGGGCTCGATCGCGGCGTGCCGATCGATGATGCGCGCGCATGCGTTCCAGCGCAGCAGCGGTTCGTCATGCCCCTCGGGACGGATCTTCTCGGCGATCTCGTAGAACTCCATGGCGCGGGTGAGCCAGTCGTAGGCCATGGCTCCCGAGGGGGTCACGCCCGACCTGTAATGCGCCTTGGCCCGGCGCTCGCAGATCACGCCCGAGTAGTACGAACGCTTGTATTCGTCCTGGATGCCTTCCGCCAGCTCCCTGGCTTCCTGGAAGCGCTGGGCCAGCCCGTCCACGAACTGGTCCGCGAGCGACATGACCAGCGTGATCAGCGCCGGCTGGTTCTCGGCGTCGACCGCCAGCACGTCGCGGCAGATGCTCTCCGAATTGACCGGCTCATTGAGCAGCCGGTAGAAGTTCGCCTTCTCGAGCGCCGCCGGGATGCTGTCCCGGTCGATCTTCTTGAGTTCGTACATGAGTCCCTCACTTTCCGGCACTTTCCGGCACTTTCCGGCCCCGGCCCGGCGGTCCGCGCTAGCGCCGCCTAAAGAGTACTCGACGGAGCCAGGCCAGGGGATCGTAGAATCGGCCCACCACGCGCTCCTTGAGCGGGATGATGGCATTGTCGGTGATCTTGATGTTCTCCGGACAGACGTCGGTGCAGCACTTGGTGATGTTGCAATACCCCAGGCCGAAG
>Ga0326597_10006270_pt1 | contig 16336 bp, 11 predicted proteins | sample RVTome_12_FD_203789 | JGI IMG/M metagenome (GOLD analysis project Ga0326597, IMG submission 203789) | Soil microbial communities from uranium-contaminated site in the Upper Colorado River Basin, Wyoming, United States - RVT100D185 | ecosystem: Environmental > Terrestrial > Soil > Contaminated >...
ATACCGAAAAAAGCGGTCCGTCGACTATTGTGGGAGATGACCACTTGGTATAGAAAGGGGTGTTTGCGTAGAAAAAATCAAAAAAGGCTACCAGCCTTTTTTGGGTGGCTTTGTTCCAGGCGTAGTTGCCGTAGTGATACATGGATGCCGGGGCTGATCCGGTTCGAATGTAGCGGACGGGTAAATATGACGTGATGTTGACTGAAAAAATGTGCATCTTGATCAGTTGTGAAATCGACAAAACACGGAAAACCGCGCCGATTCTATAATCCTCGCTGCCTCTTTCTTTGTTTTTGTTCTCCCTTCCCTCCATACTAACGCCAGCCAGCCATGGGCCGCACGAAAGGTACGCCAAAGCAGCTGCAGGATGCCACGCCGGCCGCTCGCGATTGCCCTCCGGTGGGCCACAAGGCTCCGAGAAAGACGGTCAAGGCCATGGCGGATGCTGCCGCCGCCGTCAACGGCATCAAGGCCGCGAAGACTGGCAGTGCCGCAGCCGCCGCCGGAGTCACGGGCAAGCGCCACAAGCGCCGCCGCAACAAGTGGCGCGCGATCCGCGAGATCCTGAAGGAGCAGGAAAAGACTGATTTCGCCCTGCCGCGCGCGCCGTTCCAACGCGTCGTCCGTGAGTACATCCGCAACGAGAAGCTCGGCGACGACTTACGCGTGCAGAAGGAGGCGTTTGACGTGCTGCAGCACGTGTTCGAAGACATGATCGTGAACACATTCTCGGGCGCCAATTTGATCAAGAACAAAGTAGACCCCAAGTGCAAGACGCTGAACGACAAGCACTGGAAAACGTACCAGGCAATCAAGGCCGACCAGACCATCGGCACCGACGAGGACACGATCGTCGGCCACGAAGCCATCATGGCCGTCATGAGCAAGAGAAGATCAAAGGACAAGAAAATGTCATCTGCCGTGACGGCTGCCGTGGTGGCAGATGATGACGATGACGACGACGACGAAGATCACGAAGAGGAGGAGGATGAGGAAGAAGAGGAGGAGGAGGAGGAGGAGGAGGAAGATGAGTGAAACATTGCTCGTGCTACTTCTTTGCCAATTGCGGCTCGTTCGTATTTAATTGTGTGCGGCGATTGATAATCCTTGCGAGCCATGGCCCGACCAGTGCAGGCCGTGCAATTCACAGTGTTGAGCAGCGAAGAAATCATGGCCGGCAGCGTGCTGGAAGTGACGACGAGTCAGTTGTGGTCGGGCAATGGGCCGCAGCCCGGCGGCCTGCTGGACCCGCGGCTCGGCGCCGTGTCGGCTGACATTCGCTGCGCCACGTGCGACGGCGTGCTGTGCTCGCCGGACGTCATTGCCTACGCCCTGGGCCCGCCGGAACCGGGCACGGCCGAGTGCCCCGGTCATTTCGGCCACATTTCCCTGCCGCTGCCCGTGTTTGTGCTGGCCACCATGGACCGCGCGCACCGCATATTGTCGTCGTTTTGCGTCTTTTGCGGTGACATATTGGCCGCGGGTCAACAACGAAACGCATGTGCAGCCCGACTCCGTGAGTTTGGTGCTCGCGTGCAGGCCTTGGCGCGCGTGGAAGCTGGTGAGGGTGGCGGCTTCATTGATGCCGTGCTGCGATTGCTGGCTGCTGCCTGTACGCCGTCGTCGAGCGACAAGCATGCCGTGTGTCCGTCGTGCTCGCGGACGCAGCCGCGATTCCACATGCGAAAAACGGCGCCGCAGGACCGGTACAGCACCGTGCCGGGCGCCTGGTTCCCGCTGACGGCCGTCTGGCCGTGCGGCAGCGAGTGCACGGCCGAGACGCCGGCCGACGTTCACTCGGCCACGGTCGTCGTGACTGCCGTGCGCGCCGAGGCCGCGCTGGACACGGCCAAACTCCACTTGCTGGTCACGCACTTTGGCCTGCCGAGCGCCGCCACATTGCGCGGTGAACTGACGCTGCGGGCCATTCCCGTGCCGCCGCCGTGCATGCGCCCTTCCGAAATTCGCCGCAAAGCCAAGAAATTCAGCAGCGGCGGCGCTTCCCACTCGGCCACGGAAGTGCGCGAGCACGCCATGACTAAGAAGCTGCGCGACGTGCTCAAGACAGTGTCCAAGCTGGACGCCGCGCTCCGCATGTCGTCGCCGCCGGCTCCGGTCCGCCTGGATCGGCTGTGGCGGCCGGCCGCCGGCCTCAACAACCCGCACGTCATGGAGGCCTACGCGGAACTGCAGTTCCTGGTCAATTACACGCACGACGCCAAGCACGCCGGGCCGCCGCCGGCCACCATGCCGGCGCAGCGGTACGGATCGGCCGAGGCCGTGGCCGCGTCGCCGGCCAGCATTGTTTCCGGCAAGACGGGCCTCATGCGACAGAACATCATGGGCAAGCGCAGCAACTACACGGCGCGCACGGTCATTGGCCCTGAACCGAATGCGCCGTTCGGCTGCCTGGCCGTGCCGCGCGCCATTGCCGAGACGGTCACCATACCTGAGCGCGTCACGCCACTCAATTTTGCCGAGCTGACGCGCGAGGCTGTGGCCGTGCTGCAGTCGCACGCGTCGACGCGGTCCGTGTTTTCCGTGCTGGGCCGGTGCCAGCGCGATCTGTCGTCCAATCCGTACGATCCACTGCGCCACGGCCCGCTGGCCTTTGGCCAGATTGTCGAGCGGCGGCTGCGGGACGGCGACATTGTCATGCTGAACCGGCAGCCGACGCTGCACGGCCCCTCCATGCAGGCCGTGCGCATCATTGTTCAGGACTTTCGCAAGACGCTCGGCTTCTGCCTGCCCATGACCAAGCCGTTCAATGCCGATTTTGACGGCGACGAGATGAACGTGTTTGTGCCGCAATCGCTGGCCGCGCGCGCTGAGTGCGAGACGCTGATGCTGACGCAGCAGCAGCTGCTGCTGCCGGCCACGGGTGCGCCCTGCATGGGCCTGACGCAGGACGACCTGCTGGCCGCCTGGCTCATGAGCCGCCGCGACCAATTTTTCGACCGGGCCGAGGCCATGGACTTGCTGTTGCACGCCACCGGCGCCGGCACGCGCGGCGTGCCCACGGCTGCAGCCGACATGCGCCTCGTCCAGCCGGCCGTGCTGCGGCCGCGGCAGCTGTGGACCGGCAAGCAATTGCTGTCGGCCGTGCTGCCTGACTTGCTTACTTTGGAACGAGGCAGCGACTTGGTCCGCGACAAGGCCGTTATTATTCGCCGCGGCCAGCTGCTGGTCGGCCGGCTGTCCAAGTCCACGGTCGGGGCCAGCCGGGGCTCGCTGCAGCACGTGCTGGCCACGCACGCCGGCCTGGCCGCGGATCCCGTCACGCGCAACCACACAATCGGCGCATTGTTCGATGGCCTGGGCTTTGTCTGTCGCGAGTTCATGATGCTGCGCGGCTTCAGCATTGGCTTGGCCGACGTGGGCCTGCTGTGCCAGGCCAGCCGCGGCGGCGGCCGTGTCTGTGGCCGGTGCGAGGACTGCCGGCAGGACCAGGCCAACGCGGCCACGGCCATACAGCTCACGGAAGATGTGGCGACACTAGTGCAAAAACGCGGCAGTAGCACCAAGGCCGCCGCCGCTGACAGTCGCGTCCACACGCGTATGCACCCGGACGTGGCCGCGGACCGGGCCTTGTCCGACCTCGAGGCGGCCATTGTACATGCCCAGGAACGGGCTCGGGACCAGGCGGGCGAGGACACGCAGCGCATGATGCGGGCGCGGCAGTGGCGGCGGCCCAATGCCGTGCTCGACATGCTGGATGCCGGCAGCAAGGGCAATCCGTCCACACTGGCCCAAATGGCCGCCATGGTCGGCGGCCAGGTCATCAAGGGCGCGCGCGTCGTTAATGCCGACATTTGCACGGGTCCCGCGCCGCCGCCACTGGTCACGACGCTGACGGGCGAGCCCGACCGGACGCTCGGCGGCCGCACGCTGGCCTGGCCGCGGTTCCGCGCGCTGCCGCACATGCTGCGCATGTACCCCGGCGCGTGCGAGGGCGGCTTTGTGCAGCAGTCATTCGTCGGCGGCCTCGACCCCATGGCCTTTTGGTTCCATGCCGAAGGCGGCCGGCAGGGCCTCATTGACACGGCCTCGAACACGGCCGTGTCCGGCGCCGTGCAGCGGAGCATGGTCAAGGGCCTGGAAGACTTGACGGTGCGGTACGACGGCACGGTGCGCAACTGCAACGGCCGCATCATTCAGCCAGTGTACGGCCTGAGTCCGAGCCGCGCCGAACGAAAGCCATTTCCGCCGGCCACGTGGCCAGACGACACGCTGCAGGACCAGCTGCACTGGCCCGATGCGACGCTCGCCGCTGCTCCAACGGCCGCGGCGCGCGCGGCCCTGGCCATGGAACGCACCGCCGTGACCGACGCCCTGGCCACGATGAAGCTGTTGCTGGCGCGCGAGAATGGCGGCCAGTGTGAAATTACGGTGTACACGACAGGCGACATTGTGGCCCTGTTGACGGAACTAGCACATGGTCAGTGCACCGAGCGGGACATTATGGCGCCGTGGGACGCTGCTCAGCGGAGCGCAGCCTTTTTCGCGTCGCTGGCAACGCAGCGCCTGGTGCCCGATCACATGCACGCGCTGGAGGCGCGCATCTGGCTGTGCTCGCGACAGTTGGTGCACCGTTGGTGCATGCCGGCCGACGGCGTGGCGCTGCGCGAAGTGTTTGTGCGGCTGGAACGGATGTTTGCGTCCGCGCTGGCCGTGCCCGGGGACGGTGTCGGCGTGCTGGCGGCCACGTCCATGGGCGAACCAACGACGCAAATGACCCTGAATTCATTCCACCACTCGGGCACGACGGCGGCCAAGATTGGCGGCATTGATCGCTGCCTGGAACTCGTGTACGCCACCAAAACGATCAAGACGCCAATTGTCCGCACCTACGCTGCAGCCGCGGCCGGAGCGCCGTCCTATGTCTTGGAAGACCAGCTGCGGGCCATTGTGCCGCTGCAACAACGGCTGCGCACCACGCTGCTCGGCTCTCTGGTCCAGGCCACCACCATTGACTACCAGCCGCTGCTGCCGCGCGGCACGCCTGAACGGCCGTATCTCCATCCACAGGACGCACCGCTCGACGAGCTGGAACGGTTCGCTTTTGAGCATGCCATGCAAGGCAGTCCTCCTGCGCCGGGGCACATTGATGATGATGATGCTGACTGGATGCAGCCGGCCTGTGTGGGCCGCGACAGGTGCCGGTGGCGGGTGCTGGGGTACGACGGGTGCGCCGGCAGTTTTGTGCTGACGCTGCACCTGGACTCGCGCTGGTTCATGGAAACGGATACCAGCACGTTGCAGTTGGAGGAAGCCCTGCGCGACGGCGCGTGCGGCGGCAATTTCATTGTGCACGTTGGCGAGCCCGACGCGACCGGCACCACGCCGCTTCGCATACGCGCTCGGCTGTGTCGCGCGTTTGAGACGGACAACACGTACGACCGCGGCCGACTGGACCAGCTGGACGAAGTGGAAAAACTGCACGCCGTCGTGGCCATGACGCGGGGCGTGCGACTGGCGGGACCGCCCAACACGCCGGCCGCCAGCATCACAAAAACAGAGCTGCACCACCTCCACGGCCCGGACACAGACAAGGATGACACCGAGGATGACACTACTACGGCGGTGGAACTGGGTCTGGACGTGGCCACGAACGACCTGCAGTACGTGCTGTCCGAACCGGGCGTCGACCAGCGGCGCACCACGACGAATGACGTGCACGAGGCGCTGCGCGTGATGGGCGTGGAAGCGGCGCGGGCCGTGCTGCTGCGCGAACTCGAGGACATGATTGCCAGCGGCAGTTGCTACGTGGACCGCCACCATCCGGCCCTGCTGGCCGATGCCATGACGTCCACGGGCCGGTACACGGGCTTCATGTACAATGGCATGCGGGCCCTGCGCCACGACCCGCTGCTGCTGGCCTCGTTCCAGCAGGCGGCCGTGACGCTTACGCGGGCAGCCCGCAACTACGAGCGCGTGCCCGTGATATCGCCGGCCGCCGCCATTTGCCTCGGTCAACCGGTGCCCTGGCTCGGCACCAGCGCGTTTGACGTGATCCTCGACACGGAAGCCGTGCAGACGGCCACGGAACTGCCGGAAATCATGTACGACGACGGCGCAGGCACGGAACAGCACAATCGACACCGCCACCGCCATCGCATGTCACCGAAGCCAGCAGCAGCTTCGCCGCCACCGTCGCCTTGGTCTGGGGCCTTTGGCACGCCGGAACCGCAATTCAGTCCAGTGGCCGCGCCGCACGCGGAAAGCCGGGTCCGCTCGTACCTGGAACTGACCGCACTGGCCGCAGCTCAAGTCGACAGCGAATACGCGAGCAGCAAGGCATTTTACTCCCCATCATCACCGACATATTCCCCATCGTCGCCAACGTACTCTCCCTCGTCGCCAACATACTCCCCGTCGTCACCAACGTATTCTCCGACTTCACCAGCATATTCTGCCACTTCCCCATCCTATTCACCTAGTTCGCCCAGTTACTCACCTGTCTCTCCGGCCTATTCCGCCACTTCACCATTGTACTCTCCCACGTCGCCCCTGTCTTCGCACTCCAGCGCCAACCTCTTGTCTGCGTATTCACCGTCATCTCCCAGCTACTCGCCCGTTTCGCCCGCGTATTCGCCGGTAGCGCGTCCAAGCCCTAGTTTGATTGACGAAGACGAAGCGAAGGCTGCAGCTGGTCAGAGGGGCGAGTATGACGAGCTGCTGGATGTGTATGGCGAAGACGCTGATGCGGACGCGGATGCTGGCGGTGAAGATTATGCATATTGGGATAGCGACGACAATGAATTCGCGCCCGATTGGTGAAACCTCCCTTTGTTTGTTCTTTCCTCGTATGTTGGCCCAGGCACAGGAAGCCCAGAAAAGACGCGCCAGCGAACTGGCGGCCCTGCGCCGCGAACTGGCCAACGGCGAATTGGCCGTGCGCGAGTGCATGGCCCGGGCGGGGCCCGACGCCGACGCCACGGAACGGGCCAATGCGCTGGACGGCTTGGCGGCGCTGCAAACGCGGCAAACGGAACGCCGGCTGCGCATCGACCTGCTGGTGCTCGCGGCCGAGCACGACCAGCCCGTCCAGGACCGCATGGCCGACGCCGGATCGGCCCGTGCCAAGCAATTAGGGCGCGACGAGGCGGGCATATTGGCCCGGTTCGTCAATGCCTATGACCCGACGCGCCGCGCCCCCGCCCATACTTCGCCGCCGCCCGCCCGCCCGTCGTCGGCGCACTGCCGGTACTGCGGCCTGGAGCACGAGGGTGCATGTGAGCACGGCGACGTGGCCCGGCAATTGGCCTTTGTTCTTATCATGCTTGCCGGGAACGGCGGAGGTACGGACGAAGACCGGACCATGGCGCGCGCATCGCTGGCCCGGTTGTGCGACCGACAGCCGGCGGCGGGCAAGCGGCTGCAGGCCAAGAACGTGTGGGCCATGGCCGCGCAGGCGGCCGCCCGGTCGGCCCAGCCGCACGCCCCCGACGAGGGAAGCTGCGTCATGGACCACGTCGACGGCGAAAAGGCCTGGTGCTCGTATTGCCACAAGTACGCCAGCCGGACGCGCCACGTACTCGGCCTCAGAACGTGCCAGCTGGCCGTTGCCTGCATACAGGCGGCCGGCGAGATGATGTACGTGCCCGCCGATGCCAATATTGGCACAGACGACGAGGACGAAGCCGTTTGTTCCCGGCCGCCGCCAATGGTCATTGGCCAATCGCCGGCCAAACGGCCCCGGCGCGACTCGGCCACGGCGCTCGCCGACGCGCTGCAGGCCGTCACGGACGCGTGCGAGTACGCGCGGAGCCTGCTCGAGCCCAGCCCGGCCATTGGCGTGTCGCGCTGGGACACGGTCCGCCTGTCGGACGCGTACGAGTGAAACCGCCAATCATCTTCTACAACCAGTCTTTCCCACTTTCCGCACACTGTTCCATGTCCCACGACACTATCACTGCCGAATGCAAAGAGGCCGTCGACACGGCGTGCGTCCTGCTGGACGCCACATTGGCCGAATTGGCCACGTGCTCGGCCAATAACGTGGCCGCGGTCCAGGCCTGCGACACGCTGCGCGCCGTGTGGCAAGCGGCCCGGGCCGCCGAGCTCGCGGCCGACGAGACGCTGCTGCTGGCCGACGACGAGGCCTACAGCGAGGCCAAGCGCAAGACGGACGAGGCCCGGCGCCAATTGAAGGAAGCCAATGCACGCCGGGAACAGACACAAGCCGAATTGGCCCGCGCCACGGCCAACCGCATTGACGCGCAGGCCGCCCTGAAGAAGGTCCAGGCCGCCCTCGCCGAGGCCGAGGACAAGGCCCGCCAGTGGCAGGCCGAGCTGGACGCCGAGCGGGCCCGCGTGGCCGCCGAGGAACAAGCCAATGCGGCTGGTGCCGAAATGGACATTGACCAAGAAGAAGAGGCCGAGGCCGATGAGGAGCAGGAGACGGAGGCCGAGGACGAGGTGGAGGTGACGGCTGCTGTGCTGCTTCGCACTGCCGAGGTCTGCTGCAATGCGCACGGGTTCATTGCCATTGACAAAGTGGCGTTTCCCAAGCAGTTCGTGTCCACGCAGTTCTCGAGCCTGTGCCAGTTATGCGACAGGGCCAAGCCCCACCCTCCGCACCAGTGCCCGAACGCAGACCTGGCCATGCGGGTACAGGACCAGGTGATGATGATGCTGGAGCCGGCCGTGCTCGTCGGCAAGATGTTTGCCCTGAAGGACCGGCAGACGGTGCTGACGGCGCTGGCCAAAGCGGCTGAGTGCATGGACCAAGGCAGGGTGACGCTCGGCGACAGCGACCGCTGGCAGCAAGTCGCCAAGGACCGGACCTGTGCCTACTGCTACGGCCCCGGCAACAAGGACCGGCACAAGACGGAATTCAACAAGTGCCCGGTCCGCATTCTCATCGCCGTGCTGACGCGAAAACTCGCCGGCATGTCCGTGGCCGGGTTCTACAAGAAGGGCAAGCGGTCCGCCGACGACATTGCCAAGCAGCCGCCCGTTCCCGTGCCGGCCGACGTGCTGGCCCGCCAGCCTCCGTGTGACGACGACTACGACGAGATTATCAGCGATCCGACGTGCGCGCCCAAGTTCAAGAAGGCCAAACTCGCCCCTGCTGCTGCTGCTGCTGCCACGGCTGATCAGTCTCTGGTGCTCGAGCAGCTGGCCTCGTTCATTCGCCTGCAGGCCGCGGAGATTCAGGCGGCCCGCGCGGAGCGGCAAACGCTGCTGGCCGCCGTAGCCCGGCTGGAGCACAAGCTGGCCGGCCTGGAGCCTGGTCCGCGTGACACGGAATCAGACGACGACGACGACGACGATTTGTTTGGTGTCCATCACACGGTTGGTGCATAAAACCTCGCCGTTCGCCACGGATCCGCATCGCCTGTATCCTGCTTTCTTCCACTGCCCCCCGCGCCCATTTCACTTTGCCATGGCCTCCGCCGATTCGCTGCTGGCCATTTACGAGGTCATGACGTGGACGTACGAAGACGCCGACGGCGAGCCGGCGACGGTGCCGTTCATGACGGAAGACCTGCCCAAGGACGTTGTTGTGCCGCCGGCGGCCGTGGTCAAGGACAAGGTCCCCACGTACGGCAAACAGGAGAACGCCAAGGACAGCCCGTGGCACGCATGCCGGTCCGGTCTGTCGCTCGTCAACCTCAAGAATCTGGTCATGCTGCAGAACATTGGCTGCCCTCTTGAATTCGACAGCGATCCCGAGTTTGCCGAATGCCAGGTTCTGTGGTCGATGAAAACCGTCAAGGACGTCACGGACGATGCCGCGGCCTCGGCAGTGCCAGGCCGTGAGTACAATGGCGTCACGCTCAACTGGAAGACGGGCGAAATGGATGTGTTTCGGTGCCGCGCCGACGCCAATCTCCCCGGCGCCGGCAAGCCGCTGCGGCTGGCCCCCGCCGACGAAGAACGCGAATTCGCTTTTGCCCGCAACCCGGCGCTGCGCAAGGCCATTCTCGCCAGCCAGAACCGCCGGCCCGTCCAATGCATCGTTCCGCTCTTCTCGCGGACCGGCACCGTCATCAAGGCCACGCTGCCCTGGATCCCGAAAGCCATGTACCAGCGGCTCGTGGCCGAAGAAGCCAAGAAACCGGCTGGCGCCGCCAAGGGCAAGGGCAAGGGAAAAATGATCGTGGAACCCGAGCCCGAGCCCGAGCCCGAGCCCGAGGCCGAGGTCGAGGCTCCTGCTCCCCAGCCTCCCAAGCGCAAACGCGCTCCGCCCAAGAAGAAGCCTGCTGCCATTGCGGACATGCTGGATGCCACGCCGGCCAAGGTGTCGCCGGTTGCCACTGCCATGTTCGCCGAGGCCGCCGCGCCGGACAAGGTGGCCGTCGGCAAGCGCAAGCGCGCCACGGAGCAGTACGCTGCCAACGTCAAGAAACACGCCGCCGCCAAACTGACCGCCGACGACGCCGTGACGACGCTGGCCGAGCTCGATCAGCAGTACGAGGCGCTGCGCGCGTCAGGCCGCACGTGGTTCAATCCGTTTGCCGGCCACAAGACCTACGGCGACATGCTCAGCCACGACATTTCCCGGTACGCCATTGCCTCGTACTTTGCCATCAAGAACGCCTTTGACAAGCGGCCGCTGCCGCAACCGGCTCCGTCCGACATCATTCCGGCCAACATGCCCGCGACGGAAGTGTCCGATTTGCTGTAAAAAGGACGCGCGCAAAACCGCACTCCGTGCACCATGTCCAGTGACGAATACCAGGACGTGTTTGCCGAAGCGGAACATGCGAGAAATCGTGCCGCGGACACCAATGCAGCTGCCGGTGACATTGACGCCTTTGTGGAGCGGCAAATGCGTGCTGCATGGGCCACACGGGCCAGCAGCAGCAGCAGCAGCAGTCAGCGGACAATTACGAGCGTGGGCACGGGTCCGTGCGTACCGGGCCTGTGCCGCGGCGAGCATTTGTCTGTGTCGCTGTGGAGCATGGACAATGCCGCGATTCACGTATGCTGCCCGAGGTTCTGCACGCTCCCTGCCGAGGTGCATACGCGGCCTCTGTACCAGGCCGCCGCCCCTGCCGCTGCTAGGGCCCTGCCGCGATGCCTGAAGCCCGGCACTGAGGGCGGCGGCGTGTACTGGTGCGAGCGGCACACGCGTATGCACGTGTGCCGGCCGGCCTCGTGTCCCCACACGTACACCAACTCGCTCGGCTTCAAGTGCTGCGTGCTCAGCGGCCAGACTGTGGGCCAGGCCGTGGCCGTGGCCTTTGGCCAGGGCCTGGCCGTTGTTTCGGCCGAGGCTGCGTACCAGCGCAACCTTGCCAACCGGAGCCAGGCGCAGCACGCCCGCGAACGCAAGCGCAAAGCCGCCACGCCGCTGGAACGCTTCATTCGCCCCGTTCACGACGGCACCGAGGCAGCGAGTACGAACACTATTGTCTCGTCCGCTGTGACGAGCTGCCCTGCACTTGACCTGGACGCGCCTTCCGCTGACTTGTTCCCCGACGACGGCGCGGACAACACGTTTGGCGATGGCCTGGCCGAGAAGCTGCTCATGACGTACACGCAGGCCTACGCCACCGTGGAGCACATTGTGTTTGGCCAGCGGCGGGCCGAGCTGGAGGCCGCGGCCGTGGCGGGCCGGTTGCGCGAAGCCGAAACGCGCATCACGCAGTACGCCACTGACCGGTTCAAGGCGGGCCTGGCCGTGGACCTGACCATGTGCCGTCAGCTCGAGCACAATGCCCTGACCAAGAGCAAGCGCCTGTTCAAGCGGCTGCTGGTGCCCGAGGGCAGCCTGCGGCGCATGCGCGCCTACTACGCTGCCGTGTGCACGGAATTCTACACGCAGCTGTGCGGCGAGCTGCACAGTCTCAGCCAGTACGCCCGGCTGCCGCCCAAGACCAAGCAGGCCTGCGAGCGGTTCCTCATGTACAGCGAGGCCGAGGTCATGCCCAACATTCTGGACATCATGCACGAGGGCCTCCGCATCCGCGAGCACGTCATCGTACCTGAAGAACCGCTGTTCCGCGACTTGTTCCCGGAATCACTCACGCTCGACCGGCTCGGCATTGGCCAGAAAATCTGCACCGACGTGAAGAAACTCCTGAAGCGGTGCGTGCTCATTGTCATCACCGAGGCCAACCGACCCGTCGTTCGCCTGCAGACCACACAGCTCGACCTCACCGGCATCATGCACGGCACGGAACCCGTATGGTCACTGTTCCTCGAGGCCCGCCGAGACCGGCTCGGTCTCACTGAGTAAATGCATTTTTCCGATCATGCCTCAAGGCATGGGAACCGCGTGTAACGTGGTGTGCGCGCGAATGGCAGCACTTGCTCGGATTGGATTACTTTCAGATGTTCTGTTTAGGCACCGTCTTCTTTCACTTGGTCCAGGGCAGCGGCGACCGCTAGTATGGATTCGTGCAGGGCCAGGGCCGAGCACATGTCCTTGTGCGCGTTCCAGTCTTGGCATTGGCAGGCTTTGCCGCAGTACCGCACGCTCCGACATACCGTGCAAATGTACCGGGCCGTGGCTGCGTTGCCGCACGACTGGCACCGGTACGCCGACATGTCGGGCATGCGAATGCCCTGAATATTGTCGTCGCCGTCCTGAATCACGAGCTCGGGCACGGCCAGCAGCGCGTCAATGATGTGCGTGGCCAGCGGGTTGCCGGCCTTGGCTTCGGCCGGCAGGCCATTGGTCCGGACGCGCCGCAGGCAGTCGTTGACTTTGGTCATGGAGTAGCTGGTCACTTGCTGGGCCACGGTGCGGCGCTCATGAGTTGCAGCGTCCATGGTCTCGATCACGAGCTGCAGCAGGACGTTCGTGGCCGGTTGGTACGTTTCCACGGCGGCGACAAGGCGCTCGAACGCGGGCTCCTTGCGCCGCGGCTGCCAGTGCTCGGGTCCGACCCAGGTCACGTTCACGCGCATGCGCTTCAGGCACCGCTCCACGTCGTGGCTGGTCAGCACGTGCTCGCCGGCCCGCTGCTTCAGCCAGTTTGAGCCTTGCTCCATGCATGCCACGTCGCCGACCATGGCCCAGAAGCCGCGCTCGTCACCGCGCGGCCCAAACAACTCGAGCCGCTGCCGAACCATGACCATGAGCGGCCCATTGGCAAACACCAGGCTCTGCAGCACCTCGTTCACGGCCAAGGCCCGCTCAAACAGGCCATCGTCGCGCTTGCCATCGGCAGGGGTAGTCTCAGGAGTCGTCATTTTTGAGTGTTCGCGGATTACACATTTACTTGAATAGCCGCCAGGAACTCTTCCCAATGGAGTATGCGCCGTGCTTCTACATCAGACACTGCAGGTATCGTCTCGAGCATCGCTTGAGGATGCATATTCTGACGGACACCCACAATACCAAGTTTGGACCTTGCTCGGTACCAATCATCACGTTCCGCCTCAGCAAAGTAGTAGTAGTACACGCCTTTGCGAAACACTGGGCTATCGCTCCAGTTGTCGCCTTCGAGCAGCCACCAGAGACGCTGAACATGCTGGTATAGCACGGAAGCGTTGCGCAGCTTTTCCATGCCGCCGCGTTGGCGTTCGTACTTGTAGATGAGACCGACGGCTTCAGTGAGGCCGCGGGCCAGGGCTTGGACCGCAGCACTCGCCACGGCATCATCCGGCGAAGTGTGCACTTGCGTCGATGCCAATTGTGAAGAGAGGTCAATAATGCGATCAAGGTCGCCCAGAAGAATACGCCAAACATCCGACCGGCGGTTGTCTGCCACAAAGAAGTTGTATGTGGGTTGGAAAACGAGGATAGCTTGCTGCAGAGAGTCCATATTGGCGTCGTGCGGTTTACTGTGTGTAATCCCCGCCTTCCATAAATATGCGCCGGGCAGCTCCCGCCCGCAAGGCCATTGCCAAAAGCAAAGCATTCAGACGCGTGATCAGCTCTGATGACGATACAGACCAGGAACAGGAAATCAAACGCCAACGACTTCGCCGCGCGAGGTTGTGTGGCAGAAGCGGCGACGGCGGTGAGGATGATGAGTCTGCGGACACTTCAAGCGAATCGTCAGAGTCTTCGGTGCCCGACGAGAGCCAACACGATGAAGTGGCCGATTTGCTGCATGACGGTGGCGGCTGGCGCACATTTGAGCACCCAATGGCAGAGCCAAAAGCCAATTCAGCCGTCACTGCTGCAGACCCGCCGGGCTCATCAATTGATGACGAAGGCGAAGAAGAAGAAGAAGAAGAAGAAGCCTCGCAGACGCTCGGCAGCGAAGACGACGGTGAAGTCGGTAGCGACCAGCCGCATTACCACGTCAGCGAGGACGACCTGATTGGTGTGCAGCAGTTTCTGCTGGGCCGGGGCTGTGGTGTCTTTTGGCAGCGCATAACGGACCAGTATTTGGCCCCGTTGCGCGAGTTTGGCCAGCTCGGCAACAAGGAACGGCCCGTTATTGACGCGGCCGCCGCGGCTGGTACATGGCAATTAGTGCCCACAGACGAGGACGACGACCAGCAGCACCGCCAGTGCTGGTTCTGCAAATGCAGCAAGCCCGTAGCCTTTACTGTGCACGCGAACCACACGCCCCTGGGCTCGGCGGGCCGCTGCTGCGGCGCGCGGTTCAAGCTGCTGTGTCTCGTGCACAAGTTCCTGCACCGTCTGCTGGCCAATCAGTCGCTCCTGCCCGAACCGACGCTCGCCCGCGTGAACGACGAGTACGGCCACGAGCTCCGCGACCTGGCCAAGCGCATGGTCGAACTGACTGAGCAACTGGCGAGCTACGGACCCAAGTAACGTGAATTCATGCACACGCGTCCCAGTACTGCTGCTGCCGCGCAGTGGCGTTCATTTCCTGTATGATGCTGTCGTACAAGTCGTCCAGCACGCACTGCCGCTTCATTGGTTCCAGCCAGGTGGACAGTTCGTGCGGCCGCATGAGTGCGTGATCCACGAGCAGTTTGCCCTCGCCATCGACCCAGGCCACCAAGTCAATGACGAGCTCGCCGCCAGCCACAGTCGTGACCAAGACTTCGTACGAGCAGCCTCGCCTGCCCTGTGTCGCGGCCTCGGGCACCAGCGCCAGCGAGGCTATGCGGATGCCGCGAATGGCAAACGGCCACGGACTGGTATCGGCGCCGAGACTCGTGGCCAGCATGCAGCCGTCGTCGCGACCGCCCAGCCGCAGGCCCCGTTCCAGCATTTGCGCCGAACCCACGATGCAATGAAACGGCAGTGGCATCCCGTATAAATTGGCGAGCACAAGGCCGGCAGGATATGGCGCACCCGCCGGTGCTGTACCTGTATATGCTGACGACGCGGAAGCCGGGCGCGCACATTATCACGCAGCTGGGCTGCTGCAGCGACGTGACGGCTCGCGTGGCCGCGTACAACAGCCCGAGTCCCGCGCCGGGCACCGACCGGCGCTCGCGGCAATCGGCCGGCCACTGGAAACCGCTGTTGATTGTCGTGGTGCCGCGGAGTCGGGGCCTGTCAGGACGCGCTCTCGTCGAACAGTGGAAAGTAGGCTCGCGGAAAATCCACTCTCGCTTCGCGTACGGCGTGCGCATGGCCCGAGAGCTCGGCCTCACGTACATGATTGACGGCGAGGAACTGCATCGGGACACGCGCATTGTCAGCAAAGAGGCCAAACTAGTGGCCGAAGTGCTGGCCACCATGCACACGGACGAAGTTCCGGCCGCCGCCATCGCCGGCCTCCTGACCGACAACAACAAGCCTGCGAGCGATGATATGTTTGACGGCTTCAGTTTCGCGCGAACGGCCAATCCCAGACAACGGTACAAACGCAAGCGCGAAGAAACGGCCAACAATGCCCGCCAAGCCAAGAGCCGCAGCATTGCACCGGTTGGCGACCAGGCATCCCCGCCATTAATGAAACCGAAACCAATCACACCCACGCTTCTTGCCACGTTCTTGGCCCAGGCCGTGCAAACCGGAGGGAACAGCACGCTTGAGTAAACAAAAAATACCCGGCAAAAAATACGACACTACCACTCCCCCTCAGTTCACAGAACGTGCCTCATCACCCCCCACGTGTCAAACGGAGTGGCCCACAGAAACGTCTGAAAGTAAATTCACTAACGCAGACTGCGATCGAATCTGGGCAAGTGCTACCATTCGCGCGCACACCACGTATACTCACCGTTACACGTGGTTCCCATGCCTTGCCCCCGTTCCTGAGGCATGATCAGAAAAAGTGAAAACTCGCCATTAGGCTGTCAGCTTTTTTTGATTTTTCGCGGAGACCCCTTTCTATACCAAGTGGTCATCTCCCACAATAGTCGACGGACTGCTTTTTTCGGTATATATACCGATGGCGCGAGTATCTTCCAAATCCATCACACATGCTGTAAGGTTACCCCCTATGCAATTATACAAATCGGGAGATATTGCTAACAAATTCTTTCTATACAAATCGGG
>Ga0326597_10006271_pt1 | contig 16335 bp, 16 predicted proteins | sample RVTome_12_FD_203789 | JGI IMG/M metagenome (GOLD analysis project Ga0326597, IMG submission 203789) | Soil microbial communities from uranium-contaminated site in the Upper Colorado River Basin, Wyoming, United States - RVT100D185 | ecosystem: Environmental > Terrestrial > Soil > Contaminated >...
ACTCAGCCGGCGGAGGTTCCACCACCATGATACGGGTACTGCATCCCCTGTTCGTCCACCTGCACATCGCTTTTCTGTTGATGGCGTTCGTGGCGATGTACACCTGGCTCTTCCGGGGCCTGGCCACCAGCGTCTTCGAGGACCGCATCTATCGGTTCGCGCGGACCAACACCTGGGCCGGCCTCACCACGGTCGCGCTCTCGATGGTGCGGGCCTCCGGGACGCCATGTTCGGCACCGTGGCCCGCTTCAGCGGCCCCATCGGGGGATGGCTGTTCACCAACGCGATGCTTGCCACCGGCCTCCTGGTGATCTACGGGCTCTTTCTGTACTGGAGCGGACTCAAGCGGTCCTATCTCCAGGAGGACCGCCGGATCATGGCCTGGTGTCTCGGAACCCAGCTCACCGGAATCGTAACCGTGGCGGTCATCACGGCCATCGGCACCATGGTGGTGTACTACCAGGATTTGCTGCCGCGCTTCCCGCTGCCGTTTTGATGAGACCTGGTCCTGGTCCCCGGATCGTCATTGTGGGCGGCGGCTTCGGCGGCCTCTACGCCGCCGCCTACCTGGCCCGCTCCGAGCTGGGGGAGCGCGGTGCCCACGTTACCCTGGTGGACCGCAAGAACTACTTCACCTTCACGCCGCTCCTGGCGGAGGTCGTCGCCGGGTCGCTGGGGCGGGAACACGTGACCTATCCCTATCGCGCCCTGGCCCGCCAGCACGGCTTCACCTTCGTGCAGGACGATGTGCGGACGGTGGATCCCGACCGCCAATGCGTTCACACCGACCGGGGAAGCCTGCCGTTCGATTACCTCCTCCTCGGCCTCGGCGCCGAACCGTAGTACTTCGGCCTCGACGCGGTGCGGCGGGTCAGCCTGCCGCTCACCTCGGTGCCCGATGCGCTCGCCATCCGGCACCGGGTGATTGCCGCGCTCGAGCGGGCGACGATCAGCCGAAGCCCCGACGAGCGCGCCCGCCTCTTGACCTTCGTGGTGGCGGGCGCGGGACCGGCCGGCGTCGAGGTGGCCAGCGAAGTCTTCCACCTGGTCAACGATACCCTGCGTCCCTATTACCCCGGGTTGGAGCCCGGCAAGGTCGTCCTGATCGACCGCGCCGACCGGATACTGTCTGGCTTCGATGCCGGGCTGGCGGAGGAGGGGCTGGCCTGTCTCCGCCGACGAGGGCTGCTGGTGCACTTGAATGCCGGCGTGGCGGACGCCTCACGCCAACGCTCTCGCCGCGCGGCTTCCGCTCGACACCGGGCGGGGAGCGCTGCGAGTCACGCCGGCCCTGCAGGTCGAGGGGCACGGCAACATCTTCGCCGTCGGCGACGTGACCACGCTGGTGGATCCCCGGACCGGCCGCCCCTACCCGCGGGTGGCGCCGATCGCCATCAGTCAGGGCATTCGCGCGGCAGCGAACATCGAGAATCTGGCGGTGGGCCGCCCGCTGGAGCCGTACCAGGCCCACCATGCGGGCAAGATCGTCTCGCTGGGACATGGGGTGGCGCTGGTGGACATCCTCGGGTTCCAACTGCGCGGGCCGCTCGCCTGGTGGCTCTACCGCTCGTCCTATCTGCTCAAGCTGGTGGGGACCAAGAACAAGGTCAGGGTGCTCCTCACGCTGACGCTCAATCGCCTCTTCGGGCCCGACGTTGCCGGGGAAACGCCGGCGCCGCTCGGGGCGGGCTAGACCGGCTCCCTCAGCTGGACGCCCCGGAACACCGCCACGGAGGAGCCTTCCGCGACGAAGGCGGAGCGGGGTGGTGGGCGCAGGGCCTCCTCGAAGCCGCTCCCGTACATCCGCCCCACGTCGCACTCGAGGCTCGCCGAGCTGGTGCCCCACACCCGCCATGGCGGGTGGGCGACCTGGTACTCGAGGCAGCCCCCGTCCCGCCGGGCGGTGTAGCCCCAGTAGTGCTCCGTGATGAATTCCGCTTCCGACCCCGCCGCCGGCGTGACGGGCGTGCCGGTGGTCCATCCCTCCAGCCGATACCACCGGTCTGCTTGGCGCCACTCGTAGCGGATCAGCCCCGGCTCACCGCGGTGCGCGCCGTCCATCCGCAGCGTATGACGCATGGGGAGCGACCGGTACGGCTCGTGGTAGACCATGCGCGCGACCAGCGCGATGGCGGGGCGGGGGACGATCTCGAGGATGAACACCACCGCGCGACGCCACCCGGGTGAGTCACGCCGGCGCACGTAGAAGCGGAGGTTGATTTCGTCGAAGTCGCGATGCCCCGGGACGCTCCAGCCGCCGATCCTGGTTCCCAGGAAACGGAACCCGACCAGACTGATGAGCGTGTGCCCCTCCCACGGATCGAGCTCCGTTCCCCTGGGAACCAGTGGGCGCAGGATCGCGGGATCGATCTCGTAGTTGAGCATCAGGAGGTAGCGCCACTCGGCGGTCAGGAACGGAGGTTTGGGCCGGCGGAGAAACCCGTGATTTCCGGAAGGCATTGGGGCGATCCGGCTACCCCACCGGGCTTCGGACCAGTGGAGCCGGGGAGCTGGACACGCGGGCTCGCGTCAGCGGGCGTCGACTGCGCGGCAGCCAGGACGCAGCGCCGTCGATTCCCGCTGGCATCGGGATGCCCAGCCAATCGGCCACGGCCGGGAACAGGTCCACGGTTCGGAGCGGCCCCAGCGGCACCGGGTGGCTGGACCAGACCGGCGTTTGCATGTGCGCCCGCACCAGGCTCCCGTGTCCGGCCCGGTGCTCCGGCACCTCGAATCGGGCGCGGAGGTCGTACCCCTCGTGGGCGATCACGACCAGATCACCGGTTCGTCGGGCGCGGAACTGATCGAGGAGGTGGTAGGCGGCGTCGGGGAATGGCGCATCCCAGGTGTTTTCGAGCCATTCCCTGTCGGACGCGGTCACCGGGCGGCCGAGGCCCAAGGGATCACCATCGAGCGGCTGGTAGGAGATCGTCGGGCCCGTCCGGCTGAGCCGGGCTCCTCCCGTCTCGTTGCCCACCCACACCCCACCGTCGGCCGACTCCGCCCCGATCAGTGCGATGGCCGGCTCGTCCACCAGCCGTTGGAGAAGGTTAGGGTCGCTCCCGAACGCATCGGCTCGCCGCAGCCGCTCGATCGGCCAGCGGTGGGGACGGGGCACACCCGGCCGGGCGTACACCATGGCGGATCCGTTGCCGGCGACCATGACCGCGGCGCGGGGGTCTCGCTCCCAGAGGACCGGATGGGACAGGGTGGGGATGCCCCGCGCCCGAAACCAATCGGCCAGGTCGACGTGGGTGTGTACCGGCGAGGCGCCGTGGTCGCTCACCACGAGGAGCAGGGTGGATTCCAGCTCCCCGCGCTCGCGCAGGCGGTCGCGCACCCGGCCGAGAGTGTTGTCCACCTTTCGCAGGGCGCGATGTACCAGGGCGGAGTCCGGGGTCGACTGGTGGGCGTACCCGTCTACCGCGGGAAACTGGGCGAAGACGAAGCGGGCGGGGCCATCGACCGCCCGCAGCAGATGCCGGGTGGCGGCGTCGTCGGAGGGCTGGTGCCACTGGGCGAAGTGGGCGAGCGCGCCCCAGAACCGCCGGGCCCCGCGGGACGGATCGCGTGGCCCGGGGAGTCCGCGCGCGATGGGGGTGAAGATCCCGATGCTACCGGGCTCCAGCTGGAAGATGGTCCGCACCTCGGGGGCGATGTCTCCATCGAGCAGGGGCGCCTGGTACCCGCAATAGCTGCGGACGGCGGCGCGCTCCTTCCACCAGCGCCCGGCGTACGCGTTGCGGTCGAGCCAGCGAATGGAGGGGATGTTGCAGCGCCCCGGAGTGCACCCGGTGAGGAATGGGAGATACGCGACGCTAGTGGTCGAGGGAAAGACGGTGATCGCCCGGGTCCGGCCACCCTGGCGCAGCATGGCCGCGCAGTGAGGCAGCGCTCCCGCCGCCAGACTGGCTTCCGCCACGTCGGGACGCAGACCATCCACCAGGAGCAGGAGGCAGCGGGTGCGGACCAGACTCATGCTCTCGTGCGGGTTTGAGATAGGGTCTGAGCGGGTGAGGTGAAGCTAACCCGATTGGGGTACAGGGCAACCGGGGAGGTTGCCGGGAAGCACCAGTACGCGATAGTACCGCTTCGCCCGCTCGGTCACCCGGTCGATGAACTCGGTCTTGCCTCGCGTGTACCCCACCCGGTCTCCCGGCGAGGTGGACGCAACGCGGATCTTCAAAGCCTCGTATTGTCTGGCCACCTCGGGGTGTTCGATCAGGTAGTCCCGGAAGAGGAGCCGATCCCAGTGGTCGGTGAAATGAGCCTCCACCATGTGAATGTGGTACCTGCGGGCACCGGTCCGCGGGTCTCGCTTGATGAACCACGCGTAGAATGGCGGGCCGTCGTCCCCGTACGTCGGGCGCCAGAAGTACTCGTAGCCTTGCGACTCCAGCAGCGGCGCGATCCGCTCCCTGGTCGCCTGCAGGTCGGTCACCTCCACCAGCATGTCAATGATGGGCTTCGCCGCGAGCCCCCGCACAGCCGTACTGCCGAAGTGCTCGATGCGTCGGATCAGGTCACTCGGCAGGCAGGACCGCAGGTGCGCCTTTTCCTGACGGAATAACTCCGGCCAGGCAGGATCGTACGGCGCGATCGTTACTTCCCCGCGGACGGCTCGTTGAATTCGCTGCTCTGGTGTTTCCATGTCGATCTGTATGGGCCGAACGACGCCGCGCGCCAGCCGTGCCGATCTCGGGCGCCGACGGATGGTCTACGCCTCAACGAGGCTGGAGGACGGCCTCGCTCCACGCGCCATTCCGGTCGCGCCGCCTGATCCCGATCCAGCCACCTCTTCGTGAAGACTACCTCCGGCTCGGGACCTCGCCGACCGAGTAGACCCGGGCCAGCTTCACGGTGCCGATGCCACGCCCGGCCGGGGAAGCGCGGCGGCGAACTCCTCCATGGTCGCGAATCGTTCGGCCGCGGACTTGGCGAGGGCCCGGCCGATGGCGTGATCGACCGCCGGCGGGACGCCGGCGGTCACCCGGCCAGCAGAGGGAACGGACGCACGGAGTATCCGGCTCACCACCTCCGTGAGCGACCGTCCGGTGAACGGCGGTCCGCCCGTCAGCATCTCATACAAGATGCATCCCAGGCTGTAGATATCCGTCCGCTGGTCGAGGTCGCGATCTTCGCGGAGCTGCTCCGGGCTCATGTAGTAGACGGTACCCACGATCACGCCGGTCTCGGTCAGCCGGTGATAGTCCGCGGCGCCGATGGCCCGGGCCAGCCCGAAATCCGCGACCAGGGCACGTCCTCCGGCGAGGAGGATGTTCTCGGGCTTCACATCCCGGTGCAGCACCCCGCGGCTATGGGCGTACCCGAGAGCCCCGGCGACGTCGTGCGTGATCTGCAGCGCGTCGTCGAGCGCGAGCTGCCTTTGGCGCTGGAGCCGCTCGAAGAGGGACTCGCCTTCGACATACTGCATGACGTAATAGCGCACCCCGCCGGCGTTTCCCGAGTCGTAGAGGGGCACGATGAGGGGGTGCGCCAGCGCGGCGGCGATCCCGATCTCGCGGCGGAAGCGCTCGCTGTCGATCGACGCGGCCAGATCGGGGTGCATGACCTTGATGGCCACCGGCTGTTGCTGTACGGCGTCGCGCGCGAGAAACACCGTCGCCATCCCGCCGCGACCGAGCTCGCGCTCGATGGCATAGCGGTCGCCCAGCGCTTCCGCCAGCAGCTCCCGCACCCCCGTCACCGATACCACCCCGTCGTGGCCATCCGTCGCATCCGCATTCCCGAAGAGTCGTCGCACCGAGCGGCCGGCCCCCGCGGCCGGGGGAGCCCCATCGGGGAGCCCGGGCTAGACGTACGTGCGGCGGAGCATTTCCGCCGCCGAGTCGTCCAGCCGGTCGGCCCACCGAAGTTGGTCGAAGAGTTGGAGCAGGCCGTCCTCGGCCAGCCGCCGCCGCCGGAGGTCCCTGAGGTCGTACGCGACCCTCCCGCGGTGCATGATCAGCACGCGATCGCCCAGTTGTACCGCCTCGGCCATGGAGTGGGTGACCATCAGTGTGGTGAGCCCGCCCGCGGTGATGGCCCTCTGGGTCAGCCTGATCACCTGCTCGGCGCTGCGCGGGTCGAGCGCCGCGGTGTGCTCATCGAGCAACAGAAGGGTGGGCCGTACCATCGTCGCCATGAGCACCGTCAGCGCCTGGCGCTGGCCGCCCGACAGCAGCCCAATCGGCGTATCCAGTCGATGCTCGAGGCCCATGCCCAGCTGGGCCACCGTCTCCTGCAGGGCCCGCCTCCGGTCGCGGTCCAAGGCCCGGCGGAGCCACCTGCGACCCCCTCTCCCGGCCGCGAGCGCCAGGTTCTCCGCGACGCTCAGGTCGGAGGCGGTGCCGGTGAACGGATTCTGGAACACCCGGCTGATGAGTCGAGCTCGCCGGTGCTCCGCCCAGCGGGTCACCTCCCATCCGTCGAGGTAGACCCTGCCGCCCGACAGCGCCAGGCTGCCGGCGATGGCATTCAGCAGACTGGATTTGCCCGACCCGTTGGTGCCGAGGACGACGGTGAATGTAGCCCGCTCGAGCTCCAGATCCACCTGGTCCAGAGCCCGCACCTCGTTCGGCGTGCCCGGGTGGAAGCAGTGCGAGATCGCGTCCAGCCGAAGCGCGATCTCCGGCATGGCGCTAGGCACGCCGCACCTCGGGCCCGGCGCGAGCCTTGCGCACCAGCTGCGGGAGCACCAGCACGGCGAGCACGAGGGCCGCGGTCACCAGCTTGAGCGCGTTCGGGTTGAGCCCGGCCCTCACGGCCGCCGCGACCAGCAGGCGAAAGACCACCGCGCCCACTACCGCTCCCGCGATCCAGCGCCCGATCGGGCGCCTCCCCAGCAACGCCTCTCCGACCATGAGGTTCGCCAGCCCCGTGACCACCGCCCCGATTCCCATCTGGATGTTCGCGAAGCCCTCGAATTGAGCGAAGAGCGACCCCGCGAGCGCGATGAGGCCGTTGGAGAGGCCGAGACCGAACACCACCATGCGATCGACGTCGATGGCCACGGCCTTGGCCATCTGCGGGTTGTTCCCCGCGGCCCGCATCGCCGACCCCAGATGGGTTCCCAGGAAGAGCGCCAGCAAGAGCGCCAATCCGCTGGTGAGCAGCGCCATCAGCACCAGACTGGCGACGCTGGTCCCGCTCACCGTGGTGCCGAGGACCGTAAGACTGGGAGGCAGCCCCAGCAGCCGCTGGCCGAACCGTTCGGCCAGATTCACCAGGCTCTCGGTCGAGGCGAGGGAAAGATTGCCGCTCCCCATGACGAACAGGCTCACCGAGTAGAGCGCGGTGCTCGTGAGAACCCCCGCCAGCAGAGCGCTGATCAGGAACTGAGTGTGGAGAATGCCGGTGATCCCGCCGGCGGCAACGCCGGCGAGGGTGGCAACGACTGTGGCCGGGAAGGGATGCACACCCCGCACCAGGAGGGCGGCGACCACGGCCGCCCCCACCCCGAACGACCCGTCGGCCGTGAGGTCGAGCGTGTGGTAAATGCGGTAGCTGATGAAGACCCCGAGACCGAGCAGCGCGAGGATGAGGCCGATCGTCACGGCCCCGATCAGGAGGTTCATTGGCCGGTCTTAGGAGACCTGGGTGATGGGGGCCACCCAGCCGACGCCGCGAACCAGCGCGCTCTCGCCCACCCCGGCCTCGCCCCGGTCATCCCACAGCAGATGCAGGACGTCGCGGAGCTGATAGTGCTTGAAGAGTCCCTTCACCAGGGCGTCGAGCTCCACCGTGCGCTGAGGCAACGGACTATAGGAAAACACCGCGGCATGGAAATGCCCGTAGAGCCGTCCCGTCGGGTCGAGCGGGCGCAGGTGGGCGGCCAGGGGGCCCTCCCGGGCCCGAGCGACCACGCCGGCGATCAGGGCCGTCGTCACGGAACAGGTATGCTCCGGCGCGAACGATAGCCACTCGCGCACGGCCGGCACCTCGAACCGCAGCGGCGACGCGCCCTCCCCGGCTGGGGACCTCCGGAGCCTGGCACCCGTGAGACCGGCCGTCTCGCCGGCGATGACCAGCCCCGCCAGGCGGCCGCCGGCGGCGTCGAGACAGACGGCGGCCACCTCGGAAAAGGGGACGGGCTCCGCCTCGGTCCGCGAGCTGAACCGCACCAGCTTCGAGAAGTCACCCGTGCAGGTCAGGCCCGACGCGAGCAGCGCGCGCGGGGGCACCGGCCCGTCACCGACCAGGTAGTCCGCCAGGCGGGCGCCATCGCTGGGAAAGTAGGCGACGCACCCGGCGACCCCGAGCAGCTCCCCCAGTCGTCCCTGGCACTCGCCATAGCTCCCGCCGATCGCACCCAGGCCCAGCCCGAAGGCGCCACGCGGAAAGGCGACGACGTCACAGTCGTCCGGCCCGAAAGGCGCCTGAGTCAGCCGATCCGGGTTCCCGTGCAGCTGACACCGCAACCCGCCCCCTGGCGCGCAGGCGGACGTCTGGTATTGCCCGCTCGTCACGGAAAGCGCCGGGAGCTGCCAGGAAGACTTCCGGAAGTCGGCGACAGCGGCCGGGGAACCTCCGGTCTCATCGACCCGCCAATCCCACCCGGCGATCGCGAACATCTCGCCCACCGCGGGCGAGATGGACGTCAGTTGCACCTCGCCCCGCAGAGCCGCCACCTCCTGGCGCCAGTGGGCCAGGACTTCGGTGGCGGTCGAGCTGACATACGTGACCGACGACAGGTCGATGACCACGGACCGGTCGCCCTCCCGGAGGAGGTCCTCCAGGGTGTTGGAGAGGTGCTCGGCCCATTCCCGGTCCAATCGCCCCTCCACCCGGAGAAGCGCGGCCCCTCCCTTGCGGATGGTCTCGATCTTCATTCCGCTACTTGGCGCTCCCGCCCACGACCGTGTCAGCCTGTTTCAGCACCTCCGCCGGCACCGTGATGCCCACGTTCCCCGCTCCGCCCGGGTTGACGATCAGCTTGGTGGTCTGCAACCGGTAGAAGGGGATCGAGGCCGGATTCTCGCCCCGGAGCACCCGGGCCACCATCTTCCCCGCCTCGACGCCGCCCTCCTGAAAGTCCGGAAAGAAGGAGGCGACCGCTCCCTGCATCACCTCGAACGGCGCCGGGGAGAACACCGGCACCCGGCATTCGTTGGCCACCTTGATGAGGCTGGCAAATCCCGCGTGGGCCACGTTCCCGTAGAGCTCGATCGCATCGACCTTCTGGCCGCAGAGCGAGCGGGTTGCGTCGCCCACCTCGCCGACGTTGCCGACCGGCGCGACGACGATCTGCAGGCCGGCCTGCTGAGCCGCCGCGGCCATTCGGTCCTTGAAGATGACGGAGAGCGCCTCCTCCGGGCTGAAGATGATGCCGAGCCGCCGCCCCTGGGGCACGATCCGGCGGATCAGCTCCACCCGCCTAGTCTGCTCCGGATCGCCGAAGCCGGGCGAGTAGACCCCGGTGATGTTGGGGAGATGGTTGGAATCACTGGTGCCGGCGCCGGCCGCGAACGGGTCGGACAGCAGGTTGAACACGATGGGCACTGCCTTGGCCCGTTGCACGGTCACCTGAAGGGTGGCGTCCTGCAGGGTGACGATGACTTTGGCCTTGGCGTCGATGGCGGCGTCGATCAGACTGGGAAGGGTCGCCAGATCACCCTGGGCGCTCGAGATCTTGAGATCGTAATCCTGGCCCGCTTCCAGATCGGATTCACGCAACCCCACCTTGATCGCGTCTTCACCCCACTCGCTTCCCATCCAGTCGGCGGCGCGGATGAGGGCGACCAGGGGCCTGGCCTGGGCCGCGCCGTCCGCCGCCGGTGGGTTGGCGTCGGGCTTGCTGCCGCACCCGAATCCAGCGGCCAGGCCGGCTGCGAGGGCAAGGAGCCGTGCTGGCCTGACGGGCAGGAGAGGGAGCCCCGGGTGGCCGCTCATGTGTGATCCTTCCGAATCTGAGGTGATAGAAGCTGCGCCAATCCGGTCCTACCCTGGAGACTTCTAGTGGAGCGTCTCCGAACTCCCAACAGTATGCTGTCATCGCGAGGGGCAGAGCCCCCGAAGCAATCTCCTCGCTTAGTGGGGAGATCGCCACGCCGCTGCGCGGCTCGCGATGACACCCCGATAAGCGGAACTTGGGGCACGTCCACTACGGCCCGGGTGCCCGGTGCGGGCGCCCCGCGGCGAGTCGCTCCTCGCTGCGGGCCTTGCGGGATCCGCCCGCCGGTCAGCCGAGCCCCAGCTTCTCCACCAACGCGCCGTACCTGGGGTCCGACCGCAGAGAGTCGAGCCAGGGGGCGACTTTCAGGAATAGCAGGCCGGGCTCCCGCAGCTCGTACGCCCGATGCAGCTCCTGGAATGCCCGATCCTTCAGGTCCAGCGCCGTGAACAGGAGCGCCGACAACAGGGCCAAGCGGTTCTCCCCCGCCAGCTTGGGTTCTAGCCCGCGCAGAATCGTATTGGCCTCCTCCCGTTTCCCCGAGGCGGCGCAAGCGTATCCCAGCATCAAGCTCTTGACGGTGTGCATTCCGGGGCGCTCGATTTCTTTCCGGATGTCGGCGATGGCCTCCTCGTGCGCGCCCTTGGCCATATACGTCCACCAGAGCACCAGGCGAGCGCCCAGGAAGTCGGGGTTCATCGCCAGCGTCTTTCGCAGCTCCTCGATTGCCTCGTCGTAGCGGCGGGCGAAATAGAGCACCCATCCCACGGCCCGGTTCACCGGGACCGCAAGCGGGTCGAGCTGCTGGGCGCGCTTGATCTCCGCCACCGCCTCGTCGAACCGGCCCAGCGCGGCCAGGTACTCGGCGTACCACTCGTGGGCCATGACGTAGCTCGTCTTGAGCTGGAGCGCGCGCTTGAACTCCCGCTCCGCTCCCGACCAGTCCAAGTCTCCGAGCCACCTGGCGTAGCCCAGGGAGGTGTGCGCCTCGGCGAGGGTGTCGTCCATTTCGAGCGCCTTCAACGCCATGGCCTTCGCTTGCGCCAGGTACTCCACCGGGGGTTTGGAGCTGAACCCGATGCTGAGCAGCTCGTAGGCGTCGGCCAGGCCGGCGTAGGCGACCGCATAGCTCGGATCTTTGGCGATGGCGTTCTGGAAACACTCGATCCCCTTCAACACGTCCGCCTCGGACCACTTGTTCGCGTGGAAGCGGCCGAGCAGGTAGAGGTTGTAGGCATCGATGTTCTCGGTCTCCTTCTTCTCGACCCGCTTCTTCTCCTCCGGGGACAGGGCCACGGACAGTGCCCCCGTGATCTGCTGGGCCACCTCGCTCTGCACCTCGAAGATGTCGGTCAATTGGCGATCGAAGGTATCTCCCCACAGATGCTTCTCGGTCTTGGGATCGACCAGGTGGGCGACGATCCGCACCCGCGGCCCGGCCTTGCGGACGCTGCCCTCGAGGATTGCGCCTACCCCGAGCTCCTGCGAGATCGTAATGATCTTCTTGGTCGTCTTCTTGTACTGCATGGAGGAGGTACGGGAGATCACCTTGAGGGCACTGATCTTGGAGAGCTGGGCGATAATGTCGTCCGTGATCCCGTCGCTGAAGTACTCGTTCTCCGGGTCGGTACTCATGTTCTCGAACGGGAGGACGGCGACCGACTTGACGGTGGCGACTTCCTGGACAATAGCCTCCGCCGCCCCCACCGCGATGGCCACCGTCGCCGAGGTACCCAACGCCTCCGCGAACTGGGCGGCAGTGGAGAACCGGTCGGCCGGCAGGATGGCCATCGCCTTCCGCACCGCCGCATCGACCGCCTCGGGCACCAGCTCGCGGAACCCGCGCGGGGATGGCTGCGGGTTGTTCAGCCGGCTCGCGATCACACCGGTGATCGTCGACCCCTTGAACGGCGGCTCTCCCACCAGCATCTCGAAGAGGACACAGCCCAGGCTGTAGATGTCGCTCCGGCCGTCGAGGTACTGGCTGCCGTCCACCTGCTCCGGGCTCATGTAAGCCGGAGTGCCGATCAGCGTCCCGGTCGTCGTGGCATCCGCCGAGTCGACGGCTCGGGCGACGCCGAAATCCGCCACCAGCGCGTGACCGCCCTCCAGCAGGATGTTGGCCGGCTTGATGTCCCGATGGACCACGTTGCAGCTGTGCGCGTAGCTCAGGGCGTCCGCCACCTCCCGCGCAATCTGGAGGGCGTCGCCCACCGGGAGCTGGCGCTCCCGGGCGAGCCGGTCACGCAAGGATTCACCCGTGATATAGGGCATGACATAGTAGACCAGATCACCGACCTGGTCCGAATCGTAGAGCGGCAGGATGTGAGGGTGGTGGAGGCGGGCGGCGATCTGAATCTCGCGCAGAAACCGGGCGGGTCCCACCTCCGCGGCGAGGGTGGGGCGCAGCACCTTGACGGCAACCTCTCGCTCATACTTGAGGTCGTGGGCGAGGAAAACCTTCGCCATCCCTCCCTGGCCCAGCTCCCGCTGGAGCTTGTACCGGGACGCGAGCGCGGTGCCGAGGCGCTCCAAGAGCTCTGCCACTATTCCCCCACTCTCCCAGACGCCGTCAGCCTTGCCAGCTGTGAGATGTACATAACCCTCAACCGCTGCGCCTCCGCCCGACCCAATCCTGGGTCCGCCCGCCATTGTAGGCCACTCAAGCCCACATCCCCTTCGGCGAGATCGGGCGGGCGCCCCTTCCCTCCAAACCGAGAACGTCCCTTAGCGCCGGCGCATCCACCGACGCTCAATTGCTTCGCGTGTTGCTCGCGGTTGTTTGGTAGTTAAATATAGGTGGAAACTCGGGTGTCGCTAGATCGATCTCCCCCCTGTATCCGGCGCCACAAAGGCCAACGCCGATTCACCTGCCGCCGCTGGACCAGGCCAGGGAGTCTTGCGCGCTCATTTTCTGCACCGTGGGGTCTGAAAGGCGAGGTTGGCCCACCGGCTGGCACACCAGGGCACAAGAAAGAATTCCACCCGGAGCCCGGAAACCCTGCTGGATGGTCTTGCTCTTCCAGTAGGACTTGTTGCCAGTGCGCCGCATAGGAATCAAATCTAGACCCTGGGAAGCGCCGCGGTAAACTCTTCCATGGTCGCGAATCGTCCGGCCGGCAACTTGGCGAGCGCTCGGGTGATAGTCTCATCCACCACCGCAGGCACCCCGGCGTTCAGCCGTCGAACCGAGGGTATGGGTCCACGAATGATCCCGGCGACCAATTTTTGCAGTGACGCCCCGGTGTAGGGTGGCTCCCCCGCCAGCATCTCATAGAGGACGCATCCCAGGCTATACACATCCGCCCGCTGGTCGAGGTCACGGTCCTCGCGAACCTGCTCCGGGCTCATGTAAAAGACGGTACCGACGATGATGCCGGTGCTGGTCAGCTTCTGGTAGCCCGCGGCGCCGATGGCGCGCGCCAGTCCGAAATCCGCGACCAGCGCGCGTCCTCCCGCGAGGAGGATGTTCTCGGGCTTGACGTCGCGGTGCAGCACTCCCCGGCTGTGGGCGTACCCGAGAGCCGCAGCGACGTCGAAGGTGATCCGGAGCGCGTCCTCGAGAGGAATCCGCTTTTCCCGCTTCACCCGGTCGTAGAGCGTCTCGCCTTCAACGTACGGCATGATGTAGTAGAGCAGGCTGCCCGCGGAGCCTGACTCGTAGAGCGGCACGATGAGCGGATGCGCCATCGAGGCGGCGATCTCGATTTCCCGATGAAACCGCTCGGCGCCGAGCTCGGCGGCCGGACCGGGGTGCATGACCTTGATGGCCGCCAGCCGGCCATCGCGGACGTCATGAGCGAGATAAATGGTCGCCATCCCGCCGCGGGCGACTTCGCGCTCGATCGAGTAGCGATTGCTCAGCGTTTCCGCCAGCACCTCCGGCACGGGGGGCACCGGCGGCGGCTCGTCGGACAAGCGCGCGGTCTTCGCGTGATCAAGACCAAAGGGCAATCGCATCGGGTATCCGACCTTTGCCTGCCTGGTGAGCTTCGAGGTGAGGTGGCGTTCCTCTCCGACCGGCACTCATTGGGTGGTCGGCGCCCGGTGGGGCCGGCCCCGCGCGAGGGAACCATCGCTACGGGCCTGGAGATACAGATAGATGGCGTCGATCAGCGGTGGGTCCAGCAGATCCTCGAATCCGCGCATCCGCTGATCGGGAGCGACCGAGGGGCTGGACGAGCCCAGGCGCACGACCACCTTGAACGAGTCGGCTGTAATGCCCCCTTCCTCAGTAACGGAATAGGTGAGATCGGGGGCCGCCATGCTACCGAGGGCGTCGTCGCCGTGGCACCGTGCGCAGTAGACCTGGAAATACTTCCAGCCGGTATAGACCTGGTCGGTGACCACCAGGGAATCACGGGCATCCTGGGCCGCGACACGCCCCGAACCCACGGCGAGGCTCAGGCAGAGAACGACGCTCCCGGTCGTCCAGCTCAGAGTCGCACCACCGCCGAAAGCCAGCCTTCGCGATTCTCGTCTTCCTTGTAAAGCTTGCCGAGATCCGCCACCACGTTGTCGCCTTTGCGCGAGATCCCGTAGCGATCCATGCCTCTGGTGGCCCGGCCGTCCACGAAGATCCCGTCAGGCTGGAACCTGCTCTTGTGCTTGAGACACCGGAAGCGATGGTCCTCCTCTTGCCACCGGAGGGGAGTCTTCTGGTGGGGGCACGACAAGGAAAAGGCGTAGACCGACTGCTGGTACCGGGCAAGGATCACCTCGCGGTCCTTGTCAATCGTCACCCCATCCTGACCCGGGATTGGGTAGGTCACCTCCTCGGCCCGCGCAGACCGACCGGATGCGAAGCCGACCGACAACGCCGCCGCGCGGACCGGGCTGATCTCCAGGGCGCCGGCGACTCCCGCGACGATGCCCGCGACTTTCCGCAAGAATTCGCGCCGGTCAGAACCCAGGTCACAGCCGGCGCATGGAATGCACGGAGAGGAAGGAGCGGGATACCTCATTCGGACCCCAGCAGCGTGCCGGCAAGGATCACCGCCAACCAGAGCACCATGCTGGCTATCGAAATCTTGCGCAGCCGGCCCCAGAGCACCGGAGAGTCTATGTCGCCGGCATTGAGGGCCCCTTCGGTTCGCTTGAGGACGAAGCCGTTGGTCAGGAGCGCCCCGAGGAGTACCATCTTGAGCCAGAACACCACCGAGCCGCTGTAGTGCTGGATATCGGCTGCGTAGAGGAGGAACCCGCTCGCCAGCGCCAGGATGAGCCCCAACATGACGGGCTTGTGGATGGTTTGGAGGCGCCCGAGCTGGCGGATCAAGCCTGACTGCCGGGCGCTGCGCATGGCCATGAAGGTGTCGCGGTCCGTAGCGATGGCGAACCCCCCGCCGAGAAAGATCGCCGAGAGGTGCAGGTACAGGAGCCCGGTCTGAAGCAGGGTGTGATCAGCGTAGAAAGTGGCCCAAGGCTGGACCAGGCCTGCGAGGCCTCCAGAAACTCCAGCGGCAGTGAGCATGAGCTGGGTCCAGGCTATGGCGAGGAACCGACCAATCAATCCACTGGAAGAAGGTATTGGACTAACGTACTGAACAATATGGTCCGTGGCTAGGGGAGTGCAAAATGTGACGTAGGCACGGTCACCTACCAGTCCGACAAGACGAGCGGTTTCCGCATCCCCCTACTGCGCCACCTTGGCCAGCACCAACGCCGCCGCCTCCTCGTCCCGGGTTTGCGTCTCCCCACACTGGTCGCCTCGCAGCGCCCACAGCCGTTCCGCCCAGTCCAGGGTAGCGTCGAACGCCGCGCAGGAACCGGGCGGGCCCCACCTCCGCGGCGAGGTCGGGGCGCAGCACCTGGACCGCAACCTCGCGCTCATACTTGAGTTCGTGGGCGAGGAAGACCTTCGCCATCCCGCCCTGGCCCACCTCCCGCTCGAGCCTGTAGCGCGAAGCGAGCGCGGGGCCGGGGCGCTCAAGAAGGTCCAGCCCCTACCAGTCGCCGTCAACGTAGCCTTGGGTTCGAGGTATCGATCGGCGTTCCCGCCAACCGTTCCGCATCGCTTGTCATGCCTGCTCCGGATCAATATAGGCGTAAACCCGGGTGTCGCCGGATCGGTCCCCGGCCTTGGTAACAGCGTGCTACGTTCCGTCGGCCTTCCACCTGGGCGCGGGGGAAACAACGCGGGGTCAGCGGTCGCCGCCGGCGGGATAGAGCAGGCCCGCCATGTCCAATGTTTCGTGGGGCACGCGCACGAAGAGAGATACATGCCCGCCAACGAACCGTTGGTCGAGCACCACGTCGTAGGTGGACCCCGGGGTGGTAAGGAGGGAGGGGGCCCTCGAGCGGGGGGACCAAAGCGACCCCCGCCGGGGGTGACATGGACGCCAGCCACACCGAGCTACACGGACTGATCGTAACAGACGAGCTCCACGGTATTCCCCTCGGGATCCTTCACGTAGAGGGACCGCCAATGGACCCAGGCATGT
>Ga0326597_10006272_pt1 | contig 16334 bp, 17 predicted proteins | sample RVTome_12_FD_203789 | JGI IMG/M metagenome (GOLD analysis project Ga0326597, IMG submission 203789) | Soil microbial communities from uranium-contaminated site in the Upper Colorado River Basin, Wyoming, United States - RVT100D185 | ecosystem: Environmental > Terrestrial > Soil > Contaminated >...
TGTTGATTCCACTTGAACGGAGAGATGTCCGAGTGGTTGAAGGAGCACGCTTGGAAAGCGTGTGTAGGGGAAACTCTACCGTGGGTTCGAATCCCACTCTCTCCGCCAATTCTCAATTTTCGTCAGAATCCTGAGCAATTCTGAGGATTCTGATCCGAAAATGGCGCGAGTTCCATTTTCGAGTTCCATTTAGAACCACCTCGTCGGCGTTTGCTAGAATCGCCACCTCAATCCTCCAGATAAGGACCCTCCTTGGGACAGATTCAGGAATTCGCCAACGAGCTTCGACGCCGTGCGAAGCGGCCCTTCGCCGAGTGGCACACCGTGGACCTCCACAACCACTCTCCAAAGAGCTTCGACTATCGCGGCAAAGGAGAGGACCTGTTGAGCCGAACGATCGGGCGGATCCGATCCGCTGGTTTGTCGGTCGTCATGTTCACAGATCATGGCGAACTGCCGGACGCTGGGTTTGTGCAGCAAGTGTCCGAAGGATCGGGTGCGCTGATCCTTCGTGGGGTTGAACTCAACGTATTCGTGGACGCATGGGGTAAGCCAGAGGCGAAAGTTGCGAAGGAGGCTTTCTTCCATTTACTTCTTGGCTTCGACCCCGATGCGGATCAACCTCCGGAGTATTGGCTAAGCCACATTTATCGGGAATGCAAAGAACAAGAACGACAAGCTGGGAGTCAGAAGATTCGGGGAATTGCGTCAACTCTTGATGAGTTGTTTCGAGTACTAAAGGACTCGAACGCAATCCTGATTCCGGCACACCTTCATTCTGCGCCTGATGCATTCGAGAGTCGCAGCGTTGACGACATATACGGTGATGCAGAGTTTCTGCGTCACGCGCGGGACCACTTCACGGCCCTCGATGTCACCTCGGACAAGACGGCAGCCTTCTTCGATGGCAAACATTCAGAGACTGGCCGTCTCCACAAGACCTGCATTCGCTCAAGCGATGCACATGAACCAGAGACGCTTGGGACGAGGCCGTTCTATGCACAAATGCAGGAGCCGACCTTCGTCGAGCTAAAGGCTGCCCTCGAGCTGCCCTTTCGCACATCAAGATCGAGGCCGGAGGAGCCCAAGAGCTGGGTTGTAGGATTGCACGTCGATGGAGCGTTCTTGAAAGACCTCTGGTGGTCATGTTCACCCCATTGCAATGCGCTTATTGGCGTCAAAGGATCCGGGAAGACATCGGTCTTGGAATGCCTGCGTTACGTTCTGGGCATCGATGTGCCTCTCAAGCGAAAGGACACCGTCTCGCAGCACTTGGACGCGATTCTCGGATCCTCTGGAAGAGTCCGCGTTCTGTTGAAACGAGAGGACGGCGCCCGGGTATTGGTCCAGCGATCGCGTTCGTCGAAGGACTTCACCGTCACGTTCGAGGATGACCGAACGGAAGCCTTTACCAACCCGGAGTCGTTTCAATTTCCCGCTTACGTCCTTGGGTGGCACGAGATTGAGCAAGCGGCTGAAGACATCAGTGTCCGTCGCCTGTATATGGACACGATCGCCGGAAGGGAGCAAGTCCGGACGCTAGAGCAGAAAGCAGTTGGTCTCGTTGGGACCATTAGGCACAAGCATGATCAGGCGTCTGAACGCTATAACGGTTTTCGAGATTTGTATCGCAACGTGGCGGATCTCGAGGAACTCCGGCGCGGTCTTCAGGAACTAACGGATGCCGACCTGATCACCCTTAAGGACGAGTTCGAGAGAGCAAGCGAGCACCGGGAACAATTTGATACGGCTCGGCTTCGACTGAAGGAATGCCTGGATGGCCTGCCTGAACGCGCCAACTCCGTCCTGCCAGGACTCGAGCGCACATGGTTCAAAGGAGAGTCGCCCTTAGCGGGTGTCTCGGCGGAGGCCGACTCGACGATGAAGAACTTGTTTGCCGGAGTGGACGGCTCTTTCGATGTTGTTGCGAAATTGCTCGCCACCGCACTGGCGCAGGTAGGAGCCTTGTCGGCGGCGGCCAACGAGCGATTCGACTCCTTCTCGACAGGATACCGGGAACGAATTGCAACGCTCTCGGATGAGCATCGTCGGCTGTTAGAGTCGCACCAAATCGTCACGGAAAAGACCAAGGCGCTGCCCCGGCTCAGAGCTGAGCTGGATCAGAAGAAGGCCGACGTGGAGGGCTTGTTGTCCGAACTCGCTGGTCTCGCGGGAGAAGTGGCTGACACTCTCGACGCCCGCTCTACCCTACGGCAGTCTCGAGTCGCTGACTTCAATTCAGAGGTTGGCCAGTACGGCGTCCGGCTTGCGGTAGTTGCCGGAATCCAGTCTATTGGTTTTCAGGAACTCACGCAGCGGTACCGACAGGGAGCCGAGGTCCTCAGCCGCCTTCCTAGCGCGTCACGCCTCCATACGCGCCTCAAGGTCGCGTATGAGGGTCTGCGGCGAAACCTGGTAGCTGGTGACCACGTCTTCTTCGACCATGCGGAGTTTGGGTATTTCTTGGACGTCTTTGAAGAAGACGATCTCAAAGTGGAGTTTGACGTATCGGCGGGAGCCGGGAGCTTTCGCCCAATCGACCAGCTATCTGCCGGCCAGCGTTGCACGGCTATCTTTCCCTTGCTGTTGAAACTTCGCGCTGGCCCGTTGGTAATCGACCAGCCAGAAGACAACCTGGACAATCGGCACATTGCCAACTCAATCGCGCCGGCTCTACTCGAAGACAAACGGACGCGCCAGATTGTGTTCACTTCTCACAACGCGAATCTAGTGGTCCTCAACGACGCAGAGTCCATTACGTCGTTTGAATCCACCGGCAGCGAGGGCAGGATCGAGAAACAAGGGTTCTTGGCAACTCGTGAATCTGCGATCACGAAAGAGGTGTTGGAAACCCTGGACGGCGGAGAACGCGCTCTTGAGCTTCGCTACAAGAAGTACGGCAGGCCCAGTGCCCACACAGTCTCCCCGTGAGCCAAGAAACCTAGACCTTGGGTATTCGAGGTGGTCATGGAGCAATGCTGGCTGGTTCTCACATTCGCGGGCGATAGAACCTACGCGGGGAATCTTGGGTACGATGACGACCCGCGCAGGTCCTACAGTTATGACAGCGACGTCCAGAATCACACACGCGTTTCCACTGGCGACACGATCGTCGTCCGAGACCGAGATCATCTAATCGGCCTGGCGCAAGTACAGCAGGTCACGAGCAAGCAGCAAACGAAAGGCCGTCGCAGATGTCCGACCTGTGGAACTGCCAAGCTCAGCGCCCGAGGCGAGAAGGAGCCCAAATTCAGGTGTAAGAATGGACACGAATTCAGCGAGCCCCGAACGGAAGAAGCTGCCGTAACAGCATTCAAGGCGCACTTTGGACCCTTCGTTGACGCATCTAACGCCATTCCACTTGACGCATTGCGACGGGCCTGCCCCCGCTACGCTCCCCAAGCTTCGATTCAACGCTTGAACCCAGACGCCATCCGTTGGGGACTAGATGCGGTTTCCCCTGAGGCCGCCCGCCTGTTGCCCGCACCAGTCTCGTCGGATCTGACTCAAATCCCCGATTCGTTCCGCAGCCTGTTGATTGTTTAGTCCTGGGTACGTCGCGCAAGGAAGCGCTGCTGTCATTGCGTTGGATGACATCGCAATTGCTGTGGCGTCCGCTCAACCGTCGGCAAGGGCCAGGGCCTCAATCGCGATAAGGACCAGATGACCCTTCGCCGGGAGTTTTGCGAAAAGTACGGTCATCGACTTCTGCCAACCGTGCGGCGATTTGTCGTATTGGGCGTGAGCTGGAATGGCGGAATGATAGCCAGTGCCGACACTGAAGCCGAAGGCGTCTTTCTGCACGGCCGCGATCGAACTTGGAAAGGCCTCGCAGCAGTAACGTCATCGCATCCGTCTGCGGACGAACTTCGCGCGTACATCGAGTGGAAGGCGACGCACTCGGCCGCGGTGTGAATGGACCTAACTCCACACAGACGCAGGGGCAGAATTCACTTGTCGAGATCCGGCAGGGGCGGTCGGGTCGGAAGTTTGTGCCCCGCCGCCTTCTTCGCCCAGTAGCCGCGTGGCGGCTTAGGAATGCCAAGGAGCCTGCACGCCTTAGCGATAGCCACGTCGGACACGCCGTAGCGTTTGGCCACTTGCTGCGTCGGCTCGGCCCACACTTCGCCGTACAGACGTTCCCGGTCGTAGCGAGAATGGAAGAACGAAGGCGTCGTCTTGTGCGGACGCTCTGGTTTCCGCTTGACCAATGGCTCGGCCTCGCGTCTAGCCCTCGGCCGTTGCCGCTCGGCAGCAACCATAATCGCGCGCATCTTTGGCGTTCGGATTACAGCCTTCAACACGTCATCATTGCAGGCGCCGTGGGTTCGCAGGAGGTCAAGCACGGTCGCGATTGCGTCTGCATCAACGCGATAGAGTGACCGACGCACGTCGCTCACGGCTGCCTCATTCGGCGTCCACCGAGCGCCCTGGCTTAGTAGGAAGCGGAGAGCCTCGAGCGACTTGCCAAGGCGGGATGTCGGCACGGTGGTGTGCCGATAAGCGCCGTACGGCGCTTCCCAGACGCTTTCCTTCCAGCCGAAGTTCCGCAGACAAGCGTCAAGCACGGTCGAGCCGCCCTCAGGCTTGTCGTTGATGTCGGCACCCAGACTGACGAGGTATGCGACTGTTTCTGGTGTCGTGATGATTGATGCCGCCGCCGTTATCAGTTCACCAAGGTTGTCGATCGCTGGGTCGGGCTTTAACCGTCGTAGGATTTCGGGCTTGCGGCTTGCGCAGGCGATCTGAAGGGCCGACTGCTGATAGGTGTGGTCCTCAATGATGTCCGGATCGTCAAGATCATCGGTCGAGAGGCCTTTGGTTCGCGGATTGGCACCCAGCCACATGAGCAGGCTGACCCACTTTAGGTCCTCGTCCTGGCAGGCCTGCCGCAGCGCCATATCGGCCTGCTCCTGCAATGCTCCGGCGAGATCGGGCCGCGCACGTTTGCAGTCGAGGAAGCTTCCAAGGGCCGCCTTCACTCGCTGTTTGAACGCGCGCGCAAATGGCGCATTTGTGACGATATCCGCTCCTCGGTCGAGGAAGAGCTGTACGACTTCACGGTCCCACGTCTCGATCACATCCTGAAACGGGATGGCACCAATGTCCGCCCCGTATTTCAGTGCCAGCCTGATGACGGCAGGCTGGTTTCGCCAGCACGATTGTTTGAGTACCTCGTCTTTCTGGGTCTGGTCCATCTCAAGTTGCAGGAAGAACTCGATCAAGCTGTGGAACCCAGTATCGAGTGCAATCCGTAGCAACGGATATCGGTAATGGTTGGGCAACCTCAGCGATTTACCTTCATCGACGAGCGACTGTAGTTCGAATAGCCGACCTTCCCGACAAAGCCGCACTAGGTTCTCCGCATCTTCATCTCGCGGTGGCCTCGGGCGGCGGCTCGGGCCCGCCTTCCGTGGTGCCTTTGGGACATCGGCGCCAGGTACTGTGTGAACCAGACTGGCAGACTCAGGTTGCTGGTCCCTGGCGCGCTGTGACCAGTGCATGGGTTCGTAACGGGGCATGTCAGATTCTTGCTCATACCGCACTTCGACCTCACTCTCTGGTCGCTTTGTTCAAGAGTGACAAGCTTCGGAGACTCGGTGGCTTTCCGCGGGCAGACCACCTATCCTTTCCGCGCATGCCTGCTTCCCCAAGCGATCCCACGTCGTTCGAGGAAAGGTTCCATGGGATGGAACTACCACGATCTGGCGACGTCCGCACTCCATACGAGCGCGATCGAGCCCGGGTAATTCACTCAGCCGGCTTCCGTCGACTTCAAGGCAAGACCCAGGTTATGGGAGTCGGTGAAGGGGATTTTCACAGGACTAGGCTTACCCATTCCCTGGAGTGCGCCCAGGTTGGAACCGGCACGCTCGACATGTTGGAACGATCCGGAAAGCTAGCAGGACCTCTAGCAATATGGAAGCCGAGTCGCCTTCTCATTGAGGCCGCTTGCTTCGCTCACGACCTCGGCCATCCACCGTTTGGGCACGCCGGAGAGAAGGCGTTGTTCAACGAAATGCGAAACGATGGAGGCTTCGAGGGCAATGCGCAGACGCTCCGTCAATTGGCCTGCCTGGAAAAGTACACCAGCGCGGGGCACGGCATGAATCCAACTCGTCGCTTTGTGTTGTCCGTACTGAAATATCCGGTGGTTTATTCGGCATTTGATGTCTCGGGGGTGGCGAAGCCGCCCAAATGCTTCTACGGCGATGAGCAGCCAATCGTCTCATGGGCTCTCGATCTATTCACGCCTCAAGATCGCGAACTGTTGCAGTCACTAGATGCGAAAGGAAAGGCGGCTCACAGGGTCTTTGATTGCTCCTTGATGGAGCTCGCGGACGATATCGCCTTCGGCGTTCACGATCTCGAGGATATCGTCGCAAGGAGGTTCGCAACCAAGGAACAATGGAAGGTCGCGCTCGACAAGGCCTTCGACCCTATCGGCGGATCGCTGCACACCGACGACGGTGTGCTCTCGTCCGAGATTATTGCTCGCGAGTTGTTTGCTGACAGTTGGCAGAGGAAGCGACTCATAGGCAGGTTGGTGAACTTGTTTATGGCCGCTGCTCGGGTGATCGAAAAAGACGAATTCACTCATCCACTTCTGAAATTTCGCGTCGGTCTTGTCGGCGAACACGAAGCACTCTTGACTGCGCTAAAGCGCATGGCCTTCCACCTGGCGATTGATAAGGCGGCTGTTCAACAGCTCGAGCGGCGAGGTAGACGTGTTGTTCAGGATGTATTTCGCGCGCTAAGCGAGGACCCCGAACACTTGGTGCCGAACTGGCACGACACGCCGTCGGACTGGCCGCAGCCACGCAGAATTTGCGACTACGTTGGCGGAATGACGGACGCGTACGCAGAGAAGGTCTACAGCCGTCTGTTTGTCCCTGGATCGGGGAGCAGTCTGGACGAGCTGTGAACTCGCCGAGCCGCCACGTCGCCATGTCGATTGCCGGTCAGGTTTCACCTGGGGCGACCCGCAAGGCCCGGCCGAGTACGACCGCTAGTCCAGCAGCCCGAGCCAGCTTCGAATGGCTCGCAACAGTCGCGCAAGCCAGGAATCGAAGTGTTGAGCGGCAGACGCGGGGCGTTGGCTCTCCACTTCTTTCTGGCGGTTCACCTCCGCGAAGTGTGCGTCGCGTAGCTGCTGGTCGTAGATGCGCCCGCGCTCAATTTCGTCGCGGCTCATGTCGCGCGTCCAGACCACTCTGTTCTGGCGAATGATGTAGTGGGACCGGCACGGAAGGCTCCAGTTCCCGACGGACGGCCGGAGCGTGACGGCACCGTGGACGATCTCGAGGGTCCAATCGGCGGGACTGAGCGGCGTGACCACTTCGCTCCCGCAGCCGCAACAGCAGTGATGCATGGCCGTGCGATATTTCTGCGAGACGTAGAGCACGCCGTCTTCAAGCTGCTCGGGGATGAACTCGACGAATTCAGGCCGGAGAACGGTCTGTGTCATGCAAGCACCGTTTCGTCGCGGGTGAGCTGGTGCGCGTTGATCGCGTAGGCCGACTGGTGCTCGCGATAGCGGTCCTGGTAGAAGTCGCAGAACTTTTTCCACTTGTGCACCGCAAGCGCGGCGTTCAGCGCATTGACGTCAGCCACTTGGATGTTCGTGGCATACACGTCGTCCGCGACGTCGCCCGCGAGTGACACGTGACGGGGAAAATGATCGTTCTTCTCAGGCGTGCTGAGCGTGACCCGGCACGTGCCGATGATCTGCGCCGTTTCCTCAATCAACTGGAGTTCCATGCCCACGTCGATGAAGGGCATGCGCTGGGTGTGCAGGAAGTCAGAAATCAGTTTTCGGGCGGAAGCGCGGTCGACGCACACGAACACGAAGCCAAGATCGGCGAGTTGCGTGACGTTTGTGCTGTCGATGAACACGGCGTGCGGGACCACCCCGCGGCGCATCCGTCCATAGAGATCCGCGTAGTGTTGAACCTTGGGGCGCTGGGCGCGCAGGTCGTCCAGTGAAGCGGCGCCCGGCGCGCGAAACGCGTTGTGCTGGAGGAAGCGGTCGCCGTCGAAAAGATGGATCTCCCGCACGGGAGTCTTCGCGACTAAGTCGAGGACATAGGCGCCGCTGCCGCCGAGCCCGACGATGGCGATCTTCTTCATCGCGAGCTTCTCGGAGACGCGCACGATGCCGGCGCGACTCGCGGCCGAGTCGGTGTACAGAAAGACCGATTCTTCTTCTGTGGTCTCGATGGGCCGGAAGGTCCGCGCCGTGAGCATAAGGTCGTCGGGGTGCAGGGCCCGGGCGGGATGTTCGAGGAGTTCGACGTACTGCGTGATCTTGGCGTGGTAGTCCGGATAGCCGCCCGGCCGTTTCGCGGAGAAACGAAAATTCACGGCGACGCCTTCGCACAGCGTCTGGGCGCAGGCCTGCGCGCCTAGGGCCGCGATCGGCACGCCGTCGGCGCTACACGGGTGTTCGCCGGCAAACCAGACCTGGTGATCCTTCGGCGTCTGCGTGATGTCGTCGTTGAGCGCGAGGTCCGTCACGAGGACGCCGCGTGCGACTGCCTTCGATGGGGTGACGTAGGGCACGGAGCGGACAATTAGGAACCCGCTCCGTACCTCCTCCTCGAAGCCCTCGTCGCGAAGACGCCGGAGATCCGGACTACGAACGATCAGTCTTGTGGACATTCAGGATCATCCCGTCGTGCACCGGCGTCTCCTGCCCGTCGACCAGCGAGCCATCTTTGCCGTGCGGGTTGGAATACGTGACGGTGAAGGACACCGTGTCGGACGGGTTCTCGCCCGGATAGGCAAGGTGGACGGCCTCGATGTAGCTGAGCTTCTTCTCGGTGATCGTGCGCGGGCGGCCGTTCACGATGATCGAGAAGGTTTTGTTCTGCCCGGGAGCGTCTCCCGAGTGGCCCGGATTTTCGTTTTGCATTGTCATGGTCTCCTTTGTGCAGGCGGCTACTGGAAACGACCGTTGACGGCCTGCTGCAGCCGCTCGCAGCAGGAGTCGTACTCGAAACGAAAAGCGCCGGCGCTGCCGCTGACGCGGATGTTGCGCGGCGGCGTACCGTGGACAGGACAGCGGATGCGCGCGATGGCGTCCGTCGCCGCGTCGGCCGCCTTGCCGCGGACGGCCTTGGTGAGTTCGTCAGCCACGTGGTTCGCGGGCACAGTGAGCCCGTTGAACTTCCAGGTGAGCTTGATCATGGCGGCCTACCGGATGGTGGCGTGGACGGCGACGGGAATGAGCTTGTCGCCCTGGCGGATCAGGATCGCGCCCTCGGGCGGGTTGGGATCGTAGGACGCCCTGTCGATCGTGGTTTTGGTGGCGGCCTTGAACAGCAGCGGCGTGTCGCCCTGCTCGTTGTTCCAGACGTAGGCGTCCTTGCCGGTGAAGACGTGGAGATCGGCGCCGGCTTGGTCCTCGGGGCGCACAACGGACAGGTCGCGCCGCTGACCGGAATGGACGCGGACGATCTGCCCGGCCGGCAGCGTGAACGCGAAGCCGACGACCTGCTCCCACTCCCGGTTGCGGCCGGGCGCGTAGGTCAGGTGCCACAGGGTGACGCCGTCGAGCGAGACTGCGGCGCCGGTGTCGTTGCGAAAGTCCACCCACTCGCCGGCGAGTTGGGCGGGGGTGGCGTTGCCGTGCCGGGCGCGGTCCTTGCCAGCCGGGTTGGGCTTGATGCGGATGATGGTCAGTCCCATAGCATGAAAATCCTCCGCCGAGGATTGTATCACGCTAATCCGCTAATCCGCAGTTTTGGGTATTTCGCTATCCAAACAGGCCGACGACCGGGTTGCGGACGATGGCCTTGCGCTGCTCAAGCCGCACGCGAGCGGCGTCCTGCGAAACCTGGAACGCGTCCATCACGTCCTGGATCAAGCGGCCCGCCTCGCCGGAGCCGACGCCGATGTCGGCGTAGGGGACGCCTGCGGCGGCGCGGAAGTCCTTGACCACGCGCACGAGCTCTGACTGGGGCATGAGCAGCGCGCCGCAGGCGAACCCGGCCTGCCACTCCATCCAGTCTTTCGCGCCACCATGGATGTGATCGCGGTGGCAGGTGTTGCGCGTGTCCTTGGCCTTGCCGTCGAACAGTTTTTGGAGATCGGCATCGAGGGTGAACAGAAAGCCGTGCAGGATGACGTGGCCGTACTCATGGGTCAGCGTTGTGCGCAGCCGGTTCTCAAGGTACGGCTCCTGCAGGCGCGCCGCGATCTTGACTCGCGGCTTCTTCCGCGGGAAGAAGTCGGTGAGGCCGTCGATGCTCTCTTCCAGGTCGCTGTAGCTGTCGAGGTCCGCGACGTCGCGCTCGATGAGCACGGTGAGATCCGCCGTGCTGACAGGAAACTTCACGGTGCCGTGCCGCTGCTGGAGGAAGCTGCAAATCGCGTCCTCACACGTGTGCTCCAGGTCGGCCGGCGTGTAGTGCGGCCGCTGCTGGAAGCGGCCCGTGTCGTCGCGGGTCCAGTTCACGGACGGGCTCCTATGACTTGTCCTTCAGCGTCTGCCTAAATGCGGTGAACGCCTTCTGAACGGCTTCGGGGTTGGCGGACGGCAGCTTTTCCCGGAGATCCGCCGGCCACATGCCGGCGGCAGCGATGAGCGGTTCGGGCCGCAGCTTAAGGTGTTTGGCGAGTTGTTCGATGATGAATCCCGACGGCGGGTTGCGCCGGTCGTGTTCGATGTCGTTGAGGTATTGGGGGGAGATCGGCTCGCCGTCCTCTTTGCGGACCTTCGCAGCCAGATCCTTCTGGCTCAGGTCGAGTGCCTTGCGAGCTTCGGCGATTATCTGTCCGAACGTTTTCACGCAGTTGCCTCTCCGTCTATGGGAATCCGCTGATTAGCGTAACGCGATCTGCGCCGGCTGTAAAGTGTGCGGCCGGCTCCGTCTTGCGGATGTTCACGCCATGCACGATTGCGTCGCGGCTTTCGAGCCAGCCACGTCATGTCAACGGCCGAACGTCACGAGTAGCGGTTCTTACCGGTGGCTCCCAACGACGGGACTCCGCTGGCGCGACCGAACCGGATAGAATCGGCCATCTCGTCTCCCTTGAGGAGGTGGCGCCGTGCGCTTGGCGACCTACCGTCGAATCGCCCCCCAGAAGCCGCGCATGTGTGTCTTGAAACTGGCAAAGGAGACAGAGGATGCCCGGTAGGCGGCACGTCATGGACGGCATCGGGCGTCGTTACGAGAAGGCTGTCGACACCCTCATGAGCCCCCTTGCCTCGATGGTTTCGGTCCCCCGCGAGGAGGATTTCGGCATCGACTTCTACTGCCAGCCGAAGATCTCGATTGGAGCGAGGGTGGAGACGGTGACTGAACTCGCGGCCATTCAAGTGAAAGGAGGAGATGAAACTCTGAGCTACGGAGGAGTTGACGAGCGCGGTGATTGGCGCAAGCACGAGTTCGCTTGGCTGACGTCTCTGGCGGTGCCCCTCTACCTCGCACAGGTGAGCCGCGATTGTCGGATTGTCGAGCTCTTCTCCCTGGCACCACTGTGGCGGCTTTTCATCGGGCAGAACCTCTACCCATTCGAAGTTACCTTCAGTACACAGCCGGCAAGTAAGGCAAATGGATGGACGGAGATGCCGCCTACTAGGCGGCCTGGCGAGAACTGGGGCGACGGTCAACGGTCGACCCTGGATCTGGGCCCGCCGATCTTAGGTTTGTCCGTTGACGATCCGAATGATGATGACTTCCGTCGGAACATGGTGAAGGTGCTCCGAACGTGGATTGGGCAAGATCGACTGAATCAGATGCGCTTCCTTCAGTCAATTCCGGCACTGGCCGCGTTCACAGGATGGCGGACAAGCTCGATCGAAGGAATGGGCTCGCGCGTCTGGCAATACTGGAGCGCAGAACCCGGAGCAAACCTCGAGCGCCTCTGCCAGACGGCCGAGCCTCTGTTGGTCAACCTGGGCATTCATCTCAAGTCGCAGAATGACCACGGTGCCTACGCGTTCATCCCGATTCTGAAGTGGCTTAGTGAGCGGCATCAACTGGGCGGTATTGGGGCGGGACTGCTAGAACAGTTGGTCAGGACACACGGCAAGGGGCTGGGGCCGGCAGAACCGGAAGGCTCGGCGCAGTCCGGAGTTGAAGTCTCTCCATCGCCCGAAAATGATGAAACGGAGACGACGTGAGCGCCGGTTAGTGTTTCAGCTTCTTCGATGACAGCTCTTTGGGTCGTTGTGGCGATCGCGACCGCAGCTACCTAGTGATCGGTTCTCGTCCATGGCCGCTGTCGCAGCCGCACAAGAGTCTCTCGGGACAAATCCTCCAAGCATCTCTGATCGAGTGCCATGTCGAGTGCCATCCCTCCGGCAAAATCGGCAAATGCCGGCAAACAGAAGCAAACACTGGAAGAAATCTGGAGACGCTAAACCATTGCCGTGGCGAGCGTTAAGCCGAAAATAGCTGCATTCGTTAGGGTTTTCGCAAACGGCTTCAAAGAATCCCACTCTCTCCGCCAGTTTCAAAGTTCGAGTTTCCTGAGCATTTTCGCAGGAACGACCAAGAGCACGATTCTCTCTGCCAAGGTCGGGCGGTTCCTGGAAATCATTGAGCGTTTGAGGAAGTTCCGGCTGCAAATCGCGGCGAGTTCCATTTTCAGGTTCCATTCGAGTGGAGTGCGGGCGCCTATCGCCGCCTGGTGGAGTCTCGCGTTGGTGGACTAAGGGGCCTTCGGCGAGCCCGAGCGGCGCCCGATGGCAAACAGACTCGAGACGCCCCGCACATAAAGCACGCCGTTCGAGAGCGCAGGCGTCGCCATCAGTAACTCGGGCATCGAGTTGGTCGCGATGTGCCGGAACTCGCGGCCCGCGGCAATCACGAGCACTTGACCATCTTCTTGAGCGAAATAGAGCTTGCCGTCCGCTGCCACTGGCGACGCGCTGAAGCCGCTGCCGACCGAAGGCAGCCTCTGACGGTAAATTTCCTCGCCGGTTGCGGCGTCGTAGGCATCGAGCACGCCATTGTTGGCGAGGACGTACAGCACGCCCTGGTAGGCAAGAGGCGTCGGAATAAATGGCCCACGTGCGGGCCGACTCCAACGAACCTGGGCATTGGCCGTCTCCGTGCTCTTCAGCGAGATGTCGCCGCGCCCACCCGGACGAATGGCGAAGAGCGGACGCTGGCCGCCAAGGCCGGCTGCCGCCACAACGATGAGGCCGTCGGCGGCAATCGGTGTGGGCGCCGGAATCGCCGAGCCGCTGCGCATACGCCAGCGCTCGGCGCCGGTGCGGGGGTCGTAGCCGCGGATCCAATCTCCGCTCGTCACGAGCTCAGGAATGCCGGAAAACGTCAGAACCGAAGGAGTGGTCCACGACGGCTTCTCGTTCCGAGCCGTTTTCCACACAAGTGCGCCTGTATCCAGCGACAACGCGGCAACGAATGCGTCGTTCTGCGAGTCCACCTGCAGCAGGACCAGACCGTTCCAGATGATCGGCGAAGTCGCCGGTCCCCATTCCACCGACGGCATGGCGTACGCGCCTGCATCGACACGACCCAGATCAAGCTTCCACAGCCGTTCGCCTGCGGTCGTGAACGCGTGCACACCTTGAGAGCCGAACCATGCGACGACCACGCGGCCGTCGGTCGCAGGTGTCGCGCTTGCGTATGTGTTCATCGGGTGTCGCAAATCCGCGGGCGCGCCCTCGTACGCGAGTCGCTCCCAGACGACGCGGCCCGTCTTGCGGTCGATCGCGTAGAGCATCCACCGGTGTCGCGATCGATCCTCCGCGTCGCCGTATTGACCGGGCGTGGACGTCGCTGGCACGTTGCTGATCGCGCTCGTCACGTAGATCCGATCGCCCCACACGATCGGGCTCGAATGGGCCAGTCCTGGTATCGGTGTCCGCCAGAGCACGTTGTCACCGCCCTCGACACTCCACAGATCGGGCAACTGCTGGCCATCGGCGACGCCACTTGCTTCCCGCCCGCGGAACGAGGGCCACGGATGCGGATCTGGCGCCGCAACTGGAATACGCGGCCGAGGCGAGGCGGGGGTTGCCACGATGTTGCGGACCGGCGGGCGTTCCGGCGTTCCGGCCGGACGCCAGCGGCTGCGATCGAGCAACATGCGGCGCGGTTCGCAGCCGTCAGACACCGCGTCCATCGTCATTTCAGCACCAGCGAATCCAACTCGATAGGTTCCCGAGTCGGGACACGCCAACGCTTCTTTGGGCATTCCAATCATCGCGAAGATCTTGGCCGCAGCCTCATCGAACGAACCTCGGAGATCCAGCCGATCGCCCTTCCGTGACCAGCTGCCGGCGATCCGGAAACTACCCGCGCCATCGAGCGCGCCGGCAATCTCGAAGCCGCCGTCGACGGCAAATCGAGCGGTGTAGGTCCTGAACGCAAGAGGGCCAGCCGGCATCGAGCTGACCGCCTGCTGCGCTTCGAATCGCGACTCTGCGGCCGCGAAGGTCAAAGCAACAAGCGCGACGGCGATAAGCGAGTACCTCTTCCCTAATCGCATGGCATGAAGTCTACGATACGGTTGGAGCTTCAGCGCGCTGCCTCGAGTGCCATTTCGAGTGTCATTGAGATAGAAAAACCGGCAAACGCCGGCAAACAGACGAGACCGCTGGCCCATATCGGAAGACGCTAAATCGTTGGGATTGCGGGACATGATCGCCGGAAGGCAGAGGAGACCAACAGCTTCTACGAGCAAGCTGTTTCGCTGAGCGAGGCGAATCTTCGGGCGACGGAGGCCATCGCGACGTTACTGCAGCAGCTGGCGACTCCGTCGTCGAAGTAGGTGTCGAGGCCGGGCAGGTCAGTTGCAGTTTCAGTGAACAACTGTTGGGTCATTCAATTGCCACACCCAATACCAAAGGTGTTCGCATAGGCAAGATAGAGAACGTAGGGCAAGAAGATCGTGGCTTGCGAACACGCCATGCTGGTCCGTGCCAAGAGTAGGCTGATCGGCCTTTCCCGGGGACAGCGCGTGGCGCTTGGAGGTGCAATATTTGTTCGGCAGTCAATTAACGGACCCAGTAAGCGTTGACGTTTAACCTCCGAGTCCCGCACGAAGCGGATATTCCTGGGTTGGCCGAGTTGCACGTTGAGCGTTCGAAGCAGAACGCCATACTGTCTAGGCGGACCATCACACAACATCCTGGGTGCGACACTCGGGATATGTACGTCTCGCCGATTGGAAGGTTTGTGAGCGACCGGGCTCCACTACAAAATAAACGTCTGGGCGCAGCGGCGGTGGTTGCGGTGGCCGTCTTCGTGAGCCTGTACGTTCCAGAGCCTACGGACGGAAGTGGCGCCCTGCTAGGCGGGGCGTTTGCCTTCGTCGCGGTTGCCATCGGACTGGCGGCGGTTGCACATGTCCGCCCGTTACCGAGCCGCATCGGGTCGCCTTCGTAGCTTGGGGTTGTCCCTAGCAGCCGGGAGTGCGTTTGGGATCCTGAATCTCATGGCCAATTACGGCCTCGCCGCGTCGGACCCGAAGATTCATGAGCGCATGATTGAACAGTGGACGCGGTTCACCGCCTGGTCCGTCATGTTCGCTGGGCCCTTGGTCGAAGAGATCGGGTTCCGGCTACTTCTGATGGGCGGGACGGCATGGCTAGTGTCTCAGCTGACTCAGAACCGCCGAGTGGTGTTCTTCGTGGCCCTCGCTCTGTCGGCCTTTATCTTCGGTGTGGGTCACCTGCTGGGCCCCACAACCGGTGTCGTGCATGCCACCGGCGTTGTGCTGAAGGACTCTGCTGCCGGCGTCCTGTTTGGTTGGGTCTTCTGGCGCCTGGGGCTGCCGTGCGCGATTGTCTGCCATGGTGCGGCGAATGCGGTTCATCGTTTCACGTGGCCGATGCTGTTCTACTAGTTCTTCACGAGGAGGTGCTAGGTACAGGACCGGCGCGGCCGGAGAGTCCACTGAGCGAATGCCCAACCCAGCCGCTGCAGCCGACGAGCGGCGAGTCGTTAGTTAAGTTAGCTCCGTAACGGCGAAGTATAGGTAGGAACATCGGCAGGACGTCGGACGCGATTTCCCAGCCGACACTCGCACGAGAATCTCTCGGGACAAGTCCCACGAGCCGCTCGCGTCGAGTGCCATTTCGAGGGCCACTGAAATAGAAAAATCGGCAAATGCCGGCAAACGGACGAAAACGCCGGCCAAAATCAGAAGACGCTAATTGGCTGCGGTGGTGAGAGATAAGCCGGAAACCGCTGTAAACATTGGGGATTTCGAAATCGCGATCGAAGAATCCCACTCTCTCCGCCAGTTCTCAACTTTGCGGTTTCTTCAGTCATTCCTGCGCTTTGTCCTTCGAAATGCACATCGAGTTCCAGTTCGAGTGGCATTTGGATCGGAATCCACGCCCAGGCGAC